>ERZ1645192.338-NODE-338-length-37928-cov-21.647374_pt1 | contig 37928 bp, 37 predicted proteins | sample MGYA00575354_ERZ1645192 | MGnify/ENA primary metagenome ERZ1645192 (study PRJEB40844, sample SAMN11349763) | freshwater sediment metagenome | isolation source: river sediment | host: Sediment | place: India: Faizupur Khadar , New Delhi | collected 2017-02-21 ...
CCGGTAGCCATTCAGCTCTATGGTCGTGAAGCCGATGCCATGTCGGAAGCTGCCCATATTGCCGAAGAAGCTAATCCGGAAATAATAGACCTGAATTTTGGTTGTCCGGTGAAAAAAGTGGCAGGTAAAGGTGCAGGAGCGGGGTTGCTCCGGGATATACCTAAAATGATCGAAATAACCACTGCGGTGGTAAAAGCTGTAAAAAAACCAGTGACCGTAAAAACCCGTCTTGGTTGGGATGAGGATAATAAAGTAATCATAGATTTAGCCGAGCAATTGCAGGATTGCGGTATAGCCGCATTGGCCATACATGGACGTACGCGGTCACAAATGTACAAGGGTGATGCTGACTGGACTTTAATTGGTGAAGTAAAGAACAATCAGCGGATGCATATTCCCATTATTGGAAACGGTGATGTAACAACTCCGGAACGTGCAGCCGAATGTTTTGAAAGATACGGCGTTGATGCTGTTATGGTGGGTCGTGCAAGCATTGGAAAACCATGGATTTTTGCAGAGATGAAACATTATCTGCTTACCGGTGAAAAGTTAAACCCAATGAGTTTTGAAGAGCAAAAGAACATTCTCAAACAGCAGGTGTTAGATGCTGTAAACTGGCTTGACGAAAGAAAGGGAATACTCCATTCGCGTCGTCATCTGGCTGCTACACCCTTATTCAAGGGTATTCCAAATTTCAGAGATACACGAATAGCGATGCTTCGAACCGAAACACTCAGTGAATTATTTGAAATCATTGATGGAATTCATTTTTCATAAAATATATTTATGTTTTTAATTAAAACTACAAATTTATGTCATTTATTAAATCAGCATCCGTAATCGGAAGCGTAATTATTGCATCATTGCTTATGACAACTGCTTGCAACAGCCAAAAGGCTGGTCAGTCTGCCGGCATAAAGCCGGAAAATCTGGATACCACTGCCGTGCCTCAGAACGATTTCTATCAGTTTGCTACCGGAGGCTGGCAAAAAGCCAACCCACTTACGGGAGAATATTCCCGCTATGGAAGTTTTGATAAACTGGCAGAAAACAACCGGGAGCAACTTAAAGGTTTGATTGAAGAAATAGCTTCAAAACCAGCAAAAAAAGGAACTGTTGAGCAAAAAATTGCCGATTTGTTTAATCTGGCAATGGATAGTACTAAACTTAACAAAGATGGTTATGAACCAATAAAAGCAGATCTTGCAAAGATTTCGGCGCTGAAAGATACCAAAGAATTAATTGCATTGCTTCCGGAACTCATGCAGAATGGTGTAACACCGTATTTTAATGTTTTTGTCGATGCTGATCCAATGAACAGTAATCAATACCTGGTACAAACATATCAGGGCGGGATAGGACTTGGAGAACGCGATTATTACCTGGAAAATGACGCTAATACAAAAAATATTCGTGACAAATATGCTGCCCACATTGCCGGTATGTTTGAGAAGGAGGGATTTACAAAAACTGATGCTGAAAAAAATCGGGATGCTGTGATGAAAATAGAAACACGTTTGGCTAAATCGGCTTACGATAATGTAAAACTTCGTGATCCACGTGCCAATTATAATAAAATGACTGTTGCCGATTTACAAAAAATTGTTCCTCAAATAGACTGGAATACATTTTTTGCAAAGTTCAACCTAAAAGCTTTGAAAGATCTTTCAGTTTCACAAAAGGAAAATCTTGTTGAAGTTGGAAATATTATAGCCTCTGAACCTATTGAAGCGCAGAAAGCTTATTTGCAATGGAAGCTGATTGATGCTTCCGCAGCCTATCTGAGCGATGATATTAATCAGATGAATTTCGATTTTTATGGCAAGGTTCTTTCCGGTAAGGAACAGCAACAACCACGCTGGAAACGTGCTGTTAGTACTGTTGATGGTTCATTGAGTGAAGCGGTGGGACAGATGTATGTGAAAAAGTATTTCCCGGCTAAATCCAAAGAACGTATGGTTCAGTTGGTTAAGAACTTACAAACTGCTTTGGGTGAACGTATTCAGGGACTTGAATGGATGGGCGACAGCACCAAAGCCAAAGCACAGGAAAAACTCAAAACATTTCATATTAAAGTCGGTTATCCAGACAAATGGCGTGATTATACTTCGCTGGATATACAAAAAGACAATTACTGGGCAAATATTAAGAGAGCCAATAAATTCGAAAGTGATTATATGTTTGCCAAGATCGGCAAACCCGTTGATAAGGATGAATGGTTGATGTCACCTCAAACCGTAAATGCTTACTATAATCCATCTACAAACGAGATATGTTTCCCGGCAGGTATTCTTCAATATCCGTTCTTCGATATGCAAGCCGATGATGCATTCAACTATGGAGCAATTGGTGTTGTTATTGGACACGAAATGACCCATGGATTTGATGATCAGGGTCGACAGTTCGACAAGGATGGTAATCTGAAAGACTGGTGGACCAAGGAAGATGGCGAAAAATTTAATGCACGTGCCAAAGTGCTTTCAGACTATTTTGATAATATTGAAGTGGCACCCAATGTAAAGGCCAATGGTAAATTCACACTCGGAGAAAATATCGCCGATCATGGCGGATTACAGGTTTCATATCATGCCCTGCAAAATGTATTGAAAACTTCTCCTCTTGCAACCAGGGATGGATTTACTCCTGAACAACGTTTCTTCCTGGCCTATGCCAATGTTTGGGCCGGAAATATTCGTCCCGAAGAAATTCTTAAACGCACCAAATCCGATCCGCACTCATTGGGAAAATGGCGTGTTAATGGCGCTTTACCTCATATTCAGGCCTGGTACGATGCTTTTAATGTAAAGCAAACCAATAAAATGTATCTTGCACCCGAACTAAGAGCTTCAATCTGGTAGATCTAAAAGACTGATAAACAAATAACCCTGTCTGTAATTAGCAGACAGGGTTATTTGTTTATATGAATTACTCGTTCGGGATGTCAATTTTCTTGTTTTTCCCGCGATTGTATTTGTTTTTAGGCTGAACTACCTTTGTGTGTAAAACAGGCTTACCATGGGCTTTAATTTCATCCTCACGGCTTTCTTTCCTTGCAGCCTTTAAGACATCCTTTATGGGGTTGATTTTTTTCTTTTTTGGTTTCATGTCCGTTTAATTTAATGGAGAAATCACTATCATCCGAATTCCTTTTTCAGTTTCTTCGATATCAACATTCACGGTATTGTCGGGTAGGAGAGAGGCAATGTTTTCCGACCATTCGATAAAGCAGTAATTTCCGCTGTATAAATATTCTTCCGCTCCAAGGTCAAGAGCTTCCTGAATTTTATTGATACGGTAACAATCGAAATGATAAATGATATTTCCATCGGCCGCTTCATATTCGTTCACAATGGAAAAGGTCGGACTGTTCACTGTTTCCTTTACACCCATCTCTTCACAAATCGCTTTTATGAATGTAGTTTTTCCGGCACCCATTTTTCCGTTGAAACAATAAACCTTTTCGGGGTTGTTATTTAAATATGAAACGAATTGTTTTGCAGTAAATTTTATGGTGTGCAGATTGCGTATTGATAATATTGTCATCATAATTTTGTATAGTTATGAGAAATAAATTGTATGAGCTATTTTTTTTGATAGCTTATTTTAGGTAACAAATATAGCTAAAAAAGTTATCTTTTTTAGATAATCTATTTTAGATAAAATTAGTAATTTCTAATCAACCAATGTTTCAGGAATACATCATACAGTTGATAATCTTTCCACTTTATATTTAAGTTTTCAAGAATTAAATCTTTGTCAATCAATGCTTTTAATAATCGTCTTGAATTAGCAGGTGTTCCAATTTTATATTTCATTATAAACTCCTGTGCGGTAGGTTGCTGTATTTTACCTCCTTTTGCAATGGCGATTAAATAATTCCACTGAGCGGTTGTAAGTAACTCTTTTATTTGAGCATATTGAATGTTGTTTTCATTTAGTAATTCATTAATAACCAACAATATATCATCCTTAACAATATCCGGTTTTCTATTCTCGTACAGTTTATTACAGATTTTTTGAGTATGATACGTAAATCCTTCTGTAAATTCCAAAATATAAAAGATATCGTCTTTAGAAATTGTATAATTATTCGCTAAAAAGTGAAAATTTATAAAGTCAGCATAAACTTCCCTGTCAATTTTTTCAAGATTTAAGAAACTTGTGCTGTTGTAAAACGGCTTTTTGGTATTGCTAAAAATATCTATCATCATGTTTCGCTTACTTCCTGAAAAGATACAAACAACATTGTGCAGATGTTGAATTTCTGTTCGCAAAATGGCTTCCATATTGCTTTGCGGATATTCCCGAATTTGCTGAAACTCATCAATCGCTATGACAACAGGCTTATCCTGATTTTCCAAAAACTGCCAAAGACTTCTTAGCGTTTCGGTTTTTTCGGCTTCATTCTGATATGTAATTTCCACTTGTGGAAGCCCGCTAATTTGGTCGAATCGGATGATAGGTCGAATTCCTTTAATGAAATTCCAAAATTTCCTGCCCACACTCGTATGTTCCGGAAATTCTTTAAGAATACTATCCGAAATAGCTTTAATAAATTCTTCAATGTTGCGTGTTGCAAAAATATCCACATAAAGTGTTGAGTAATTCCCCTCTTTTTTCAAATCATCAAAAAGTCTTAAAATCAATCCCGATTTTCCCAAACGTCTTGGAGAAATAAGTGTAGTGTTATTTTTTCCGCCAATGTTTTTTTTGAGCAGGTTTAATTCCTTTTCTCTGTCACAAAAATAATAGGGCGAATAATATCCGGTAATTAGAAATGGATTTACTAACATAATTTTTACAATTTAGTTTCAGCAAAGATAAAAATTAGTTTTAAAATATTATCTATTTTGAATAATCTTTTTTAGATTATCTAAAAAAGATTATTTTATAAATCTTACAAATTCCAAAAAACCTTACATTTTATCCTAATTTTTCGTAGATATTTCTTCCCACCTGTCCTTTCAAATAAATATATTGAATTCTCAAGCCTTTAAATTTGGGTTAAAATGACTGTAAACCTTTGAAGCTCTGTGAGTTCCGATGATATTTTCAATGTCAGAAAATTCAGCTGTTTTGATGCGTTTTAAGCTTTTAAAATGAGCAATCAGTTCATTTTTTGTTTTTTCTCCAATTCCGGGAATTTTATCAAGCTCAGAAGCTGTTTGAGTTTTGCTTCTTTTTTCACGATGAAATTTAATAGCAAACCGGTGAACCTCTTCCTGAATATTTGCCATTAATATGAAAAGTGTTTCATTCGGTTTCATTCCTATTTCTTTTGGAGGAAAGCCAAAAAGTAGTTCCCGGGTTTTATGCTTTGTATTTTTAGCCAGACCCACAATCGGAATTTTCAGGTTTAACTCATCTTCTACCACTTTACGGATTGCTTCCATTTGACCGGCACCGCCGTCAGCCACTATCAAATCGGGTAATTCGCTCTCTTCTTCGATCATCCGGCTGTATCTTCTTCTCACCACTTCTTTCATTGATGCGTAGTCATCGGGTCCTTCCACCGTTTTTATCGTGTATTTCCGGTAATCTTTCTTGGATGGTTTTCCTTTTTTGAACACCACGCATGCAGCTACTGCATCCGAACCTGAAATGTTTGAATTGTCAAATGCTTCGATGGTCATTGGAAGTTTATCCAGTTGAAGTTTTTCCTGCATTTCTGTCAGAAGTCGTATTGCTTTTTGATCCGGATTCAGTTTTTCTGCTTGTTTTAGTTTTTCAAGCTTATACTGCTTTACATTTTGTAGGGATAAATCGAGCAATTTTTTACGGTCACCACGTTCAGGAAAGATAAATTCAACGCCGGAAATGTTATAATCCACCGGGAAGGGCAGGATGATTTCTTTGGAAGTGCTCTCTAATCGTTCCCGCAGTTCTACGATAGCGGTGGCTAAAATATCCTCTTTCGTCTCATCCAGTTGCTTCCGGTATTCTATGGTGTATCCTTGAATAATCGAACCTTTTGAAATCCGCAGAATGTTCACATAAGCCGAACTCTCATCTTCCTCGTAACCAAAAACGTCGGTATTATTTACTACCGAGTTTGCTACGATTGATTTTGCTTTATAATTTTCAATCAAATCGTATTTCTGTTTTATCTCATTTGCCTCTTCAAAACGAAATTTTGCAGCCAGTTTTTTCATTTTTTCCAAGAGCATTTTGCTTATTTCGTTGGCATTACCTTTGATGATTTGACGAATTTCATCAATATCCTGGTTGTAATCTTCTTTGCTTTGCAATCCTTCGCAAGGACCTTTGCATTTTTTTATGTGATATTCCAGGCAAAGTTTGAATTTTCCTTCCGAAATTTTAGTCTCGGCCAGGGGTAGGGAACAGGTTCTGATTTTATAAAGCTGATGAATAATATCTAAAATTGCATTGATTGTCCAGACTGAACTAAACGGGCCGTAGAATTCACCTATTCTTTTATCAATGTTTCTTGTCTTGAAAATACGTGGAAATTCTTCTTTGGTAATGCAAATGCTTGGATAGGTTTTACCGTCTTTCATCATTGCATTGTAACGGGGCATATACTCTTTAATCAAATTATTTTCCAGTAAAAGCGCATCTTCCGGAGTATCGACTAAAATAAATCTAAGGTAAGATATATTTTTTACAAGTACGTTTAGTTTTGCAATATCATGTTTTTTATTGAAATAAGATGAAACCCTGCGCTTCAAATTTTTAGCTTTTCCCACATAAATTATCTCATCTTTCTCATTAAAATATTGATATACTCCCGGGGTTTCTGGAAGTAAATCAATCTGATTTTTTAATGATTGTTTTTTTGTCATTTCTTAGTTCGATAATTTTTATAGTGAGGTATGTAGCCTAATTTCATTTGTTCCACGGGGAACAAATTTTCCTGATTATCCTATTGTTGATCTTTTTTTAGATTCAAAGTTTTTCATAGAACATATAACATAATCCGCATATAGTCAATTCTTTATTTTTGTTTTGTTCCACGTGGAACAAAACAACTGTTTTTTTATTGGCAGCACTCAGCGAAGTCACCCCCTGGGGAGATTTAGAGGTGCTGTTATCTTCCCATCATTACCAAAAGAATATTCACATCGCTCGGCGAAATTCCGGGAATTCGGCTGGCTTGCCCGATAGTTTCCGGATTGATTTTTTGCAATTTCTGACGGGCTTCTGTGGATAAAGATTGTATAGTTTCGTAGTTCAATTTGTCTTTGATGTAGATATTTTCCAATCTGTTTAGTTTATCAGCTATTAATCTTTCGCGCTCGATGTAGCCGGAGTATTTCAAAATAATTTCTGCTCCTTCTATTATTTCTTCTCTTATTTCAGTAATGTTTTCAATTTGCTGCCGGAGCGAAGGAACTGCTTCAGCCAGCGTGTTTATGCTGAGTTGCGGTCGCAAAACCAGGTCAGACAATTTACATCCATGTGCTAATTCAGTCGAATTATTAGAAATCAAAAATGCATTGATATCCTTTGGTTTTACGGAAGTGATTTTCAGGAAATCAATCAGTTTATCGATTCCGGTCTTTTTGTTCTTATATTGTTCCATGCGATTATTGTCAGCCAATCCCAGCTCATACGACTTTTCGGTCAATCGTTCATCGGCATCGTCCTGACGGAGAAGAATGCGGTATTCGGCACGCGAGGTAAACATCCGGTAGGGCTCATCCACGCCTTTAGTTACCAGATCGTCAATCAATACGCCGATGTAAGCCTCGTTTCTGTGTAGAATAAATTCATTTCCACCATGAACGTTGATGTGAGCATTGATTCCGGCTATCAGACCCTGACCCGCAGCTTCTTCATATCCTGTGGTACCGTTTACCTGACCGGCAAAAAACAGATTTTTTATTTTTTTTGTCTCGAGCGTATGTTTTAACTGTGTCGGGTCAAAAAAGTCGTATTCAATCGCGTAGCCCGGGCGGAAAAGTTGTACGTTTTCCAAACCAGGAACAGTATGAACCGCATCGATTTGAGTTTGGAGTGGGAGTGAGGAAGAAAAACCATTGATGTACCACTCGGTGGAATGCACGCCTTCGGGTTCCAGGAATAACTGATGTGAATCTTTATCGGCAAATGTTACTATTTTTGTTTCGATACTCGGACAGTAACGCGGACCGATACTTTGAATCTGACCGTTGTAAAGAGGCGAGAATTCAAGCCCCCGATTTAATACCTGATGAGTTTTATCATTTGTGTAGGTAATCCAGCAGCTTTGTTGAGGAAGTTGGCGGTGAATTTCTTTCAGGTAAGAGAATTTATGAAAATCATCATCACCCGGTTGTTCGGTTAAGTGTGAAAAATCAATCGTGCGCCCATCAACCCGCATCGGAGTGCCCGTTTTCATCCGGTCGGTGGTGAATCCGATTGATTTCAGCTGATCAGTAATTCCGAAAGAGGCAGGTTCTGAAACTCTTCCACCTGTCATTTGCTGTTTCCCGACGTGCATCAGTCCGCCAAGGAATGTTCCGGCAGTTAGTACCACAGCTTTAGCCCTGATTTCAACTCCCAACGCTGTAATTACACCGGTAACTGAATTGTTCTCAAAAACAAACTGTTTTACCGTATCCTGCCAGATGTATAAGTTATCCGTATTCGAAACAATTTTTGTCCATTCTTCAATGAAATGTTTACGGTCACTTTGCGAACGGGGGCTCCACATAGCCGGTCCTTTCGAGCGGTTAAGCATCCGGAACTGAATGGCTGTTTTATCCGTTACAATTCCCATTTGTCCGCCCATTGCGTCAATTTCGCGCACAATCTGACCTTTGGCAATACCACCCACGGCAGGATTGCAGCTCATCTGAGCTATCTTGTTCATATCCATCGTAATAAGCAGGGTTTTTGAACCTAAATTAGCGGCAGCAGCAGCTGCTTCACAGCCTGCATGACCGGCACCTATCACAATGATATCGTATTTGAAATCCATTTATTATTGTTTTTTTTTAATTATCTAATGCCATCAATGCAAAACTGGCCAACCAATGATCTCCACCGTAATTTCCGGCAAAAAGAAGTGGTAAAGCTTTGTCAGCTAGTTTATTAGCTGTGATTATTAATGTATTTCGGTTTTTATTTTTAATCGGTAAAGTTTTCGCAATTTCCTTCATGCACCAGGCTCTTGAAAATGATAATCCAACCAGGTGAACCGTTTGATAGTCAGTTAAATCGCTTACAACCGGTATCTGGCAAACATTTTGAAAACTTTTATCGGATAAAAACCGGTTGTACCAGCTGGCAAATTCTTTCTGTGGAAGAATTTTACTCATCAACGAAGCAATTTGCAACGATGGCGAAAAGAAATCGGCGCCGTTTGGTTCTAAATAAGCAGGTGTATTTTGTTCTTTTCCGTAAAAATTCAATGCCTTTTCAATCAACGCATTTTCAAACTCCTTATCCTTTTTTGTTCTGGCCCATTCCAATGCAAAATTCAGTGCAAAAGCCGAATTCGGATGTACACCCGTTCTGTCCGGATAGGTTTGCTTGGGCAGATACGCCTTCCACAAATCCACAATGACATTCGTAAGCGGTTGCAAAGCGTTGTGCCACTCGTGCGCTTTGGGATGATTCCATACCATCAGCTCGTTGTCCAACTTCAACAACCAGGCCCAGCCATAAGTTCTTTCAAAAGTTTTTGCATTTTCGAATTTTGAAAAATAATCGGCTTCAATCCTCATTTTCTCTATCCGGAATGAATTACCGAGAATTTTTACGATTTCATCGAAGTTTTTGTTTTCTGGGAATAACTTCAACACCCTCACAAGCATCCAGTGCCCGTGTACGCTGCTGTGCCAGTCAAACGATCCGTAAAACACCGGATGAAGCATACGGGGTGAAAAGTTCACTTCTTCTGCGCTGTTGTAGATATGTCCTGGTTTGTTCGGAAACTCAAGGGTAATGCTTTTTATTGGCATCTGAGCCAGTTTCAAAGCCATACTTTCAGTCAGAATAACGGGATTTTGTGCTTTTGAACCCAACGATAGGATGAATAAAAAAAGAAGTAATTTTCTCATTTTTTAATAGTGAAATTAAATCTCAGTGTGCAAAGTTACGAAGTTTTATACTTTTGTCAATAAACCACTTAAAGCATTAACGCTCATTTAAAATGACAAAACGACTAAGAACAGCGGAATGTTTTTAGTCGTTGAGCAAATTATTAATATTTCAATCAGTTTGTTTTTGCAATAAATAAATGATAAACCTGAACACAGCAAACTGCCACGTTAGAAATAATAATCGGCCAGGTCCAGCCCAGCAAGATACCATATCCGACAAAAAACATACAAGCAATTAAATTAATAATCCGAACGACTTTCATGTTTTTGGGGATAAAAGATACGACAAGTAAACTCATTGCAATGTATCCAAAAACATTTTCTAAAACAGAGCTATCCATGCTGAATTTTTTAAAATTAGTCGGCAAAGATACGGATATTTTGGTTAAATGCAATTCTTAATCTCTTATGCTTGATTTCAATACCTGATTCTGATGTTGTGTTTTCGGTTCTCCAACCGAAAGTTATCAGATTGTAAGTTTATCCTTTTATCATTGTCAGTAGCATTTTGAATGGCCGTACAGCATGAAGTGCATGCGGAATTCCTGCAGGCATAATGATACATTCGCCTTTTTTCACCAGATGAGGTGTTTCGTCTATCAGAATTTCGGCTTCGCCATCCAGAATTTGTACCATGGCATCGTAGGAGGCCGTGTGCTCGGTAAGACCCTGACCTTCGTCGAATGAAAACAGGGTGACATTTCCTGCAGGTGATTTGGTTATCTGCTTGCTTATTACACCTCCCGAGGCATATTCAATGGACTCTTCGAGAGGAAATACCTTTGCTTTTTCAAAAAAGATACTTTTCGGTCTGTTTTTATCGTATGTAAATTCCATATTGCAAAAAATAAGATAAATACTTTGTAACTGAAAATGAAAGTATTATGTTAAGCGAGCCCGTTAAATATCCTTTTCGGCTATCAGGTATTCAGCAATCTGAACAGCATTCAGCGCGGCTCCTTTCTTGATTTGATCGCTTACACACCAGAAGGTGATGCCATTTGGATTGGAAATGTCCTTACGCACTCTGCCAACGTGAACGGGATCTTTACCGGAAAGGAAAAGCGGCATCGGATATATTTTTTCAGCCGGATTGTCCATCAGAATGACACCATGAGCCTTTGAGAATGCTTCGCGGGCTTCTTCAACGCTAACCGGGCGTTCGGTTTCGGCCCAAACACTTTCTGAATGAGCTCTCAATGTAGGTACACGTACGCAGGTGGCACTTACTTCCACATCCGAATGCATGATTTTTCGGGTTTCATGATACATTTTCATCTCCTCTTTGGTGTATCCGTTTTCAGTAAATACATCAATATGAGGAATTACATTATAAGCCAGCTGATAAGCAAATTTACTGACCGTAGGTTGTTCACCGTTGGAAATCTGACGGTATTGCAGTTCCAGCTCATCCATAGCCGCAGCTCCTGCTCCGCTGGCAGCTTGATAGGATGACACATGAACCCGTTTGATATGCGATAAATCTTCGATAGCTTTCAGTGCAACAACCATCTGAATAGTAGTACAATTCGGATTGGCAATTATTCCGCGTGGACGGTTTTTAGCATCGGCAGCATTCACTTCGGGTACTACCAGCGGTATATCATTTTCCATACGGAATGCACTTGAATTATCAATCATTACCGCTCCGAATCGGGTAATATCTTCAGCAAATTCTTTTGAAATACTTGCTCCGGCTGATGTAAAAGCAATGTCAATGCCCTTGAAATCGTCACCGTGAACCAGTTCTTTCACAATCAGTTTTTTACCTTTAAATTCATATTCCTTACCCGCACTGCGTGAAGAACCAAATAAAACCAGTTCGGTGAGTGGAAAATTCCGTTCTTCCAATACCCTTAAAAATTCTTGTCCTACGGCGCCGCTGGCGCCAACGATTGCAACTTTCATAATTTTTTTATCGTTTAATGTAACTGATAATTTGAAATAATAACTATTTTTGTTTGTAAAATGTTTTCTCAACATTATTTTTTGCAAAAGTAATTCAATTTTAAACCAAATGCTTGATTTATGAGAAAAACAGTCGTTTTTTTATGCTTTTTGTTGCCTTTTTTTGTTTTTTCACAAAATAAAATCGAATGGAAAGAAGATTTTTCAGACGGAAATTTTACTGAAAATCCGCTTTGGTCCGGAACTACAGAAAACTTTGCTGTAAATACCGGCTTTCAGCTTCAATCGAAAGCTTCTGCAGCTTCAAAGTCATTTCTGACCACATATTCTGAAGTATTCGATAATGCCGTGTGGGAGTTTTGGGTGAAAATCAACTATAATCCTACTTCCAGCAATTATGCTTCGATATATGTCATTTCAGACAGAGCAGATCTTTCAGGTGATGTAAACGGATATTATATTCAGATAGGAAATACTTCCGATGAAGTTTCGTTGTACCTGCAGCAAGGTTCAAAGAGGACTAAAATAATCGACGGAACCGATGGGCGAACCAACTCAAATCCCGCAGAAATTAATGTAAAACTGATTCGGGATAAGGATGGTAATTTTATGTTATACAGCAAGTTGCCTTCAGAATCTGATTTTTATGCCGAAGGCAGCGTACAGAACCTGAATGTGGCAGGAAGCAAATATTTCGGTCTGCTTTTCTCAAATTCATCTCTTACCGGAAATGCGTATTTTTTTGACAACATATCAGTTTCGGGTGAAAAATTTGAGGATAAGCTGCCGCCCGAATGGATAAACCTTACACTGACAGAGCCAAACAGAATGATACTGAATTTTTCAGAACCGGTGGATATTTCGCAAGCCCGTTTTGAAGCTGATAGAGGGATAGGTGTACCATCTGAAGTAATAATAGCTGCAGATAAAATGAAGATTGAACTGATTTTCAACCAAAATTTTGAAAAAGGAAAGATTTATACGCTGAACGCACTCAATGTAAAGGATTTAGCAGGTAATCTGCTGGTTATCAATCAAAAAAAGATTGGAATAGTTGAAAAAACAGATTTCGGTGATTTGATTATCAACGAAATTCTTTTTGAACCGGCTACCGACATACCTGAGTATTTTGAAGTATTTAATCATTCATCTAAAATACTTGACCTGAGTAAAATTAGTTTTGGGACGCGTAAAACCGATGGTTCGTTTACTCCGGCCAATTATTTTCCGGATAAAACCCTGATTCTGCCCGGCCAGTATCTGACACTGACTCCTGATCCGGAAATTATTAAAAATACTTATTCCACGCCCGATACGGCTAATATCATTTTTTCATCCAAATGGAGTGCTCTGAACAACACCGGTGCAAGTTTTTTGATAACCAACCAAACAGGCGATTCCATTTACGATGAAGTGAAATACGATGTAAAATGGCATCATTCGCTCATTAAAAACACGAAAGGCGTTTCGCTTGAGAAGTTAAATCCGTCGTTACCATCGCAAAGTTCAGAAAGCTGGCATTCGGCATCTTCACAATCAGGTTACGGAACACCCGGCTATCGAAACTCTCAGTACAGGGAAATCACAGCTGAAACGAGTACCGAAAAATGGGTATGGATTGAGCCGGAAGCTTTTACACCCGATAATGATGGAACAGACGACGTATGTTTTATCCGATACAAGACAGATGCAGCAGGATATACAGCCAATGTTACCGTTTTCAGTGCGGTAGGTGTAAAGATGAGGCAATTGGCCTCTAATGTACTTCTTGATGCTGACGGATTTCTCTCCTGGGACGGCAGGACTGACCGCGGTCAAAACGTAAATCCGGGTATATATGTGCTTTACTTTGAGATGATTAACACCGAAACAGGTGTTAAAAAAACAGAAAAATTACCTCTGGTGGTTTCAACCCGATGAATTTTAGTTATTTAACAACTTATATCTCAAATAAATCAACTATCTTTGCAGTCATTTTTTTAACAAATAACTACTTAAGATGGATAAAATAAGTTATGCTTTAGGTTTAAGTTTGGGAAACAACTTATTGAGCAGTGGAATTAAATCATTGAATATAGAAAAACTCGCCCGCGGCATTCAGGATGTTTTGGAGCAAAAAAAGCCCGAAATAACCTATCAGGAAGCCCAGGAAATAATTGACGAATATTTCCGGAAACTACAGGAACAATCAAGTGAAAAGACTATTTCAGAAGGAAAAGCATTTTTGGAATCTAACGGAAAGCGTCCGGAAGTGATTACGCTCAAAAGTGGTTTGCAATATGAAATAATAAATAAAGGAAACGGTAATCTGCCCAAAGCAAGCGATAAAGTAAGAGTACATTACCACGGAACTTTGATTGACGGAACAGTATTCGACAGCTCGGTGCGACGGGGCGAACCGGCTACTTTTGGTGTAACACAGGTCATTTCGGGATGGGTTGAAGCCCTGCAATTGATGCCCGTAGGCTCCAAATGGAAATTGTATATTCCTTCAAATCTTGCATACGGTGCTCAGGGAGCAGGTCAGCATATCGGACCGCACACCACCCTTATTTTTGAGGTAGAATTACTGGATATTGTAAAATAAATAAATACAAATCAGGTTTTTATTAAAAACAAACTGAAATAAATCCCCTGATAAAATTAACTTCTGGAAAAAGGAATAAAAATAATAGATTAATAAACAAAAAAATGAAAAAACAAAATTTTCTTACTTTGGTGGCTTTTGCTGCTATTTTAGGTTTCGTATCTTGTAATTCAGGTTACAAGACTCAGGAAGTGTCTCTTAAAACACAGGAAGACAGTTTGAATTATGCCCTTGGTGTAATCAACGGAGAAGGTATCAGATCATCTTATTTCCAAAACGACTCTACCAACGAAAGTCTGGGACAAATGATGGTTGCTTTGGATAAAGCATTCAACAGCAACAACAAAGATGAAATGTACAAATACGGAAATCAAATCGGCAACATGCTGAAACAGCAGAAATCAGCCGGCTTGATGGGCGATTCCACTCTGGTTTTTGATCAGAAATTAATCACCCTGGGACTCGTTAACGGACTGAAAGGATTTACCGAAGGAATGACGCCCGATCAGGCTCAGCAATTTATCCAAACAACTATGATGAAACTGCAGGAAGCTAAAAATCCGGTACAACCAAGCGTTCCCGCTGACACTACTGCTGCAGCTACTGTAAAGTAATAAATTTAAATCGTCAAAACATTAAACAGAGAAATTAAAATGAAAAAGCAAAATATATTTTTAGTATTGGCAGCTGTAGCAGTCATCGGATTCACAGCATGTAATGGCGGAGGCGTATCCACCACAGCAAAAGCACCTAAACTTACTTCTCAGATCGACAGTTTGAACTATGCATTCGGTCTGGCAAACGGAAATGACCTCAAAATGGGAATGTTTCAAAACTCAACAGATTCAGTTGATAAAAAAATTGGTGCATTCATCAAAGGATTGAACGATGGCCTGAGCGGACCTGTAGAAAAAAATCCGCAATTCAGTGGAGTAGGAAACGAATTCGGAAGCTGGCTAAACCAACAGAAGGAATCCGGACTCATGGGAGACTCAACACTCAAACTTAACTATGACATTATTAAGCAGGCAGTAATCAACGGCATTAAAAAAGCAAATACACAAATGACACCTGAACAGGCACAGGAATATCTCAATAAAACGATGATGGCCCGTCAGGAAAAAGCATTGCTCGAAAAGCACGGTGCTAAAAAAGAAGCCGGAGATAAATTTCTGGCCGAAAACGGCAAAAAACCCGGTGTTGTTACTACCGCAAGTGGATTGCAGTACGAAGTGGTGAAAGCAGGAACAGGCGCCAAACCAACTGCTTCTGACATGGTAAAGGTTCACTACAAAGGAACACTGCTGGATGGAAAAGAATTCGACAGTTCGTACAAACGTAACGAACCGGCAACATTTGGTGTAGGTCAGGTAATCAAAGGATGGACAGAAGGACTTCAGTTGATGCCTGTAGGATCAAAATATAAATTCTACATCCCCTACAATCTGGCATACGGTGCGCAGGGCACTCCCGATATACCTCCTTTCTCCACCCTGGTATTCGAAGTAGAATTACTTGAAATTGTAAAATAAACGAATAAGCTACAAATAGTCATTATTTTAACTATTCCAATGAAAAAATATTCATTAATAGCTATAGCAGCCTTGTTTTTAACAGGCTGCTCTTCTGTTAAAAAAGTAGAGATAGTACCTATTTTACCGGATGTCGTAATGTCAAATGCTGTAGACTCCATGAGCTATGCCTTAGGAATCAATATGGGAGCAGACTTTGCTAAAAATATCGAAACCATTCCAGGAGGAAAATCCAATATTGATCTTATTATAAAAGGATTTTCACAAGCAATGAAAAAGGATTCGACGCTGCTAAAACCCGAAGTAGCTCAGGAATATTTCCGAAAATACATCATGGCCGAACAAGCCAGGGACAACGAAGCCAAAAAAGCTACAGGAGAAAAATTTCTGGCCGAAAATAAAGTAAAACAAGGTATTGCCATCACTCCGAGCGGACTTCAGTATGAAGTGGTTCAGGCAGCTGCCGGACCGAAACCACAGGCAACCGACAAGGTAAAGGTGCATTACACCGGAACTACAATAGATGGAAACGTCTTCGATAGTTCGGTGCAACGTGGCGAGCCGGTAGAATTTGCACTTAATCAGGTTATACCCGGTTGGTCAGAAGGTGTACAGCTTATGAATGTGGGGTCGAAATATAAATTTTACATACCCTACAACCTGGCTTATGGTGAGCAGGGTATCCCGCAAGCCAATATTCCTCCTTTTGCACCATTGATTTTCGAAGTAGAATTGCTGGACATTGTGACTCCCGAACCCGCTCCGTTAGTAGAAGAAGTGAAACCCGCACCAGTGAAACCCACCGCAAAATCATCAACGAAAAAAAAATAAAAGAAACAGATTAATAATTATTTAAAATATGAAAAAACAGAATTTTCTGATAATGCTATCAGTAATTGTTGCTTTAGGACTATCTTCGTGTGGAGGCAGCCAACAACCCAAAAAAGCTAATCTGAAAACTCAGGAAGATAGCCTGAATTATGCAATGGGACTCGTGATAAGTGAAGAAATACTTACCAACGGGCTTCAAAACGATTCATCCGAAATAAACGCAGCTTTTTTAGTAAATAAAATAGAAAAATTTTATAAAGATAAAACCAGCGACAAGGTATATAAAATGGGAATGAAAACAGGGGATATAATCAAAGAGCAAAGAATCAAAGGACTTTACGGTAATTCTACCCTGACTTTCAATGAAGAACTTTTTAAACAAGGCCTGTTAAAGGGAATTTCGGCTGATACTACCGGTCTTACCGGTCCTCACGCAATCGTTTACTTTCAGAACACCATTCAAAAAATACAGAACGAAAATAGACTGAAAGCAACTTCAGCGCCAGAAGTACCTGCCGATTCCATTCAAAATTAATCATTCATTCATAGAAAAAACAGTAAAAAAATGAAAAGGCAACATATAATTTTCACTGCAGGCATGTTAATAATGATGACTCTCTCAGCTTGCAACAGTAGTAAAACAAATTCAACCAAAGACCCGGTGCTTTCATCCGAAATTGACAGTTTGAATTACTCCTATGGCGTGGCATTAGGCAACGATATAAAAATTAACCTCCTGAGCTCTGACTCCATTGATCAAAAGACTAAATCATTTATCAAAGGACTGGAAGAAGGATCTAAAACCGAAGCAGATGAAAAACCCGGCAATTCAGCTTTAGCTGCGTATTTTGCAGATTTGATCAAACAACAGGAAAGTTCAGGATTATTTGGAGACTCTACAATACGTCTGAATTTTAAATTTATCAAACAGGGATTGATAAACGGTCTGAATAAATCTGAAATTCAGATGACTCCTCAGCAAGCCAACGAATACATCAACAAAGTGTTGAATGCCCGTCAGGAAGTTAAAATGATGAGCATGTTTGGCGAAAACAAAGAAGCCGGCGAAAGTTTTCTGGCCGAAAACGGGGGAAAAGCAGGCGTTGTAACTACACCGAGCGGACTTCAATACGAAGTGATAGAAGCCGGAAATGGTCCGAAACCAACCGATAGTGATGTTGTAAAAGTTCACTATACAGGCACATTGCTTGATGGCTCGGAGTTCGACAGTTCTTTTAAAAGAAATGAACCGGCTGAATTTTCTGTTAATCAGGTTATTCCCGGATGGAAAGAAGGGCTACTGCTTATGCCGGTAGGGTCAAAATATAGATTTTATATTCCTCAGCAACTGGCATACGGAGCAAAAGGAGCAAGAGGAGTAGAACCTCTCAGCATGTTGATTTATGACGTAGAACTGCTTGAAATCGTAAAGAAGTAAAAAAATAAAGCTAATTTTACGATACGGGAATATCATGGGATATTCCCGTATTTCGTTTTTACGAACAATCATCTTTTTCGTTTTTAGGAACTTTTTTTTGAAAAAAGTAAACGAAAATAAAAATATTTTACAAAAAAGTTTTGTTCTTTTTCAAAAATATGTATTTTTGTTGTCATAATGATAATTTTTGCATTACCATGGAAAAAATAGATAAATTAGACCGGAAAATTTTACGTATAATTTCACAAAATGCACGTAAGCCCTTCAAGGATGTGGCTGAAGAATGTGAAGTATCCAGAGCTGCCATCCATCAGCGTGTCCAACGCCTCATTGATATGGGTGTAATCACCGGCTCGGGATATTCGGTAAATCCGAAAATGCTCGGATTTCAGCTGTGTGTCTATATCGGCATCACGCTCGAAAGAGCTTCAATGTACAAAGACGTGGTAGCAGCACTCGAACAAATCCCTGAAGTGGTAGAGTCACATTACACCCTGGGTGCATACACTATTCTGATTAAAATGTATGCCAAAAACGACGAACACCTGATGGAATTGCTCAACGGAAAAATTCAGGAAATACCCGGAGTAGCTACTACAGAAACGCTTACATCGCTCGACCAGAAGATCAGAAGAACAGTTCCGATTGAATAAGCTTACTCAGGAATTCATTTTTTTTGGAGACGATAAAAAACTTCATAAACCGCTTAACTGTTTAAGCGGTTTATTTGCTTTAAAATGATTAACTTTGCACCCTTAATTCAGGTAATCAGTCAGTTTGCAGACCGGTAGATCAAACTTTGTGAAGTAATCAGCCCGCCAACATACAACAGAATTCAATTGAACTTATTACCAAATACACTATTCAACTTTTTTGAAAACCAATGATGAAGACAGTTTTAAGCGGAATTCGCCCTACAGGAAATTTACATCTCGGAAATTACTTTGGAGCGCTTCGTAACTTTGTGGAAATGCAGCATGAATACAACTGCTATTTCTTTATAGCCGATTTGCACTCACTCACCACTCACCCTACGCCCCAAAATATTCAGGGAAACGTAAAAAGTGTACTCGCCCAGTACTTGGCAGCCGGACTTGATCCCGAAAAGGCAACCATTTACGTTCAAAGCGATGTACCTGAAGTGATAGAACTTTACCTCTATCTCAATATGAATGCCTATGTGGGAGAACTCGAACGTTGCACCTCATTCAAGGACAAAATACGCCAGCAACCGCAAAATGTGAATGCCGGATTGCTCACGTATCCTACCCTGATGGCAGCCGATATTCTCATACACAAAGCCGATTTTGTGCCCGTAGGAAAAGACCAGGAGCAACATCTCGAAATGGCACGTACCTTTGGCAACCGATTTAACCGAATGTATGAGCACGAATACTTCCCTGAACCCCAGGCTTTCAATTTCGGACGCGAACTGGTAAAAATTCCGGCACTTAACGGAGCCGGAAAAATGGGAAAATCGGAAGGCGATGACAGCACAATATTCCTGACCGATAAGCCTGAAGTGATCCTGAAAAAGGTAAAACGAGCCGTTACCGATGCAGGACCTACCCAACCCAACCAACCGATGGCAGAACCCATAGCTAATCTTTTTCAACTGATGAATGTGGTTTCACAACCAGAAACCATTCAGTTTTTCAAGGAAAAATACAACGATTGCTCCATTCGCTACGGCGACCTGAAGAAGCAGTTGGCCGAAGACATGATCACGTTCGTCAATCCGTTCAGGGAGCGGATAGAAGATATCATGGCTGATGAAGCGTTCCTAAACCGTGTAGCTGAAATGGGAAAGGAAAAAGCCAAAGCCAGTGCCGGAAAAACAATCCGTGAAGTAAGAGAAATAATCGGATTTAAGCCGTATTAATCTTTGAGCTCAATGGATTTTCAAATACAGTAAGAAACAAATGCAAAAAGCGAAAGATAGAAATGTTTTTCGCTTTTTTGATTCTGAAGCATCAAAGTAAACGGGCTCGAACTGTAATCTTCACATTTCGAGAAAAGAAAAAGAATTACGAAAATCATTTCATACAAATCATTGTAAAATATGTAACCAGGCTAAATTCCAACCTGTTTTCACAAAGAAACAAAAAAGCATTGAAAAATAAATGCTAACTCAATGATTTTTTGTAGCTTTGCATTCCGAAAAAGACATACTGAAAATGGTAAAAAAGCAGATTAAACGGGCGCTGATTTCGGTTTATCACAAAGAAAGACTGGATCTGATAATCAAAAAACTGCATGATGAAGGCGTTTCATTCCTTTCAACAGGCGGAACAAAAACTTTTATCGAGTCGCAGGGCATTCCTTGCGAAGCCGTGGAAGAACTCACTACTTATCCATCCATTCTGGGCGGAAGGGTAAAAACACTTCATCCGAAAGTGTTTGGAGGAATTTTAGCCCGCAGGGATGTTGAAAAAGATGCTGAACAACTCACAGAATATCAAATTCCGGAAATTGACCTGGTAATAGTTGACCTATACCCCTTTGAAGCAACTGTAGCTGCCGGAGCTGATGAAAAAAATGTAATAGAAAAAATAGATATAGGTGGCATTTCACTTATACGTGCGGCTGCCAAAAACTACAAGGATGTTGTCATCCTGGCGTCACAGGATCAATACATGCCTTTTTTAGAGTTAATTAATCAAAACGGAGCAGAAACCACACTTGAAGAACGCCGCTGGTTTGCCAAAGAAGCTTTTGCAGTGACTTCACACTACGATTCGGCTATTTTCAACTACTTCGACGGTGAAGATGCAAGCGCTTTCCGATTCACAGCTAATGGTTCCAAACCGCTTCGTTACGGCGAAAATCCACATCAGAAAGGATACTTTTTCGGACAATTCAACGAGATGTTCGAGCAGCTTCACGGAAAGGAAATATCATACAACAACCTGCTCGACATCGATGCAGCCGTTAACCTTATCAACGACTTCGAAGATATTACCTTTGCCATTCTGAAGCACAACAACGCCTGCGGACTTGCATCGCGCGATGAACTGAAAACCGCCTGGAAAGATGCCCTTGCCGGCGATCCGGTTTCGGCTTACGGAGGAGTGCTCATTACAAATGCCATTGTGGATAAAGATACTGCCGAAGAAATAAACAAGCTGTTTTTTGAAGTAATCATTGCTCCGGATTACGACCTGGATGCTCTCGAACTGCTTACACAAAAGAAAAACCGCATCATTCTGGTGCTGGAAAATACCAAAGTTCCTCAAAAGCAATTTCGCTCGGTACTCAACGGCGTATTGGTTCAGGAGAGAGATACATATCAGGAAACCGGAGGAGAACTGAAAACGGTAACAGAAAAAGAACCGGATGAAGATGAAATAGTAGACATGCTTTTTGCCAATAAAATAGTGAAACACTCCAAATCCAACGCGATTGTTCTAGCAAAAGACAAACAACTGATAGCCAGTGGAGTAGGGCAGACTTCGCGCGTGGATGCCCTAAAGCAGGCTATTGAAAAAGCCAAATCATTTGACTTTGATTTGCAGGGTGCTGTGATGGCTTCGGATGCATTTTTCCCATTCAACGATTGCGTAGAGATTGCTGCAGAAGCAGGAATAACTGCCATAATACAGCCCGGAGGTTCGGTGAGAGACACCGACAGCATCGAAATGGCCAATCAGAAAGGAGTATCCATGGTGACGACCGGAATCAGGCATTTCAAACATTAATATTAAAATAAAAAAACAACACATTAAAAAATGATTTTGAAATACGAATTACCATTTCGTAACTCCAAAATCGTAAATCTAAAATAAGAATATGGGACTTTTTTCATTTACACAAGAGATAGCCATGGACCTGGGCACGGCTAATACAATTATTATACAGGATGATAAAATAGTAGTGGATGAGCCATCGGTAGTGGCTCTGGACAAACGAACCGACAAACTGATAGCTATTGGCGAAAAAGCACGTCAGATGCAGGGAAAGGAAAACGAAGGGATTCGTACCGTTCGCCCCTTGCGCGACGGAGTGATTGCTGATTTCTATGCCTGCGAACTGATGATGCGCGGCATGATAAAGATGATACCGCAGAAAAGCCGTCTTTTCTCTCCAACATTGAAAATGGTGGTTTGTATCCCATCCGGAAGCACTGAAGTGGAAATACGTGCGGTACGTGATTCATCCGAACATGCAGGCGGAAGAGATATTTACATGATCTACGAACCCATGGCAGCTGCCATCGGAATTGGTATCGACGTGGAAGCACCCAATGGCTGTATGATTGTTGACATCGGGGGTGGAACTACCGAAATAGCTGTAATTTCGCTGGGAGGTATCGTTTCCAATAAATCGATTCGTATAGCCGGTGACGATCTTACTGCAGATATTATGGAGTACATGGGACGTATGCACAACATTAAAGTGGGTGAACGTACGGCCGAAATGATAAAGATTAACGTAGGTGCTGCTCTCACAGATCTGGAGGATGCTCCGGAAGATTATGTGGTTCACGGTCCGAACCGTATGACAGCATTGCCAATGGAAGTGCCGGTTTCGTATCAGGAAATTGCTCATTGCCTCGAAAAATCGGTATCAAAGATTGAAGCAGCCGTATTGAGCGCGTTGGAACAAACACCCCCGGAATTGTATTCGGATATTGTGCAAAGCGGTGTTTACCTTGCCGGCGGCGGAGCATTACTTCGCGGACTGGATAAACGACTGACAGACAAACTGAACATCAAATTTCATGTGGCCGAAGATCCGTTGCATGCTGTAGCACGAGGTACCGGTATTGCTCTGAAGAATGTGGATAAATATCCATTCCTGATGAGATAAAAATCGGAACATTGTTTGTCATTGTTGCGATTTTAGAGGTCTTTTTACCTCACTGCAAAATTTTAAAAAAATAAACACACGATTAACAGTTGTTTTTCGTGTGTTTTTACAATTATTCATCGTTTTCGCATTTTGAAGAATCTTATCAGTTTTTTGATCAGGTACAGTGTTGTTTTCTTGTTTATTATACTGGAAATCATATCATTGGTTTTGATATCCCGAAACAAGGGCTATCAGCGGAGCGTTTTGCTTTCTTCTACCAATACCGTGGTCGGGAAAATGTACGAAACGAGCAGCAAAGTGGTCGAATTTTTCAAGCTGAGCAACGCAAATAAAAATCTTGCCGAAGAAAATACTTTTTTGCTCAACAGAGTAACAGAACTGGAAAATACGCTCAATACGCTTACAGATACTGTAAACAGTAACGAATGGAAAACGGTGCGTATACCTCCCGAACGGCAGTACGACTATATAGCCGCCAAGGTAATTCGTATCACCACCCATCAGTTACAAAATTACATAACCATCAACAAAGGCTCACTGGACAGCATAAAACCCGATATGGGAGTGGTTGGCGATCAGGGAGTAGTTGGGATTGTAGAAGCCGTTTCGCCTCATTTTGCTAAAGTGATACCCATTTTGCATCCGAAATCGACCATTGTGACCAAATTCAAAAAAAGCAATTATTTTGGTCCGCTTGTGTGGGATGGTCAGGACTATCGGTATGCCAAGCTCAACGACATTGCCCGTCATGTGAAGTTCAGTCTGGGAGATACGCTTGTGTCGAGTGGTTTCAAATCATTTCCCGAAGGTATCATCGTAGGCACAATCAATAATTTTGACATCAGAGAAAGTGATGCATATTACAACATACAGGTAAGGCTGGCTGTTGATTTTCGCTCACTGACGCATGTGAAAGTAATCAACTATAAGAATTACCAGGAGCAAACAGAGCTGGAAAAGGGAACTCCGGATGAAAAGACAATTTCCAAAAAAGATAAATAGTAGTCGTTCATGCAATTAGTTATTCAAAACATATTTCGGTTTGTTATGCTGGTATTGGTTCAGGTATTTGTATTGGACAATATTCAGTTTCTGGGCTATGTAAGTCCTATGATTTACGTTTTGTTTATACTTTCGCTGCCTGTTCGTTTCCCCAAAGGAGTTTTGTTAATTCTGGCTTTTATTCTCGGACTTACTGTTGATATTTTCAACAATACGATGGGAATACATGCATTTGCAACTGTTTTTGCTGCTTTTGTGCGCCCGGTAGTCATTAATATGTCAGTTTCAACAGAAGAAATGGCAAATCCATCACCTTCATTCCGAACTTTTGGAGTGGCAAATTACGTGAAATATGTCATTCTAATCGTACTTTTCCACCACATTGTATTATTTTTAGTCGAGTCATTTTCATTTATGCATCTCACGCTGCTCGTCCCGAAGATATTATTAAGTTCTGCGGTTACCATTCTTATTATTTTAGGCATTCAGTCACTCAAGTCGAAATAATGATCAACGATAAGTATCAAAAAAGAAGCACTACAATGGCAGTTATCATGATTGTTGTTGTAGTAATCTATATTTTACGACTTTTCTCGCTTCAGATACTCGAAGACAAGTATAAGAAAGGAGCTGCCAGCAATGCATTTCTGAATAAAACCATTTATCCTCCACGCGGACTGCTGTATGACCGCAACGACTCGCTCCTTGTGTACAATAAACCTGCTTACGATATTGCTTTTATCAATCGTGAAATACGGAATCTGGATACTCTTTCATTCTGTAACGATCTGAAAATCACTAAAGAATACTTTATCGAAAGGATGAAAGAGGTTAAAAACAGGGATAAGAATCCGTCGTATTCTTCGCTTACTCCTCAGGTGTTTATGACTCAGCTGGAGATTAAAGATGTGGCAGCTGTGCAGCAGTCCATGTACAAGTACAGCGGATTTTATATTCAAACACGTACTCTGCGCGAATACAGGTATGCAGCCGGTGGGCATGTACTTGGTAGTATTGGCGAAATTACACCCAGAATGCTTGAGAATGATGAAGAAGGATATTACGATCCGGGCGATTATGTGGGTCGTGATGGATTTGAATTTACCTATGAGAAAGACTTGAGAGGAGAAAAGGGAGTGGAGGTATTGCTGCGCGATGCCCGCGGCCGGATAAAGGGGAAATACGAGGAAGGGAGAAAAGATATTGCTCCCAAAGCCGGTAAAAATATTAAAATGACGCTGGATATCAAACTGCAAATATTAGGAGAGCAGTTGCTGGCAGGCAAGGTGGGAAGTGTAGTGGCCATTGAACCGAATACGGGTGAAATTCTTGCCATGGTGTCCAATCCTACGTTTGATCCTTCGCTGCTCGTTGGTCGCGAGCGTTCAAAAAATTACTCGCTACTGGTCAATGATCCTACCAAACCGTTGATGAATCGCGCTACACAGGCGCAGTATTCTCCTGGTTCCTCATTCAAACCGTTTCAGGCACTGGTGGCATTGAAGCAGGGCGCTATCAACGAAGGAACAAGGTTCTCATGCAATGGTCCCGGTTCGTCGCCCATCCGGTGTACACACCACCACGGATCTCCCGTTTCGTTGCTCAATGCCATCGAACAAAGTTGTAATCCTTATTTCTGGCATACTTTTGAGTCCACGCTGGTAAAAGGAGGTTATGGAAAGGATAACCAGAATTTCCGGAAAAATTACGATGAATGGAGAATAAATATCATGAAATTTGGCTTTGGAGCCAGGTTTGAAGATTCGGATATCTATCAGCAAAGCAGGGGAAATATTCCTTCGGAAAACTATTTTGACAAAGTGTATAAAAGCAAAACGGGTTGGAGAGCGCTTACCATTCGTTCGCTGTCAATTGGGCAGGGTGAAGTGCTGGTTACGCCGCTTCAGCTTGCTAATGCCACTTCTGTAATAGCAAACCGGGGATTTTTCATCACTCCGCATTTGAACAAATCAGACTCAATGCTGCTTCACAAGCACGATGTAGGAGTAGATAAAAGGCACTTTCAGGTAGTGGATGAAGGAATGTGGAGAGTAAATGAATTCGGGACTGCAAGGAGTTATAAAGTACCCGGCATAAACTGGTGTGGAAAAACCGGTACGGTGCAAAATAACCGCGGAAAAGATCACGCATTCTACATGGGATACGCTCCGCGCGAAAATCCGAAAATAGCAATAGCTGTGGTGGTGGAAAATGCAGGTTTCGGCTCTACATTTGCTGCTCCCATTGCCAGCCTGATGGTAGAACAGTATCTTACCGGAAAAGTGGTCCGAACGGACTTATTAACTAAAACAATGAATGTAAGAACAAATGCCAACGTCAAGGAATATTAGCATAAAATATGCGCTGGACTGGAAAACGGTATTTATTTATCTGTTTCTGGTAGCCTTTGGCTGGTTGAATATCTATGGCGCAAGCTATGATTTTGATCAGGCCAGTATTTTTGACTTCAGTCAGCGGGCAGGTAAACAGTTTGTATGGATTCTGACGGCTTTCGGCCTGGCAGGTGTGCTGCTTTTGCTTGATTCAAGATTATACAGTTATTTTGCCTATCTCATTTATATCTTTGTCATATTTCTGCTCATAGTTACTATATTTATTGCTACCGATGTAAAAGGTTCCCGATCGTGGCTGGTATTCGGTCCTGTAAGTTTTCAGCCCGCCGAACTTGCCAAAACTGCTACAGCCCTGGCGTTGGCTAAATTCATGAGTGCCTACAACTATACGCTGAAAGGTTGGAAGGATCTGATTCCACTTGCAGTCATTGTTTTTATCCCGTTTGCTTTGATAATTCTTCAGAAGGAAACAGGTAGTGCGCTGGTATTTCTGGCATTTTTGCTCATGTTTTACCGCGAAGGAATGAGTGGACTTGTCCTTCTGCTGGGCGTATTTGCGGTAGCTTTATTTGTCATCGCTATCGGATTCAGCGAGATACCGATACAGACTGATAGCGGCACGCTGGGGATGGTACTGGCTATGTTACTGGTCATTTTGGTGCAGTTTGTTTTTGCCTTTTTTTATAAGCGTAACCGCAAAGAAGCTTTGTTGCTGCTGGCAGGAGTGGCAGGAATGTCGATCATTGCAGTTGTGCTTAATATCTGGCTTCCTGTAAATTACGACTACGTGGCAATTTTTATTGTTTTACTTTCGTGTGTGTATTGGTTTATAATTTCCAGGTTCAAACGAATGAAACAATACCTGTTTATAGCCTGGATTTCTCTGGGAGCAATGTTGTTCTGTTTTTCGGCCGATTATTTGTTTTACCAGGTATTAGAGCCGCATCAGCAAATCCGCATTAAAGTACTCCTGAATATGGAAGAAGACCTCCGCGGCGCAGGTTACAATGTCAATCAGTCCAAAATTGCCATTGGTTCCGGAGGTATGTTTGGTAAAGGGTACCTCAATGGTACTCAAACCAAACTTAAGTATGTTCCGGAGCAGGATACTGATTTTATTTTTTGTACCGTGGGTGAAGAATGGGGTTTTCTGGGTTCATCCGTTCTTTTGTTTATTTACCTGTGGCTGCTTCTGAGGATTATACGGATTGCCGAAAGGCAGAATGAGGTGTTCAACCGAGTGTACGGCTATTCGGTAGCCAGTATATTTTTCTTCCATCTCACTATCAACGTGGGGATGGTACTCGGCTTGGTACCCGTAATCGGTATTCCGCTGCCATTTCTCAGCTACGGCGGTTCGTCGCTCTGGAGTTTTACCGTTTTACTTTTTATTCTGCTCAGGCTGGATGCGGCAAGACTTCAGCGGGGAGTGCAGCGTTAGTTTTTTGGTTTTTATGTATTCAAATATTAGCCGATTTTACCTAAAATTGCAACATAGTTTTTGCCGTATTTTTTGGCACACTTGGGGCAGGTAGTATACCACATGTACATTTTTTCGATTTCAAGGTTTTTACCTTTGGCATAATCCCGATAGTTTTTTGTCCACTTTCCGGTTTCGCGGAAATCTCCTTCGTACACCTTGCACAGGAATTTCCCCGAAAAAGTTACATTATTAAGTCCTGCCACTTCGCGGTCCACAGCCAGACAGACATCCATTTTCCAGGCAGAAGTATGATCTGACAGTCCCATTCCGTCCTGTTGCATGGATGCACCTGAATTTCGTATTTTCGTATCCAGTTTGCGCATCACCGCACCAAAGTTGAGCGGCATGTACATGAATGTACAGACACTCCCTTTTACAAATTTTTTATTTTTCCATTCCAGTGTTTTCTCATCCCAGCGTTCGGGTTCAAACTTCGGGCAGCATTCCGTTTCTTCATTTACAATTGGTTGTTTACTTTCCATACAGGTATAGAGTTTTAGCTTGTAATACACTATATATAAAACAGTAATGAATAAATATTTGTTTTTTTAAAAACTAAATTAAATAAATCTATCTGTGTTTTTCTTCAAAATATATTCATAACTTTGGAGGGATAAATTCATGTATTTTCCTAATTCTAAAGAACCAAAAATGAATGGAAAACTAATTGCCTGTTGTGGTATCAACTGTGCCACGTGCGATGCCTGCATTGCTACCATGACCCATGATGAGGAGCTGCGTGCCAAAACTGCCGAAAAATGGAGTGTGGAATATAACTCAAGTGATATTACTACTGAAACACTTTATTGTACCGGTTGCCGTCAGGCAGGAGCTAAATTTGCGTATTGTGAATTTTGCGAAATTCGCAACTGTGTGAAATCGAAGGGATTTGAAACCTGTGGAGAGTGTGATCAGTTGGAGAACTGCTCTATCGTGGGTAATGTACTGAAAATTCTACCCGAAGCGCTTGACAATCTTAAATCGTTGAACTGATTGTTCAAAGTGCCGGGTTAAGCATTGAAAAAACAATCAATGCCGTTTCCATTCAATTTCGGAAACGGCATCGTGTTTTTTTACAACTTAAATTTTACATCCACCTGATACAATCGGTAGTGTTTACACACCAATTTGAGCATTAAATAAAACCAATTTTACTCAAAATCTGAACATCCGGCGCGTGTCAGAAATACGATTTCACCTGGTAAAATCCTCTGTGAACATCTTCATATAATTTTTCCAGATTTTGCCTGCTCGTTATTTTATAGGTTTTTTTCCTGAAAATAACAATACCGCAAATTTCTTCGTCGTCACAGTTTTTGTCGAAAAAATCTCCTACATTAACTTCCAGAATTCGGGCAATATTTTCAAGTGTTTCTGTTAATGAATTTTCCCTGATGTTTCCTGCGAGTTCTTCTTCCGTTATGCCCAGCTTATATGCAATTTCTTTCAGCGTATAGCCACTTGCCCTGATTAATTCATAAACTCTTAACATAATAAGATTAATTTGAAAAAGTTAAACATACAATCATCGCCAAATTTCATGTAATAAAGTTGTTCGGTTCACCTGCTCACCCGTATATACTCAATCCCGAAAATTTAACTGTATATACCTTTATTCAAAAATTAAACATAAAAGATTTATGGTTGGTTTTCAAAGTTTTGCTAAAAGTGAACCGTTCCTTGTTTAAAAAAATATAATCAGGAAATTAACGCAGACCCTGGTTTGACTAACCAAAATATCGGGTGATACTGTACTGAAGCGTTGTTGGCTATGCGGTGGTTCGTTCCGGTTAAGTTAACGTTGTGAAATGTAGTTTAATTATCTGGAAATCAATAATAACTATTAAAACTGATTTGTTTAATAAACCTTTAACTATGAAATACTTTTTGAAAAAATCAGGATTATTTCGTTTGCATTTACAATGAATTCCCGGGAAAATGATGAATAAAAAAGCAGTGAGAATCACCGATGAAAACGACTTTTTAAATGCTCGAGATGTTGATTCCTGTGATTTTTTTATACAGATCGAGTGCATATACGTCCGTCATACCTGAAATATAATCCAGCACCGCCTGTACTTTTCCGTAAGTTGTAGGGTTTTTGATGTCATATTGAGCCGGAACCCGATCAAGCAAAAGTTTTGAGTACGTTTTTTCGGGATGAAGCACGGCATTCACAAAAAATTCCATCAACTGATATATAATACGGTAACCGGCCAGTTCGATATCCAGCACCTCCTGTGACTTGTAAATTTTGTTTACAGCCACTTCAGAGCAGTTTTTATACGCTTCAGAAGTGTGAACGGATACATGTTTTATCAATGAACCTTCATAATCCCCGTTTAGAATAGCTTCTTCGTTATTCAGGAAAGCGCTGCTGCATTCATTCACCAGCTGACCGATAACCGAAGAACGCAGGTATGCAATTTGTTCGTTTACATCGCTCACCAGCGAGAGCGTTTCCCGGATTCTTTTCAACCGTTTTTCATCAAAGAAGCGGAAATACATTTCTTTGGTTTCATCGGTGGTAACTATCTTCAGTTTGTGCGCATCTTCAATGTCCATCACTTGATAGCAGATATCATCGGCTGCTTCCACCAGATATACCAACGGGTGACGAGCGAAACGGTCCGGATTGTTTTTCTGACGTGAAATGCCGAGTTCAACGGCTATTTTTTCATAATCGCTCCGTTCAGAATCGAAGAAACCAAACTTTTGTTTTTTCTTGTCGGAATGAACAGATGCATAAGGGTACTTTACGATAGAGGCCAATGTGCTGTATGTGAGTACGAATCCGCCTGGTCGTCTGCCGTTGAACTGGTGAGTGAGCAACCGGAACGCATTGGCATTGCCATCAAAGCGGGTAAAATCCGCCCATTCCGTTTCCGTCAGTTTATCTTTCAGAAAAATGCCTTCCCCTTCTGAAAAGTAAGTAGCAATGGCTTCTTCACCCGAATGTCCGAAAGGCGGATTGCCCAGGTCGTGTGCCAGGCAGGCAGCCGAAACAATTGCCCCGATTTCATCGAAGTAATTCACTTGCTCGTTGCGGTGAGCCTGAGCAATATTCACGCCCAGTGAACGTCCCACGCTTGCCACTTCCAGGCTGTGAGTAAGCCGGTTGTGTACAAAGATACTTCCCGGAAGCGGGAATACCTGTGTTTTGTTCTGGAGTCTGCGGAATGGGGCTGAAAATATCAGCCGGTCATAATCGCGCTGAAACTGATTACGATTATCGCGTTCGCGGTCATGGAAATCTTCCATACCCAGACGCATGGGCGAGAGGAGTTGCTGCCAGTTCATTTTACGTAGAGTACGTCCTGATAATCCGGTGTCCGGTCCATCATTTTCACTACGTAGGGACAAACCGGAATCACTTTTAATTCGTTTTCACGGGAGAATTTCACCATTTCTTCCATCAGATACACACCGTATCCGAGCCCTTTGAATGATTCGTCAATGCCTGTATGGTTAACGCTGATGACATTTTTTTCTGTGAAAACAAATGTCATTTTACCCGAAGCTACCCCGTTCACAAGCAGCATAAATTCACCGTGTTTGTCGTTGTGGTTTGTTTTTACCTGTATATCCATAGTTTTTTTGATATTTTTATAGAAAACAATCTTCAACCTGTAAAGTTTGAAAATAGCTCCACTACAATGATTTTCTTTTTCGCCAAATCTGAAGTGAATTGAAAATATTCTGCCAGATGACGTACGCTCCCGGACCCACCGACGACAACGGGAGCAGGTATGTTTGAGCCATCCAGATAGCCAGAACAGTGTTTTTCTGGCCCAGACTCTGTCCACCGGCTATGGTTTCGCCGTAGGCTTTTCCTATCAGTTTCCCGGTGAAAAACTGTATCAGACAAACAGCCAGTGTACCGGCTGCCAGCAAAATTTCTGTAGCATAGCTTTCTTTTCCCTGCATGATGATGAAATTCACCGTTCTGGCTGTAACAATAATGAGTGCAAAAGTCCAGATGTAGAATGAAAGTCCGGAAACGGAGCCGAGACGGCTGCCGACTTTGGGTAAAAGCCGCTTCGTAATCATAGCGAGCACCAGCGGACCCAGCAAAAGCAATACAATGTGTTCGGAAATAGTTAGAAACGAAGAAAAGAAACCGATTTCCAGTGTGTTGTTAGCATACGAAAACAACACTGGTGCCAGAATAACCACCATCAGGTTGCTCAGTAGCATATATGCTGTCAGGTTTTCCACATTCCCTTTGAGCATATGGGTTATAACCGGTGCCGAAGTGGCTGTGGGAACGAGCACACAAATCATGATTCCCTGAGCAAGAATTTCATTTACCGGACGCAATAAAAAATAGATAGTTGTACTCACAAAGATTTGGAAAAAAATCAGCCAGAAGTGCATGCGTTTCAGCCGGATGTGACTCAGATTTAATTTGTTATAAGTCAGAAACAACATTACAAAAATCAGGTAGGGAGTGAGGAATGCGAGCCTGCTGAAGAGCGGATAAAGGGCAGCTCCTGTCAGCATGGCAATGGGCATCATGTACGATTTTAGTTTTTTCAGCATTCTTTTTTTCAGGCTAGTTTATTTATATCGAAGATGTAAAAAATTTCTGTTTATGGTTTCTTTGGAAGAAACAGGTGCCAGTCGCGTCCGTATGTTATCCAGTCGAGGTTAAACCGTGCAAAAATCCCATCGGTGGTCAGGAAGATAAGTCCGTCGCTTGGAGTTTTTGGTCTTCCGGCTGCCAGGTGCGAATAACCGCCGTGTGGGCTGACCAGTCTTTTTACAGGCCATGTTTTACCGCCGTCGAAACTTGCCCAAACGGTAATATTAATTCTTCCTGCCGTACTGTGAATAGCTGTAGGCCCGTACGGATTATCGGTCATGCTGAAAACGAGTATATCATATCCCTCTATTTCCAGGCGGACGAGTCCGGCTTTGTTCCCGTAAACATTCGGAGGCCCGTCGGGCAATACAGGATCTATGTACTGATCAACCCATGTTTCGCCACCGTCGTAACTGAATGCGATGTCTCTGTTTCCCGGTCGGTTGTGGTTGCGCGAGTTGTAATAAACAGTACCGTCGCTCAGTTCAACCAATGCAGCTTCGCCGGTCCCGGCAACAGGGTAAGGCTTGCTTGTAAACCAGGTTTTTCCGCCATCGTCGGAATAAATTGCGCTGCTGTAATGATATGGCAGCAGGCTGTCGTTACTTGCGTTGTAGTCTATAAGTACCCGCGCAGGTGCCAGCAACCGTCCTTTGTGTTTGCCGTGACGGAGTGTAATTCCCTCTTCGCATCCGCTGATTATCGGCAGCCATCCGTTGATATCCGGATGTCTAACTATTTCTTCCTTTACCCAGGTAAATCCACTGTCTTTACTTCTGTACATGAAATTTTCAGGTTTTCGTCCCGCTCCACCCGGATCTAACTTCAGAATATCTCCGGTTGTTTCATCGAGTACTCTCCCTGCACCTCCCAGCAGAGGTATTCTCGCGCTCCAGGTCACACCTCCGTCCACACTTATTCTGTCGGCCAACAAAGATCCATCCATTGCCACCATGATATCACCGGTCCATCCATTCGCCATATTTCCGTTGTATATGGGAAACACTTCATCAATATCAATAAATTCCCTGGATGTAGTGACATTTCCGGATGGTTTTTCATTTTCACATGAAATGAGACTCAGCGAAACCAGTGATGAAACCAATATGTATTTTATACATTTAATCATTTCGGAATGCTGTAGTTTTTCAATTCGGTTCTGTATTTTTTTGCCTTTCCATCGGTTACCCGGTCCATCCATTCCCAGAATCGGGGACTGTGATTCATTTCTTTGGTATGACAGAGTTCGTGTAAGATGACATAGTCTGCCAGGTATTCAGGCAAAAGCATCAGATAGAACGATAGGTTGATATTCTTTTTTCGGTTGCAGCTTCCCCAGCGGGTTTTCGACGACTGGATTTTAACATCAGTGTAAGAAAATCCATATTTACCGGCTAACATCTGTGTTCGATGCGGAAGAATTCGTTTTGCCTCCTTGCGCAGAAAATAATTCACGGCATTCCAAAAATAAGTTTGAGTTTGTACGTCGTCAACGGATAAATGCTGCGGAAATTCAATGTTAAGAATTCCCGATTTCAACGATGCATACAGCGTGTTTCGCTCTGCTTTCCGGATGTGAATATCGAATGTCTGAGTAGTAAGTGTTTTTCCTTCGTTCAGTTTGATTGTCTGGCTGCTGATGCTTTTTTGTCGTTTGATCAGCTTTAATCGGATTTTTTCAATGAATTTCAACCCGTCATTTTCGCTGTATCCTACAGGCAGATTTACCTGCAATGAATCGCTTAATATCCGTATACTCATGCGTCGTGCACGGATATTCTGTTTGAATTCTATCTTTCCGAGGTCTTTGTCCTGAATCACGGGTGTTTCTATTGTCGTAGTTTTTACTGCAAAGTTACAATTTTTTCGGCCCCGTTTGCATGATAATAAGCAGAAACGGCTAACTTTGCATTAAATAAAACAAAACGACCGCAAATGATACATGCAACGAACATACATAAAAGTTTTGGTGAACTAGAAGTGCTAAAAGGGGTTGACCTCGTGGTGAATAAGGGGGAAATTGTATCGATTGTAGGTCCGAGTGGTGCCGGAAAAACCACTTTGTTACAGATTCTCGGAACACTGGATAAGCCCGACTCGGGCAATGTGATGATTGACGGACTGGATGTAAGTAAGCTAAACTCAGACCGTATTTCAGAATTCCGGAACAAGCACGTCGGTTTTATTTTTCAATTTCACCAGCTGCTTCCCGAATTTACCGCTCTCGAAAATGTGACAATCCCCGCACTCATCGGCCGTACCGATTTCAGAAAAGCCACTCAGCGCGCCAAAGAGCTGCTTGATTTTCTACAGTTGTCCGACCGGCTCGAACATAAGCCGGCAGAACTTTCGGGAGGTGAAAAGCAGCGTGTAGCGGTGGCTCGCGCACTGATTAACAATCCGTCGCTGATACTAGCTGATGAACCTTCGGGCAGCCTGGATACTCAAAATAAGGAGGAATTGCACAAACTCCTTTTTCAATTGCGTGATAAATTCGGCCTTACTGAAGTTATCGTCACTCACGATCATGATCTGGCAAAAATCTGTGACCGAACCATCGAAATGAAAGACGGACGGATCGGGGGGTGAAAAGATTATTTTTGAAAGGAAATTACAACAGCTATAAGGAATTTGTTTACAATTTTGTCCCCCTATTTGTCCCCCGAGCCACTAAAAACCCCAATATAAGGCGTATGTATAGGTTTTAAGTAGTCCCGCCGGGAATCGAACCCGAATTTAAAGTTTAGGAAACTTTCGTTCTATCCATTGAACTACAGGACCAAAAATGATTTGCAAATTTACATTTTTTTGTTGAATAATAAAACTCAATCTAATCAGAATAAGGAATTGATGGCAAAGAAACAAAAATATTACACGGTTTGGGATGGAAAAACTCCCGGTGTATACGACTCCTGGAAAGAATGCGAGAATCAGATCAAGGGTTATGAGAATGCCAAATTTAAATCATTCGACTCTCTCACGGAAGCAAATAATGCGTTTGTTTCTCCCTGGTATAATTATATCGGGAAAAACTCAGAGAGTAAAATCGTTACTCCAGATTACAAAAATCTGCCACATTCGGAACAGCCTGTTCTGGATAGTATAGCCGTGGATGCTGCCTGTAGCGGCAATCCCGGAATGATGGAATACAGGGGTGTGGATGTAAGGACCGGTTATCAGATATTTCATCTCGGACCGCTTGAGCAGGGCACGAATAATATTGGTGAGTTTTTGGCTATTGTGCATGCGATTGCTTTGTTTTATAAAAACAATCCGTCCATCACTATTTATTCTGACAGCAATACGGCACTTTCGTGGATTAAGAACAAAAAAGCAAAGACAAAATTAGAACCAAATCAGCAGAATAGGCCAATTTTTAATCTCATCCAGCGGGCTGAGAAATGGCTTCAGGAAAACACTTTTTCAAATCCCGTACTGAAATGGGATACAGAGAAATGGGGCGAAATTCCGGCCGATTTCGGGAGGAAGTAGGCGGGAGTCGGACAGGAATGTCCGTAAATATTATTGGCTTCGACAATACCATCGGACAAGAATGTCCGACCTCCTTACAGTTTAACCTTTCTTCTTCAAATATGGCAAAAACTCACTCAAAGGCAAATCTTTCTTCACCACAACCGCCACATAAATCGCCAAAAGTACTGTTTTCACCGCCAGATTCAGGATTAGATAAGGTGTTTCAATGAAGGTGCTTACCACAAAAAGAACCAATGCCAGCACAGTATATAGCGCCAGTTTTTTTAACTGATAATTAATCGGCATATGCTTTTGTCCAAAGAAATACGAAAGCAGCATTACCACAAAATATCCTGCAAATGCGCTCCAGGCAGAACCCCAGTAGCTGAATTTCGGAACGAATATTATATTTCCAACAAAAATAATTACTGTCCCAATGGCAGCAAACCAGGCACCATAATGATTTTTGTCTTTCAGCTTGTACCAGATGGAAAGATTGAAATAGACCCCCTGAAAAATAAATGACCAGAGAATAATCGGAACCACGGCAAGTCCTTCCCAGTAGGTATGCTTGATAATAAATTTGATTAAATCCATGTAAAGGACCATTCCAAGGAAAATCAGCAGTGAGAAAATAACGAAATATTTCATGGCATCGGAATAGGTTTGCAGGCTGTTCTTGTCTTTTTGCCTGGCAAAAACAAACGGTTCATACGCGTACCTGAACGCCTGTGTGAACATCATGATGACCATGGCAATTTTAGAAACGGCACCGTAAATTCCTAAATCGGCTTTGCCGCTTTCGCCCAACTGCAGGAATGGAAACAGAATTTTATCCAGATTCTGATTGGCAATACCCGCAATTCCCAAAAAAAGCAACGGAAAAGAATATCTGAAAATCTGCTTCAAAAGTGCGCTGTCAAATTCGAATTTTGCAGCGAAAATGTATTTGGCAAGCACTAATGTCTGAATAGTCGTGGCAATCAGGTTGGAAATAAATATATAACCTACGCCGTAATGCGGATCGTAGAACCAAGAAATGCTATCAGGCGCCACTTTCATCAACCATGGACAAAGTACCAGGAAGAAGAGATTCAGTACGATGTTCAGCGCAATGTAGAGCAGCTTCATTGTGGCAAAAACAATCGGACGTTGCTTAAATCGCAGATAAGCAAAGGGAATCGAAGCAAATGCATCCATCGCAACAGTTAGCCCGAGCATCCATATAAACTCCGAATGATTGGCGTAGCCCAGCAAATTGGCAATCGGCTGATGAAAAAGTACGATGAAAAAGGCGAAAAGCAAGGAAGTAAAGCCTACAGAAATCAGCGAATTTCCATATACTTTGTCGGAATTTTCCACGTTTTTATTGGCAAATCGGAAATAGCCCGTTTCCATCCCATAAGTCAGAATTACAAGCAGCAAAGCAGTCCAGGCGTATAAATTGGTAACAATACCGTAATCAGCCTGCCTTTCAAGCGTATAGGTGTAAAGCGGTACCAACAGCCAGTTTAGGAATTTACCAACTATGCTGCTCACTCCGTAAATGGCGGTGTCTTTCGCCAATGATTTCATTTCTTTTGCCATAAAGAATAATAAGCCAATTTGTTAATGTGTCAATGTGCCATTGCGTGTGCTATGTTTTGAATTTTCCAATTCAACAGACAAGAATGTCTGTCCTCCTGAAAGTGTACGAAATGTTTCCCCTTCGGGGAGCCTGCCTGCCGCAGGCAGGATTTAGAGGGGCTTTCTTAAAACAAACTTCCCATTTCACCGTTAAATTTCACTTTCCCTAAATGCTTGTATGCCAATTCTGTCACTTCACGTCCGCGTGGAGTACGTTTCAGAAAACCTTCCTTAATCAGAAATGGTT
>ERZ1645192.339-NODE-339-length-37925-cov-9.497940_pt1 | contig 37925 bp, 34 predicted proteins | sample MGYA00575354_ERZ1645192 | MGnify/ENA primary metagenome ERZ1645192 (study PRJEB40844, sample SAMN11349763) | freshwater sediment metagenome | isolation source: river sediment | host: Sediment | place: India: Faizupur Khadar , New Delhi | collected 2017-02-21 ...
GCCTCGGTCAGGCAGTTCATCGAGTTGGCGGTGAACATGCCCGAGCAGGAGCCGCAGGTGGGGCAGGCGGAGCGCTCCACCTCGGCCGCATCGGCATCGCTGACCGTGGGGTCGGCGGCCATCACCATCGCGTCGATCAGGTCGAGGTGATGCTCCTTGCCGGCGAGACGGGTCTTGCCGGCCTCCATCGGTCCGCCGGAGACGAAGATTGCCGGAATGTTGAGGCGCAGTGCGGCCATCAGCATGCCCGGCGTGATCTTGTCGCAGTTGGAGATGCAGACCATCGCATCGGCACAGTGGGCGTTGACCATGTATTCGACCGAGTCGGCAATCAGCTCGCGGCTCGGCAGGCTGTAGAGCATGCCGTCATGGCCCATGGCGATGCCATCGTCGACGGCGATGGTGTTGAACTCCTTGGCAATGGCGCCGGCACGTTCGATCTCCCTGGCCACCAGTTGCCCCAGATCCTGCAGGTGGACATGGCCCGGCACGAACTGGGTGAAGGAGTTGACCACGGCGATGATCGGTTTGCCGAAGTCCTCTTCCTTGACGCCGGTGGCGCGCCACAGCGCGCGGGCGCCGGCCATGTTGCGGCCATGGGTGGAGGTCTTGGAGCGGTAACTGGGCATGGTGTCGGTTCCATGGGACAAGGAGGAGGGCGGCATTGTAGCAAAGGCATCGTTCAGCACGGCCGGTAATGCAGTTGCTTCAGACAGCAAAAGGCCCGCCGGCAAGATGCGCGGCGGGCCTTGAAGCAGCCAGAGGAAGATCAGGTGTTGCGACGGGCGATGCCTGCCAGCGAAATCAGGCCAGTGCCGAGCAGCCAGACCGCAGGTGGCAGCGGTACGGGTGCCGGGGTTCCGCTCAGCTCGATCCTGACATTGTCGATGCCCCAGCTTTCGTCGCCGATGCCCTGCAGGCCCGAGGCGAAGAAGACGACCTCAAGCGGTGCATTGGTCTGGCCGAATCCCCAGCCAAAGCTGAGTTGGTAGACCGAATCGCCGAAGTAGGAATAGCCGAGGCTGTTCTGTTCAGCCGAACCGCTCTGAGCGGGGTTGCTGGAGAAAAAATTGCCCGGGTAGGACTGGTTGTAGCTTGGTATGTTGGAAAAAGTGGTGTGCAGCAGCGGCAAGGAGAGCGAGCCACTGGTGGCGGTGGCGCCGATCAGGTCCGGACCATAGCCGAACTGATTGCCATCCAGACTCTGGATCGCATAGAGATCGAAGCTGAGGGTGAAGCCGCTGTAACTGGGCAGCCCGGTGAGCGTCAACTTGACGGCATCATTGCTGAAGCCGAGGTTCTGACTGTCATTGAGTCCCAGAAATTTGCGGCCGCTCGGGGTGGTGTCGACGGCCAGCGAGCCCGGTGAAATCATCGACCATTCGGCATCGACGGTGCCGCTTTCGAAGTCATAGGTGAAACTGGTGGCGGCCATGGCGGCAGAGCTGCCCAGCAGCAGCGAAGCAGCCAAGGAGGCGACGGCCAGAGGTGAGCGATGAGACTGAATCATGACATTGTCCTGCTGAGTGGTTAGTGCCAATGTTAAAGCACTATAGATGCCATTAAATTTATATTATTAAAAATCATATAGTTAATAAAAAAAATAATGATTTTTTAATCGTTTTTTGATCGAAAGTGTAAAAAAAATTGACACTCGCCAGGCGTGCGGTCATTCCGCTCGGCAGGTTTGCCGCAGGCCGGTTACACTGCATCCCGTTGTGGAAAATGAGTCTGATCGGAGGAGTTGGATGTCAAGAAATGGTCTGTTCCTCGGCCCCCCCGGCTGCCTGGCACTGCTGTTGCTGTTCGGTCTGCTGGTGCTGGTGCCGATCTTTCTGGCCAATGCGGCGGTGACCGCGCTGGCGAAGCTGGGGCTGAGTCCCGGCGTCTCGCTGCTGGCGCTGATTGGCATCGTGGTCGGTGGGTTGATCAACATTCCGCTGTACCGCCTGCCGACCTATCTGGTGGTGGATGCGCCGGCACCGCAACTGTTTGGTCTCGATCGGTTGCGTCCGCAACGCACCACCTTTGAAGAGGGCTTCATGGTGCTGGCGGTCAATGTCGGCGGCTGTCTGGTGCCGCTGGCCATCGCGCTCTATGAGCTGGTGCGACTGGCCGGTGCCGGCGGCGGGATGCTGCTGTGGACAGTGCTGGCAGTTGTCATCAATGTGCTGCTCTGCCAGCGGTTGGCGAAACTGCTACCGGGCCGTGGCGTGGCCTTGCCGCCGTTGCTTCCGGCGCTGACGGCGGTGCTCTGCGCCTGGATACTGGGTGGCGAGATGGCCGCGCCGGTCGCCTTCGTGGCCGGGGTGCTGGGGCCGCTGATCGGGGCCGATCTGCTCAATCTGCCCAGGGTGCGGCAGTTGGGGGCGCCGATTGCCAGCATCGGCGGCGCGGGCACCTTCGATGGCATCGTGCTCTCGGGGCTGCTGGCCACGCTGCTGGCGTAGCCGACATCAGGAGTCCTGCTCGATCTCCTTGGGCCTGACCAGGGTGATCAGCCGGCCGCACTTCGCACGCACTTCACTCCAGTCGCAGTCGAGCTGAATCCGGGCGATGGCTGCGGTGGTCATCAGTTTGCCATCGGCGCGCATGGCGATCTGATCCTGCGCCAGCGTCAGCAGCAGTTGCTCAAGCCCTGGATTGTGTCCGATCAGCAGCAGTCGCCGGCAGCTGGAAGGGGTGGTGTGCAGCCGTGTCAGCAGGGTGGTCGGGGTGGCTTCATAGATGCGTGGCTCCCAGCGCAACCGGGTCGGCGGCAGTTCAAGCCGGGCGCAGAGCAGTTGGCAGGTCTCGGCCGCGCGTGCCGCCGTGGAGGCGATGACCAGTTCCGGCAGCAGCTGCTGTGCTTGCAACCAGTCGGCCATTTTCTGGCTGTCGGCACGGCCGCGCTTGGTCAGCGGACGGTTGAAGTCGGCGACATCGGGCGGCCAGTCCGATTTGGCATGGCGCATCAGCAGCAGTTCGCGGGTCATGATCGAAGGTTTCTGCGAGGTGATTGAACGTCTGGATGGATGATAGAGGATTGAACACCAAGGTGTCAGGGCATGTTGCTCTGGCATCTGAACGAGACGGCTTCACTCCAGCAGATGGCAGGCGACCTGATGCTCTGCCGCGATCTGGCGCAGGGCTGGACGCTGCTGCCGGCAGAGCGCCTGCGCCTGCGGACAGCGGCTGTGAAATGGACAGCCGATCAGGGTCGTGCCGGGGTTGGGCAGTTCGGCAGCGAGGCGCGGTGGGTTGGGGCGGTCGCGGTCGAGCCGTGGAATCGCCTGCAGCAGTGCCTGGGTATAGGGATGGCGTGGGGCGCTGAACAGCGTCGCGGCCGGGGCCAGTTCGCACAGGGTGCCGAGATACATCACCGCCACCCGGTCGGCGATGTGGCGCACCACTGCAAGGTCGTGGCTGATGAAGAGGTAGGTCAGTCCGCGTGAAGCCCGCAGCTCCAGCAGCAGGTTGAGCACCTGGGCCTGCACCGACAGATCGAGTGCCGAGACCGGCTCATCGGCGACGATCAGTTCGGGCGTGGTGGTGAGGGCGCGGGCGATGGCGATGCGCTGTTTCTGACCGCCGGAGAGCTGGTGTGGATAGCGCTGGCGCCAGGCGGTGTCGATGCCGACCGCGGCCATCAGGCTTTCGAGCTGCTGCCGATGTTCCGCCGCAGAGGCAGTGGGGTGGTGCCAGCGGATCGGCTCCAGCAGTTGGGCTTCGATCCGCAGCCGTGGCGAGAGCGAGGCGTGCGGATTCTGGAACACCATCTGCACCCGCCGGCGGAACTGCTGCCAGTCATCGCCATGCAGTTGCCGGATCGGCTGGCCACGGTAGCGGACTTCGCCGGACGCTGGCGCGGTCAGGCCGACGGCGATGCGCCCCAGCGTCGATTTGCCGCAGCCGCTCTCGCCGACCAGTCCCAGCACCTCGCCGGGGCGGATCTGCAGCGAGACGCCATCGACCGCCCGGATGGTGCGACGCTGCAGGCCGCTGCCGCTGGTAAAGCGCTGTTCGATGGCGGTCAGGCTGAGCAGCGCAAGGGGGTCGCTCATCCATCGACCTCGATCGGCAGGTGACAGCGGCGCTGTCGATCAGGCGCAGTGCCTTGCCACTGCGGTGGCTGTTGCGGGCAGACCGACATGCGCTGCGGGCAACGTGGATGAAAGGCACAACCAGAGGGCAGGGCGCTGGCGGTCGGCATGCTGCCACCCAGGGCGCGCAGCGGTTGGCCGGGCGTGGCCCGCTGCGGCAGCGCATCGAGCAGGGCGCGGCTGTAGGGGTGGCGTGGCCGTTCGATCAGGGCGCGGGTCGGCGCGGTTTCGACCGCCTCTCCGGCATAGAGCACCAGCGTGTGGTCGGTGGTCTCGGCCAGCACGGCGAGGTCGTGGGTGATCAGCATCAGTGCCATCCGCTGTGCGGTGCAGAGTTCGGTCAACAGCGCCAGAATTTCGGCCTGGATGGTCACATCGAGCGCAGTGGTCGGTTCGTCGGCGATCAGCAGGGCCGGCCGATGCAGCAGCGCGATGGCGATCGCCACCCGTTGGCGCATGCCGCCGGAGAGCTGATGCGGATAGGCTTGCAACTGGCTGGCGGCCGCAGGAATCCGCACTTCCTGCAGCGCCTCGATGGCGCGGACGCGGGCCGCCCGGGCGCTGATGCGCTCGACCCCCGCTGGCGGATGGGTCAGGCATTCGGTCAACTGGGTGCCGATGGTCAGCAGCGGATTCAGCGTCATCATCGGATCCTGAAAGATCATCGCCATCTGCCTGCCGCGCAGGCGATGCAGCGCCGCTGGGTCGAGTGTCCGCAGATCCTGCTGCATGAAGCGCAGCGCGCCGCTGCTGATATGCGCCGGCGGCGGCAGCAGGTTCATCACTGCATGGGCCAGCATCGACTTGCCGGCGCCACTCTCGCCGACGATGCCGAGGCGCTCGCCGGCTTGCAAAGTGAAGCTGAGCTGTCGCAGCAGCGGCGTGCGACCCAGGCTCACTTCCAATCGGTCGACCTCGAGCAGTGGCGTCATGGCGCGTGACCGCCATGACGTGGATCGAGCGCATCACGCAGCCAGTCACCCAGCAGGTTGATGCAGAGAATCAGCAGTACCAGCGTGAGGCCAGGGATGATCGAGATCCACCAGGCGCCGCTCAGCAGCAGCTCGAAACCGCTGTTGATCAGGGCGCCGAGCGAAGGGCGGGTGATCGGCATGCCGAGGCCGAGAAAGGAGAGGGCGGCTTCGCTCATGATCGCGCTGGCCACCTGCACCGTGGAGATCACCAGCAGCGGCGACAGGGTGTTGGGCAGCAGGTGGCGCAGCAGGATCCGGCGCTGGCTGAAGCCGAGCAGCCGTGCCGCCTCGACGTAGGCGAGCTGCTTCTCGGCCAGCACCGCCGCGCGCAGCGTGCGGGCGTACTGCGGCCACTCGGCGAGCCCGATCACCAGAATCAGCAGCAGTGGGACATGGTGTTGATAGTGCTCGGCCGGCAGCAGCGACTGTGCCAGCGCCAGCGCGACCAGCGCGATCATCAGGGTCGAGATCGACATCTGCACGTCGGCCAGCCGCATCAGCAGGTCGTCGAGCCAGCGGCTGCCATAGCCGGCACAGAGACCGATCACAATGCCGAGCAGCGCCTGCACCGCCACGGCACCCAGGCCGATCAGCAACGAGATGCGGCTGCCGTGCAGAATGATGCTGAGAATGTCGCGTCCCTGCCCATCGCTGCCGAGCAGAAAGCGCGGGTCGCCGCCGGCCAGCCACAGTGGCGGGATCTGCGCATCCATGATGTCGTAACTGGCCGGATCATAGGGATTCTGCGGCGCCAGCCACTGCGCCGCCAGGCTGGCCGTCACCAATGCCAGCAACAGCAGCAACGCGGCGAGCGCCACCGGCGCGCGCAGCAGCTGTCGGCCCAGACTGGATGACCGGTCGTTCATGGCGCGGTTCCGCTCAGTCTGATGCGTGGGTCGACCAAGCCATAGAGCAGATCGACCAGGGTACTGGTGATGACGAAGATCACACCGACCACCAGCAGGTAGGCGGTCACCACCGGGCCATCGGCGCGGTTGACCGACTGCAGGAAGAGCGCGCCCATGCCCGGCCACTGAAAAATGGTTTCGGTCAGGATGGCGTAGGCCACCAGGCCACCGATCTGCATGCCGCCGACCGTGATCAGCGGCAGCAGCGTGTTCTTGAATGCATGCAGCCACCAGATGCGCCCAGGCGCGAGCCCCTTGGCCCAGGCGAACTTGATGTACTCCTGATTGAGCACTGCGGTCATCTCGGCGCGGATCAGCCGCACGAACAGCGGCAACAGCAGAGAGGCCAGCGTGCAGGCCGGCAGCAGCAGATGCTGCACGCCGTCGAGGGTAAAGAGGCCGGAGTTCCAGCCGAAGGGTGCGCTCAGTTCGCCGCGTCCCTGCGCCGGCAGCCAGCCCAGTTTGACCGAGAACAGCATGATGCCGAGGATCGCGGTGATGAAAATCGGAACAGAGATGCCGAACAGGGTCAGCCCCATGGCGAGCTGACTGAGTGGATGACGCGGCCGGATGGCGGCGAACAGCCCGACCGGAACGCTGATCAGGAGCACGATCAGGGTTGCGCCCAGCACCAGCTCCAGCGTGGCCGGTAGCCGCGCCAGAATCAGCGGCAACGCCGGCTCCTTGAAGAAGTAGGAGTGGCCGAGGTCACCGCGCAGGGCGCGGCCGACGAACTGGCCATAGCGCAGTGCAAAGGGTCGATCGAGGCCCAGTTCGTGACGCAGCCGGGTCCGCTCTTCGGTCGACACCGACTGCCCGCTCAGCTCCCGCAGCGGGTCACCGAGTTGCTCCTGGATCACGAAGGCGATCAGGCTGATCACTCCCAGCACCAGCAGGGTCTGGATCAGGCGGCGCAGCAGCAGTTCAAGCATCGGTGAGCTGGATCCACTTCCGTTCGGCACAGGACTACTCGATCACCAGATCGCCCAGGTAGGGAAAATCCATCACATTGACGATCCGGTCGATCCTGACCCCACGGCGGGCGGCCCAGGCGAGGTTCTGCCAATGCAGCGGAATGATCGCCGCATCGTCGTGCACCAGCCGTTCGGCCTGCTGCAACAACTGTGCGCGCCGTGCGGGGTCGAGTTCGGTCTGCGCCTGCAACAGCAGCGCATCGAGGGCCGGATTGCGGTAGTGGCCACTGTTGTACTGCCCGTAGCCGTTCTGGCTGTCGTGGGTCATCAGCATGAATTCGAAGAAGTTGCCGCTGTCCTCGGTGTCCGACTGCCAGCCGAGCATCAGCATGTCCGCCGCGCTCTGATCGAACAGCGGCCAGTATTGCGCCTTCGGCACCGTCTTCAACTCGACGCCGATGCCGATCTTGGCCAGCATCCCCACCACCGCCTGGGCGATCTGCTCATCATTCACATAGCGGTTGTTGGGCGCCAGCATCGTCACCTTCAGCCCCTGGCCATGGCCAGCCTGTTGCAGCAGTTGCCGGGCTTCGGCGAGGTCGAACCGTGGCACGAGCGCGGGATCATGACCGGGATAGCCCGTCGGGCTGAGCTGGGCAGCTGGTGTGGCAAAACCGCGCATGATCTTCTCGCTGATGCCGACATTGTTGATTGCCAGCCGCACTGCCCGGCGCACGCGGGGGTCGGCAAAGGCCGGCACCCGCTGCTGATTCAGTTGCAGGGTGATGATGCGGGTGCCGGTCATGGTGACCACCTCGATGGCCGGCTGCCGTTGCAGGCGCGGCAGATCGGCTGGCGGTACTGGCGCGATGAAGTCGACATCGCCGGCCAGCAGCGCCGCGATGCGGGTGGCATCCTCCTTGATCGGCGTCAGCACGATGCGCTCGACATTGCCGGGGGATTGGCGATCCCAATGGTCGGCAAAGCGTTGCAGTTCGAGTCGGACCCCCTGCTGCCGGCTCACCAGCCGGAACGGTCCACTGCCGCTGACATTGCGGGCGGCGAAGGAGTCACCACTCTTGACCAGTGCCTCCTTGTTGCGCCCCTGCTCATCCTGTCCCTGATAGAACTGCCGATCGAGCACAAAGATGTAGGTGGCGAGGTTGAGCACCAGCGGATAGGGCTGATGGGTGATCAGTTCGAAGGTGTGGTCATCGATCACTCGCACTGGCTTGAAGGGGGCGAACAGCCCCTTGAAGTCCGGGCTGCGCTGCAGCCGGGCGAAGGTCCAGGCCACATCCTGGCTGGTCAGCGGGCGTCCGGAGTGGAACTTGACGCCCGGCCGCAGATGAAAGCGGGTGGTGAGTGGATCGATGCGTTCCCAGCGTTCGGCCACTCTGGGTTCAAAGCTGCGATCCTGCTTCCAGCGCAGCAGTGGATCGAACAGCAGATGTGAGAGCTGGAGCGTGGCGCCTGACAACTGCTCATGCGGATCGAGCGAATCGGGGTCGGCGTCATAGGCGACGCGCAGCGTGTGCTGCGCTGCTGCGGTCGTGCAGAGCGCAACGAGCAGTCCCATCAGCAGCAGGCGTGACCAGCGGGTGCGCATGGGTGGGGGACTCCAGTATGGGCTTGAATGCAAATGCAGAACGATCCGCAATGGGGCGCGCCGTGAATGGTAACTTGAAAAGCGGCGGTGATGGAGCCCCGATGCAATCCGCTGGCCAGAGGCGGCATGAATGAAAACAGGCGCCAAGGAGACCCAGGCGCCTGTTCGAGAGGCTGGCGTCCTTGCCGGTTGGCAGGACCGCTCAGTCGTCGTCAGCTCACAGCGGGCGCAGTTGCACCGGCAGTTCAGAGTAACCCTTGATGAAGGGTGAGTAGTTGCGCACTGGCTCGCCGACCACTTCAATGGTCTTGAAGCGCTTCATGATCTCTTCCCAGGTGACCCGCAGTTGCATCTCGGCCAGGCGGTTGCCCATGCAGCGGTGGATGCCGAAGCCGAACGACAGGTGGTGGCGCGGGTTCTCACGGTCGATGATGAACTCGTAGGGGCGGTCGATCACCTCTTCGTCACGGTTGCCCGAGACGTACCACATCACCACCTTGTCGCCCTTCTTGATCTGCTTGTCACGCAGAACGGTGTCGCAGGTTGCGGTGCGGCGCATGAAGGTCAGCGGCGTCTGCCAGCGGATGATCTCGGGCACCATCCTGGGAATCAGACCCGGGTTGTTGCGCAGCTTCTGGTACTCCTCGGGGAACTGGTTCAGTGCCAGTACGCCACCGCTGAGTGAGTTGCGAGTGGTGTCGTTGCCGCCGACGATCAGCAGTATCAGGTTGCCGAGAAACTCCATCGGCTGCATGTGCTTGGTCTCTTCGTTGTGCGCCAGCATCGACAGCAGGTCATGCTTGGGCGGTGAATTGACCCGCTCATTCCAAAGTCCGACGAAGGTGGCCATGCATTCGTTGACCAAGATCGACTCGCGCTCTTCGTCACTCTCGATCAGCCCACCTGGTGTGGGGACCGCTGTGGCGACATCAGACCAGTAGGTGAGTTTGCGGCGCTGCTCGAATGGAAAGTCGAACAGCGTGGCAAGCATCTGGGTGGTCAGTTCGATCGACACCCGGTCGACCCAGTTGAAGGTCTCGTTGACCGGCAGCGTGTCGAGAATTTCAGCGATGCGTTGCCGGATCAGCCCTTCCATCTTCGCCAGGCTGGAGGGGGCGACGATGCCCTGGACGGTTTTGCGCTGCACGCCATGCTTGGGTTCATCCATCGCGATGAACATTTTGAGCGGGAGCTCTTCGCGTGGATCGGCAATGCCGATACTGGGTTCAGAAGAGTAGATCTGCGGATTGCCTTCGACCGTCATGATGTCGTTGAACTTGGTCACCGACCAGAAGGGGCCGTTTTCGGAATCCTTGCAGTAGTGCACCGGTTCTTCCTTGCGCAGCCGGTCGAAAAATCCCCACATGGTGTTGGATTCGAACAGCGCCGGTTGGGAGACGTCGTAATCTTCGAGCGGAATGCTGTAGGGATCCTTCCCATACATGTGGTTGTAGGCTTTCTTGACAGCAGTCATGGTGAATCACCTGCGGATGTGAATGGATCTGAAGGACCGTATGCACACGAAGATGCGGCAGACGCACCATCGCTCGATGAATCATGACACGCGACCGAATGACCGTCCAGTCGATCCGGGCTTGATTTTGCCGCAATGCTGGCTACAGCGATTCAAGCGGATCGACAGCGATGTTCCAGTGCAGGCCGGCGGGCGTCGGCAGCCGCTCCAGTTCACTGGCCAATCGGCGCAGCAGTTGCTGCAGGTGGGGGCGGTTGCGGGCGATCAGCAGAATCTGGGCATGGTGGCGTCCGCCACGCCGGTCGATCGGCGCGGGATTGGGGCCGAGCCATTCGATGCCGCTGTGTGGTGGGGGTGGGGTCAATCCCTGCAGAAAGCGTTGGGCAGCCTCGGGTGCGGGCGCATCAGCCAGAATCAGTGCGAGGTGGCGATAGGGTGGCAGTGTGGCCATGGCGCGTCGCTGTAGTTCGGCCGCGGCAAAGTGGCCATAGTCCGCTTCGATCAGTTCGAGCAGTTGCGGATGGTCGGGGTGGTGGGTCTGTATCGCCACCTCTCCCGGCCGCTCAGCGCGCCCGGCGCGCCCGGCGACCTGGGTGACCAGTTGCGCCATCTGCTCCATCGCCCGGAAGTTGCTGCTGAAAAAGGCGCCGTCGGCGTCGAGGATGGCGCAGAGGGTGACGCGGGGAAAGTGGTGTCCCTTGGCCAGCATCTGGGTGCCGACCAGAATGGCGGGCGCCTGCCGTTCCACCTGTTCCAGCAGTTCGGTCAAGGTCGCGGAGTTGTGCGCCGTGTCGCGGTCGATGCGGATCAGCGGCACATCGGGAAAGCGCTGTGCCAGCGTCTCCTCGCAGCGCTCGGTGCCGCTGCCCAGTGCGATCAGCGTCTGGCTCTGGCACTGCGGACAGGCCTTGGGTGGAGTGCGGCGCTGATCGCAGCGTGGGCAGCGCAGTCCCGGCCGATGACGATGGAGCACCAGGCGTACTTCGCACAGTGGGCAGGTGGCCATCCAGCCGCAATCGTGGCAGAGCAGGGCGGTGGCATAGCCACGACGGTTATGGAACAGCAGCACCTGATTCCCGGCCGTGAGATGTTGATCGATCAGCGCCAGCAGCGGCAGCGAAAAACCCTGTTGCAGCGGACGACCGCGCAGATCGATCAGACGGATCGGTGGCAATGTCGCATTGCCGGCCCGCTCCGGCAATGAAAGGTGGTGGTAGCGGCCGCGCTCGACGTTGGCCAGACTCTCCAGCGACGGTGTGGCGCTGCCGAGCAGCACCGGAATCTGCTCGATCTGGCCACGTCGTACAGCAAGGTCACGGGCGCAGTAGTGGACCCGTTCCTCTTGATGGTAGGAGCTGTCGTGCTCCTCATCGACGATCAGCAGCGCAGGCCTTGCCATCGGCACAAAGATTGCCGAGCGGGTGCCCAGGATGATGTCGGCCGTGCCCTGTGCACTGTGCAGCCAGTCGATCATGCGCAGGCCGGCAGTGCGGCCGGAGTGCAGCACGGCGATACGTGCCTGCGGAAAGCGCTGCGCGAAACGTTGCTGCAATTGGGGTGTCAGGCCGATCTCCGGCACCAGCACCAGTGCCTGTTGCCCGCGGGCCAGCACATCGTCAATCAATTGCAGATAGATTTCGGTCTTGCCGCTGCCAGTCACCCCTTCGATCAGCGTGACGCTGAACGCTCCCCAGCGCTGCCGCATCGCCGTGCAGGCCGCTTGCTGATGTGGATTCAACGGTGGTCCGGTTTCTGCTGTGCTGGATGCAGACGGGGCGTGCGAGCTGGGCAGCCGCCAGTCACAGCGCAGCAGCCCTTTTTTCAGCAGCGCAGTGAGCGGGGCGCCAGTCAGACCCAGCGCGCGCAACTCGGCATGGTCCAGACCGCTGTCGCGGGTCAGACGGGCGAGGATCTCCTGCTGCTTGCGGCTGCGCCCAGTGGCTTTCGTTTCATGCAGGGTGGCTCCGGCAGGCGAAAGCCGGTAGTGCCGCTCCATCACCTTGCGCAGTGGTTGGCCGTGCCGCAATGGCGGTGGCAGAGTGGCGGCCAGCAGTTCACCGATCGGCTGCTGGTAATACTCGGCACTCCAGAGGGCGAGTTGCAGCAGTGGCTGTGGTAGCAGGGGATGTTCGTCCAGCACCGTTTCGACAGGGCGGATTTTGCCGGCAGCGACTGAACTCCGTGCTGCAATGGCGACCACCACCCCCACCAGCAGGCGGCCAGAGAAGCGCACCCGTACTCTGGTGCCCACGGCCATCGGTTCGGCCGATGGTGCCAGGTAGTCGAAGGTGCGCCGCAGCGGCACGGGCAGCGCGACCTGCAAGTAGAGCGTCTCTTCGCTGTGCATCACGAGAGTGGATCAGCGATTGCGACGGAGTGGTCTGGCGCAACAGAGATCAGGTGGGATGGGTTGCACTGCGGCGCTGTTCAGGTGCCATGCGTGGCTGGGACGGCTGCCAAGTGCGGCAGTGGGCGTGACCTTTGTTCTCGGTTCTGCTAGCATCAGCGCCCTTTATGTGACTGGGTTGCCTCAGCGGCGGGTTGCGACTGTGCTGGGGGATTCTAGCTGGGTTCGATCCGAATCTGTAACGAATGCATTCCAAATTGTGCCGCGGGAGGAGCAATGAAATCTGACATTCACCCTAAATACACCAAAATGGTCGCTTCCTGCCGCTGTGGGGCAACGATCGAGACCCGTTCGACGTTGGGACGTGACATGAACATAGAGGTCTGCTCCAACTGCCATCCGTTCTATACCGGCAAGCAGAAGGTTCTTGACACTGGTGGCCGGGTCGAGCGTTTCCGCAAGCGGTTTGGCCGTCCCAGCGTGGCAGCTTCGACCGAGTAAACCTCAGCGGTACAGCGCCGCTGTCGTCATCAGGCCCATGCCAGCCCGAACAGGGCTGGCATGGGCCTTTTTTGTCTTCCTCTGAAATCGACTGAGGCTGCCGGATGGCAGCTTATCAGGCATGCCTGATGTGAACAGAGCTGTTTGTCGGTCGCCAATAGCAAATTTTCCAGAAAATTGCTTCTAATCTGGTCTGTTTGAAACCGATGTCTTGCGCTATTCTGGCAGAAACACCTGTTCAACCGACCAGTCTTGGAGGATTTGGCATGTCTGACAGCCTGAAACAGACCGCTCTGGAATACCATGAGCTGCCCAGGCCCGGAAAACTGGAGATCTCTGTCACCAAACCGACCGGTACAGCGCGTGATCTGGCGCTGGCCTACAGCCCCGGCGTGGCCGAACCGGTGCGAGAGATTGCCAATGATCCCGAAAGTGCCTACCGCTACACCGCCAAGGGCAATCTGGTCGGTGTGATCTCCAACGGTTCCGCCATCCTGGGCTTGGGCAATCTGGGACCACTGGCCAGCAAGCCGGTGATGGAGGGCAAGGGGGTGCTGTTCAAGCGGTTTGCCGGCATCGATGTGTTCGACATCGAAGTCGATGCCGAAACGCCGCAAGCCTTCATCGACACGGTGGTGCGAATTGCCGAGACCTTCGGCGGCATCAACCTGGAAGACATCAAGGCCCCGGAGTGCTTCGAGATCGAGCGGGTTTTGATCGAGCAGTGTGCGATTCCGGTGTTTCATGATGACCAGCATGGCACGGCGATCGTGACCGCGGCCGGACTGCTCAATGCGCTGGAGTTGCAAGGGAAGCGGCTCGAAGAGGCGACCATCGTCTGCCTTGGCGCCGGTGCGGCGGCTATTGCCGGCATGCGGTTGCTGATCAGTCTGGGTGCCGACCCGGAGCGCATCTTCATGCTCGACCGCAAGGGCGTGATCCATGCCGACCGTGACGATCTCAATCAATACAAGGCGGCTTTTGCGCGGGAAACCGACAAGCGCAGTCTGGCCGATGCCTGTGCGGGTGCCGACGTCTTCATCGGGCTGTCGGGACCGAACCTGTTTCCGGCGCAGGCGCTGAAGATGATGGCGCCGCGTCCGGTGGTGTTTGCCTGCTCCAATCCCGATCCGGAGATCAGCTGGCAGATGGCTCATGCAGCACGAGATGACCTGATCATGGCAACCGGCCGATCCGATTATCCCAATCAGGTCAACAATGTGCTGGGCTTTCCGTTCATCTTTCGCGGTGCGCTCGATGTGCGCGCGCGGGTCATCAACGAGCCGATGAAGATCGCGGCGGTACATGCCTTGCGGGAGCTGGCCAAGGCGCCGGTGCCGCAGGAGGTGATGGATGCCTATGAGGGGCGGCGGTTGAGCTTTGGCCCCGAATACATCATTCCGAAGCCGATGGATCCACGGCTTCTCGGACAGGTCTCAGCCGCGGTGGCGCGTGCCGCGGTCGACTCGGGTGTCGCGCAAAAATCCTATCCAGCGCACTACCCGCTCACATCGACCGATGAGGTTTTTGGCGGTGGTCGCACCGGCTGATGGGTGAGGCGGCATCGATCTGGCGTACTGCATTGTTCAGAACAGTTCGCGGCTGTCGGTGGGGCTCGGAGCCGCGCCTTCCGGCGAGCTTGACGGTGGGGAGCGTGTCTCCTGCTGCGGCAGCTCTTCGGCCTTGAACAGTTCGAAGATGGCGTGGCTCATGTCCGGACCGGCACGCTCTCCAGTCACCGGGTCGATGCGCACTGCGACGATCCCGGGTGGTTGCGGCAGCTGCACTTCGTCGACGCCATCGAGCGCAGTGCGCATGAAATCGATCCAGATCGGCAGGGCGGCAGTGCCGCCGAACTCATATTCGCCGAGGCTGCGGGGCTGGTCGTAGCCCACCCACACCGTGGTCACCAGATTGGGGTTGAAGCCGGCGAACCAAGCATCCTTGCCTTCGTTGGTGGTGCCGGTCTTGCCGGCGATGTCGTGGCGGTTGAGAGCCAAGGCAGCCCGACCGGTGCCCTTGGTGATCACATCCTTGAGCATGTCGTTGATCAGGTATTGGGTACGCGCATCCATGACCCGTGGCGCGCTCTTCGAGGCGGCGCTCCCATCGATTGCGGCCGGGTGTTCCGGAGCGGGATTTTCGGTGTCGCACTCATGGCAGACCCGGGCAGGGTTGGCGCGGTACAGCTCCTGTCCGTAGCGGTCGTAGACCGCCTCGATCAGGTAGGGTTCCACCTTGAAGCCGCCATTGGCGAGCACAGTGTAGCCGCGGGTCATCTCGAGCGGCGTGACCGTGCCGGTGCCCAGCGCCAGTGTCAGATCGCGTGGCAGCCGCTCCTTGGCAAAGCCGAACTGCTGTGCGTAGCTGATTGCCTTGTCGGGCCCAATCGCTTGCAGCAGGCGGATCGAGACCAGATTCTTGGAGAGGTAGAGCGCCTGGCGCAGGCGAATCGGGCCGCTGAAATCCCCGCCCGCATTTTCGGGGCGCCACTCCGGCTCGAAGGGAGAGGTCTGAAACACCAGTGGGGCATCGTCAATGATGCTGGCCGCGGTAAAGCCATTTTCGAGCGCGGCGCTGTAGATGAAGGGCTTGAAGCTGGAGCCTGGCTGTCGCTCGCCCTGGGTGACGCGGTTGAAATGGTTGCTCTCGGCATTGAGGCCGCCCACCAGTGCCTGGATGGCGCCACTGTTCGCATCGATGCAGAGCAGTGCGGTCTGGACCTGGGGCGGCTGGGCCAGAATCCAGCTGCCATCCTGCTCCCTGAACAGCCGGATCAGATCACCGGGAGAAAAAGGATGTTTCCCGGGTTTGGGGTTGCGTGGCAGGGCGACCTGACTGATCTTGCGCCCGCTCCAGCCCAGGAGCTTGTCCCAGGGCAGGGTCAACTCCTCGCCATTTTCGAGCAGGATGTCGATCTGCTTGCCATCGATGCGGGTGATCAGTGTGCGCTGCAGGCCGCTGAAGGCGGGCAGCGCCATGATCCTGGCCAGTCGCGCGTCGCGGCTGGTCACCTCCTTCAGGTCGATCTGTCCTTCGCTGCCGCGATAGCCATGGCGCCGGTCATATTTGAGCACACCGGAGAGTGTGGCCTGGTTGGCGCTCTGCTGCAGTCGGGCATCGAGGGTGGTGATGACCTGCAGGCCACTGCTGTAGGCCTTGCTGCCATAACGGGCCAGAATCTCCTGGCGTGCCATTTCGGCCACATGCTCGGCCTGCAGGTCGCGTTGCGGGCCGTGATAGCGCGTGGCGGGCGGAACGGTGATGGCTGCGTCATGCTCGGCCTGATCGATGTACCCCAGTGAGAGCATGCGGCCGAGAATCCAGTTGCGACGCAATCCGGCCCGCTCGGGGTCGGCGATCGGGTTGAACCGAGACGGGGCCTTCGGCAATGCGGCGATCATGGCGATTTCGCTCAGGTCGAGGGCGTCGATCTTCTTGCCATAGTAGACTTCGGCGGCGGCCTGAATGCCGTAGGCGCGGTTGCCGAGATAGATCTTGTTGACGTAGAGCGCGAGAATCTCCTGCTTGGAGAGTTCGCGTTCGATCTTGATCGCCAGCAGGATCTCCTTCAGCTTGCGGTCGAAGGTCCGCTCCTGAGACAGAAAATAGTTCTTCGCCACCTGCATGGTGATGGTGCTGCCACCGCTTTTGATGCGGCCGCTTTGGATCAGCTCCAGCGCGGCACGCAGCAGGCTGCCGGGATTGATGCCGGGATGTGAAAAGAACTGGTCATCCTCGGCGGCCAGAATGGCCTGGATGAACCGTTGCGGAATCTCCTCGTAGGTCAGTGGCGAGCGCCGTTGCTCGCCAAATTCTCCGATCAGCAGCCCCTCTTTCGAGTAGATCAGCAGCGGGGTTTCCAGCTCCACCTCTCGCAGCAGCTCCACGTCAGGCAGTCGCGGTACGGTGTAGAGGTAGAGTCCGAACAGTGCCAGCGTGAAGAGGCAGAGCGTGGCAAGCGTGATTCGTATCAATTGCAGCATGAAGAGCGGGCGTGGTGTGAAGAGTGGTGGAGTGACTGGCAAACTGATCGGCAAGGACTACTATTGAAAAAGATTGGATTTTCGGTGCCTGTCACAGTTCTGCATTCTAACGCATGGGCCAAGGGGTGCGGGATGTGAAATGGTCCGCATCGCTCCGGAAGCAGGAGATGTCTGCTGAAAATCCTGTTTGCCTGTTGGGTTGCAGGTGGTATTTAATGTGAAGGGTCGAGATATATCTCCGGCGTGCGCAAGCAAGGAATCATTCTGACGTGTTTGGTCTGTTCAAAAAGAAGCAAACGCCCCTGCTCGGGATCGACATCAGCACCACGGCGGTCAAACTGATCGAACTGAGCTGCTCCAGTGACAGCTATCGGGTCGAGAGCTATGCGGTCGAGCCATTGCCGCCCAGCGCGGTGGTCGAGAAGAGCATCGCCGATGTCGAGGCGGTGGGGCAGGCCATCGGCAGGGTGGTGTCCCGTGCCAAGACCAAGGCGCGTGATGGCGTGGTGGCAGTGGCTGGATCGGCGGTCATCACCAAGACGATCGAAATGGATGCCGATCTGACCGACGACGAGCGCGAGACCCAGATATCGCTCGAAGCAGACCAGTACATTCCCTATCCGCTCGAAGAGGTGGCCATCGATTTCGAAGTGCAGGGGCCCAGTGAGAGCGACGCCAGAAAGGTGCAGGTGCTGCTGGCCGCCTGTCGTCATGAAACAGTGGAAGCGCGTGAAGCCGTTCTGGCCATTGCCGGACTGACGCCCCGCATCGTCGATGTCGAAGCCTATGCGATAGAGCGTGCCTTTTTGCTGGTCAAGGATCAGATCGACCCTGATGCCCGGGTCGTGGCCATCGTCGACATTGGCGCCACCATGACCACGCTCAGCGTGCTGGTCGAAGGCAAGACCATCTACACCCGCGAACAGCTCTTTGGCGGCAAACAGCTGACTGACGAAATCCGTCGGCGCTATGGACTTTCCGAAGAGGAAGCAGGACTGGGCAAGAAGCAGGGCGGATTGCCTGATGAATATGAAGATGAAGTGCTGGCACCCTTTCGTGAGGCGGCCGTGCAGCAGGTGGCGCGCTCATTGCAATTCTTCTATGCATCGAGCCAGCACAATGACATCGATTGCCTGATTCTGGCAGGTGGAACCTCTTCGATCTCCGGCATGACAGAGCTTCTGCAACAGCGAATCGGTGTTCCCACTTTTCTGGCCAACCCTTTTCTCGGGATGACCATTGCCCCCAAGGTCAATGCCGCCGCGCTGACCAATGACGCGCCCGCCTTGATGATTGCCTGCGGTCTGGCGTTGAGGAGCTTCGACTGATGGCCAAGATCAACCTGTTGCCATGGCGGGAAGCGCTGCGTGCCGAGCGTAAAAAACGCTATATGATCGCGCTGACCGTGACCGCGCTGGTCGCGGTGCTGCTGGTGCTGGGGGGCAGTCGCTACATCCAGGGAGAGATCGAGAATCAGCAGGCGCGCAATCAGTTCATGCAGCGTGAGATCGCGCAGCTCGATGCGCAGATCAAGGAGATTCTGGGGTTGAGAAAACGCCGGGACGAGCTGATCGACCGGATGAAAGTGATCCAGTCGCTGCAGGGCAACCGGCCGGTGATCGTGCGGCTGGTCGATGAATTGGTCAGAACATTGCCTGATGGCGTCTACTACACTTCGCTCGATAAACAGGGTGAGCAGATCACCATTCAGGGTGTTGCCAAGTCGAACAATCGGGTCTCGGCGTTGATGCGCAACTTCGACCGTTCCGAGTGGTTTGCCAATCCGAATCTGCTTGGCGTCAAGGCATTTCCCGAATTCGGTGAACAGGCCAACAGCTTCAACCTGCTTGTGCAGCAGAAGAATCCAGACGCTGGCGAAGCGAAGAAGCAATAGGGTGTTTCGTGGCCATTCTTGATCGAATCAAAAACCTTGGAAAGATCGATTTCAGCAAGATCGATCTGAACGACCTCGATCTCGACAACATCGGCTCCTGGCCGATGCCGATCAAGGTCCTTCTGGCGCTGCTGCTGTTTGCAGCACTGCTTGGATCAGGATACTGGTTCTATCTCAAGGAGATGGAGCTTGAGCTGGAGACTGCGGCGCGCCAGGAGCAGCAGTTGAAGGAGAGCTTCTCGGCCAAGTCGTTTCAGGCCGCCAACCTCGAGCAGTATCGCCAGCAGATGAAGGAGATGGAGGAGTCATTCGGGACCCTGCTTCAGCAGTTGCCCAAGGACACCGAGGTGCCTGGGCTGCTCGAGGACATCACCCACACCGGGCTCGGTTCCGGACTGGAGTTCCAGAGTATTCGCCTGCTGCCCGAGGTCAAGCGAGAAATCTACATCGAACTGCCGATCGAGATCGTTGTCACCGGCAGCTATCACGATCTGGGCAGCTTCGTCAGTGGTGTGGCCGCATTGCCGCGCATCGTGACTCTGCATGATTTCAGCCTCAGACCCGACAGCAATTCCGGTCTGTTGACGGCGCGTATCATCGCCAAGACCTATCGTTACAAGGATGGGGCAGCACAATGATTCGGGCATCGACGAGATGGGGATTGGTATTGCTGTGCCTCCTGTTGCAGGGCTGTGGTCAGGAAGATCCGTTTGCCGATCTGAAGGCCTATGTGGAAGAGGTCAGGGCCAAGCCCAAGGGGACGATCGAACCACTGCCGAAATTCAAGCCTTATGAATCCTTTGCCTACTCGGCGGCGGGAATGCGCAGCCCCTTTGATCGACCGATCGAAATCCAGGCCGTCCAGCGCCGGATGGAGGGAGAGAAGGTGGCGCCAGACACCAATCGAGCCAAGGAATTCCTTGAAGGCTTCAACATCGATGCCTTGGTGATGGTGGGCACCATTGCCAAAACCGACCAGATCTGGGCGCTGTTGAGTGATGGCAGTGGCGGCATACACCGGGTGACCCAGGGCAACCATCTGGGGCGCAATCATGGTCGTGTGGTGGCGGTTCACGAGAACAAGATTGATGTGGTCGAGATCGTTCCGGATGGACAGGGTGGCTGGGTGGAGCGTCCACGCACCCTGGACATGAAGGAATAGTCGGCCCCGATTGGATATTGATGGAGAGAAGATTCATGACGTTGATGCGGGCAACAAAAAAAGCATTGCAAGATGGCCGCTGGATCGCGTCGCGGTTCGTTGCGCTGTGGGGGCTGCTGTTTGCATTGGGCGTCCAGGGGGCGGCACTGCAGGGGGTCGAGTTTGCATCCCTGCCGAATGACCGTTTCGAGATCAGGCTCGATTTCGACGGCGCTCCGCCCCAGCCTCAAAGCTACAGCATCGAACAGCCGGCACGCATCGCCATCGACCTGGTCGGGGTGAAGAGTGCGCTGGGCAAAAAGAGCTATTCGCTCGACCACCGCAATGCCCGCAGCGTCACCGTGGTGGAGAGCAAGGACCGCACCCGCATGATCATCAATCTGGTCGATCTTGCGCCCTACAGCACGCAGGTCGATGGCAATACATTGCGGGTGGTCCTGGGTGAAAAGCAGGCTGCTGCCGTGACGGCCGCTACGCCTGCGCCGGTGGCTGCCCCAGTGGCAGCAGCGCCGACTGCGGTACCCGTGGCGGCTGCACCCCCGCCTGCCGCAGTCGCGGTGACTCGACCTGCGGTGTTGCCAGCACGTGGCAGCCAGGTCGAAAAGGTCGATTTTCGGCGTGGCGAGAGCGGTGAGGGCAAGCTGGTGGTGACGCTGTCGAACAGCGGTGCCAACGTCGATGTTCGCGAAGAGGGTGGCAAGATCCGCGTCGAGTTCAGCGACACCAGACTGCTGCCGGCCTTGCGGCGGCGGTTCGATGTCACCGACTTTGCCACGCCGATCACCAGCATCGATGCCACCGAGGAGTCGGGCAAGGCGGTGATGACGGTGACGCCGACGGGTCACTATGACTACCTCGCCTACCAGGCCGACACCGAGTTCACCCTCAGCGTCAAGCCGCTCACGGCCCAGGAGCAGGCCGATGAGCAGAAGAAGAAGTTCGCCTACACCGGCGAAAAGCTGTCGCTGAACTTCCAGGACATCGAAGTGCGGGCGGTATTGCAGTTGATCGCCGATTTCACCAACCTGAATCTGGTGGCGAGCGATACGGTGACCGGTCGCATCACGCTGCGACTGAAGAATGTCCCCTGGGATCAGGCGCTCGATCTGGTGCTCAAGACCAAGGGGCTCGACAAGCGGCTGGTCGGCAACGTGCTGACGGTTGCGCCGGCGGCCGAGATCGCCGCGCGTGAGAAGCTTGAACTGGAGACCAACAAGCAGGTCAATGAGCTGGCGCCGCTGCACACCGACTTCATCGAGGTGCGCTACGCCAAGGCGGCCGACCTGCTGGCGATGCTGACCGGCAAGAACAGCATCCTGTCGACGCGCGGCACCGCCAGCATCGACAAGCGCACCAACCTGCTGATCGTGCAGGACACCGATCAGGTGCTGGCCGAGGTGCGCAGCCTGCTGAAGCGCCTCGATGTGCCGGTGCGGCAGGTGCTGATCGAAGCGCGCATCGTCAAGGCCAGGGCCAATGTCAGCAAGGATCTCGGCATCCAGTGGGGGGGGCGCTATGGCGATAATGACGGCAACAACATGGTGATTGGCGGGTCTGGCGTGAGGGCCGGTGTCCCTGGACCGGTGACCGGTGGCGATGTCGTCAACCTCGGCGTCACCAAAACCGGAACCACCACGCTCAACCTCGGCTTTGTCAACAACTCCAACATCCTCAACCTGAGCCTGACCGCGATTGAAGAGAATGGCGACAGCCAGACCCTGGCCCAGCCGAAGGTGCTGACCGCCGACAAGCAGATGGCCAAGATCGAGCAGGGCACCGAGATCCCCTATCAGGAGGCCACCTCCAGTGGCGCCACCTCCACCTCGTTCAAGCCGGCCGTGCTGGCGCTGGAGGTGACGCCGCAGATCACGCCGGACAACCGCATCATCATGGACCTGCAGGTCAATCAGGATGTTCCGGGAGCCGTGACCAATGGCATTCCGAGCATCGACACCACCCGCATCAAGACCCAGGTACTGGTCGACAATGGCCAGACGGTGGTGCTGGGCGGCATCTACACGCAGGACGACACTTTCACGGAAACCAAGACTCCGCTGTTGGGGGATGTGCCCTATGTCGGCAGCCTGTTCAAACGGACCTCCAAGGGCAAGATCAAATCGGAGCTGCTGATCTTCATCACCCCGCGGCTGGATGGCGAGGGCAAAAGCAGCCTCCAGTGAGCAGGGCGGATCGCAACATATTTCTGATCGGGCCGATGGGGGCGGGCAAGAGCACCATCGGCCGGCTGCTGGCGGAACGTCTCGGTCTGCCGTTCAAGGATTCGGACCATGAAATCGAAGCGCGCAGTGGTGCTGACATTCCCTGGATTTTCGATGTCGAAGGCGAAGCGGGCTTTCGTCGACGTGAAACTGCCGTACTGGCCGACCTGACCTGCGAGCAGGGCATCGTGCTGGCGACCGGCGGTGGCGCGATCCTGAAGGAAGAGAATCGCACGCTGCTGAAACAGGGTGGCACGGTGGTCTACCTGGCTGCCTCGGTCGAGCAGCAATATGCACGCACCCGCCGTGACCGCCAGCGGCCGCTGCTGCGCGAGGCCGATCCCCATGCCAGGCTGGCCCAGCTCTTTGCCGAGCGTGAGCCGCTCTATCTGTCGATCGCCGACTGTGTGGTGACCACCGACCGGCGCACGCCGCGGCTGGTGGTACAGGAGATTCTGCGACATCTGGGTCGGGACGATCCCACGACAGCCTCCTGATTTCGTTCCTGAGTGCGGTCGGTGAAGTCACGCCCACCCTGCATCGGGTGAGCCCGAATCGGTGGTCCCGGCTGCAAAGGGCTCACCATCAATCAAATCAATGGGTTATCATTCGGTCTGGTGCTGAAGGATGGCCGATGCCGGACTTTCAGCGGTTTTGGTGAATCGTCGTCGAACATGTCATCTGGACATGAAGACTGCGCACTCAAGTCCCGGATCTGATTCATGCTGCAACTCACTGTCGACCTTGGCGCGCGTTCCTATCCCATCCACATCGGCGCGGCCCTGCTGGCGCGGCCTGAGCTCTTTGCGACGGCGATTCGCGGCGAAAAGGTGCTGATCATCACCAACGATCGCATTGCGCCGCTCTATCTCCAGTCCCTTTTGGCCACGCTGGCAAACCATCGGGCCGAGGTGTGCATCCTGCCGGATGGTGAGCAGTACAAAACCGTCGAGAGTGCGATGCAGATCTGGGATCGACTGATTGCGGGGCACCATGATCGGGGCACCACCCTGCTGGCGCTCGGCGGAGGAGTGATCGGCGATCTGACCGGATTCGCTGCCGCCTGCTATCAGCGCGGTGTCGATTTTGTGCAGGTGCCGACCACACTGCTGGCGCAGGTGGACTCCTCGGTGGGTGGCAAGACCGGCGTCAACCACCCGCAAGGCAAGAACATGATCGGCGCCTTCCATCAGCCCCGCGCCGTCATCATCGACACCAATACCCTGAACACGCTCGCGCCGCGCGAATTCTCGGCAGGGCTGGCCGAAGTGATCAAGTATGGACTGCTCGGCGATGCCGATTTCTTCGGCTGGCTCGAAGCCAATATGGAGCAGTTGATGGCGCGCGATCCGGATACCGTTGCCAGGGCAATCGAGCACTCCTGTCGGGCCAAGGCGCTGATCGTGATGGCCGATGAGACCGAACAGGGGCAGCGGGCGCTGCTCAATCTGGGACATACCTTTGGCCACGCCATTGAATCAGTGACACATTATCGGCGCTGGCTGCATGGCGAGGCGGTGGCGATGGGGCTGGTGATGGCGGCCGATCTCTCGCGGCGGCTGGGCATGTTGGACGAGGTCGAGGTCGGGCGGATCAAGCGGCTGCTGCAGCGTGCTGGCCTGCCATCTCATCCGACACCGGACATGCAGAGCGAGGCGCTGCTGGCAGCCATGCAGATCGACAAGAAAGTACAGGGTGGAAAACTGCGGGTGGTGGTGATGCGTGGCATCGGTTCAGCCGAACTGCTGACCAATCCGGCAGTCGGACTGCTGCGCGAGACAATTTCCGCTGCCATCGCTGGAAGCATATAATGGCTTTCCATTATCGATGGTTGGCATGAAATCTTCAGAATCCACCTCAAGAGGCGGCGAGAATGACACAACATGATGCAGGTCACGAAAGAGCGGGTTCGGCCTTGGCTGGGCTGCGTGCCACTGATGACGCTGCGCTGGAGCAGGCGCTTGCCGCACCGTCGATACCGTTCTTTCCGGGCGCTGGTCGCGAACAACTGCTGACCCAACTGGAGCACTGGAGCCGTTATGGCAATGGCATCCTGATCGTCGAGGGCAGCGAGCAGAGTGGAAAAACCACGCTGGCTGGAGAGTTGCAGCAGCGGTTCGGCAATGAGATGACCCTGTTGTCGATCTGTGCCAGCGGGCAGACGCAATCAATCGACCTGCTGATCGAAATTGCCGATGCGCTGGGTATCGAGTCGGGACTGGAACCGGATGAGGCTGACCTGCTGGAGAAGATTCAGCAAATCGCGCAAGAAGCCCAAGCGGATGCCAGTGCCGTGGCGATCGTGATCGATGATGCCCATGAACTCGATGAGGCCAGCTACCATCTGCTGTTCAGGCTGGCGTTCAACCCTGAAGACAACCAGCCGCTGATTTCGGTGATCCTGCTGTCGCTGCCCGGCATCGATCTGTGGCGCAACGTGCCCGAAGGCATGGCCTGGCCGACACTGGCGGTGCTGCGACCCCTCGATTTCGAAGAGGCGCTCGAGTTCTGGCGGCACTGTCGGCAACAGAGTGGTGGATCGGCTGACGCCATCGAGGATTCACGGACGGCACGGCGGCTGTGGGCTGACGCCGAAGGGTTGCCGGGCAACCTGCTGCGGCGTTTTCCCGACCAGAAGGAAAGTGTTGCTGCGGCCGTGCCAAGCCGTGCGGCGCTCTTTTCGCTGCCGAACTGGCATCTGCTGGCCATCGTGGCAGTGGGTCTGCTGCTGGCGGCGGTACTCTGGTTTGGCAACCGTGAGTCCGCGCCTCCTGAGCAGCAATCGCTCAGCATCGCCCTGCCCACGGAGCCTGCCGCGCCGGTCGTGCCGCTCCCTGCGGCGCCACCGTCATCAGAGGCTCAGCCCGCGCCAACAACGCTGCCGCCTTCAATGCCGCCAGTGTCAACGCCAATTGCCAGCGAACAGCCTGCCGTGGTACCGGCGTCGGTACCCGCTCCACTGCCCAAGCCGAAGGTGATTCCAGCGCCAGTTGAGCCGCCCAAGGCGGTTGAAAAACCCAAACCTGCGCCAGTCAAGGAGCCTGCCAAGGCGAGCAAACCGGCCACTCCGCCGAAGCAGGCGGTGGCCGCTGTGCCCGCATCCAAGGCGACGCTGGCGACACCGGAAGTGGCGCAGCAGCATCAAAAACTGCTCGCACTGGCGCCAGAACGGTTCACCCTGCAACTGCTCGGCGCTTCGGATCTGAGCAAGGTGCGCAACTACATCGATCGCGAACTCGGTTGCAAGGATTGCTACTACTATGAAACCCGGCGCGATGGCAAGCCCTGGTTCACTGTAGTGAAGGGGGTCTACGCCGATCGGGCGGCCGCCGTGGCGGCGCGTGACAAGTTGCCGGCCAAGGTCAGGGCGCAGCAGCCATGGCCGCGCAGTGTGCGCGACATCCAGAAGGAGCTGCGTCAGCAGCGATGACGCCGAAAGAGGGTGTGCATGAAGCGCCGATCGGTCAGGCGCTCTCATTGCCTTTTCCCGTGACCGGCGATGGTTGTTTTCCGGGCTCCCGAACTGCCTTCACCAGTCAATGATGTGCAGGATTGGCGTTGTCGTGCCCCGAGCCCTGATATATCCTGCCGAAGCACGTTTTGCGTGCTTTCGTCAAATCAACCGCTTGGAGAATCGATATGAACAGTCGAGTGATAAAACTGCGTTTCTTGCAATTCCTTCTGGCTTTCATGTTGGCGTTGGGAGGTGGTCTGGCATCGTCGTTGGCGTGGTCGGAAGTGGCGAAGATCGACATCAACAGTGCCGATGAGGCCACCCTGTCAACGCTCGATGGCGTCGGGCCTGCCAAGGCCAAGGCGATCATCGAGTACCGCAACAAGAACGGCAAGTTCAAGTCGATCGAGGAGTTCGAAAAGGTGCCGGGCATTGGGCCTGCCACGCTGAAGCAGAACGCCGCCCGGTTGACCGTGAAGTGACCAGCGGCAGTGATGCAGTTTGATACCGAGCAGTTCTCACGGGGTGTGGAGCCGGCATTCCAGCGACGCCCCCCCGTGTCTGCGCAGAGTCCCGTCAACGTACAGCACGGATGGCCAGGCAGACCGTTGGACCACGTCACTCATCTCCTTGAGCCAATCCGGATGCATCCCCAATGAACGATTCGTCGACGTCGGCGGAGCGAAGCGCTGGATTCTGGCCGATTGGCAACCGTTTTCGTGGCTTTCTGCCGGTGGTGGTGGACGTCGAGACTGGTGGATTCAATGCCCGCACCGATGCGCTGCTCGAAATTGCCGCGACCCTGCTCAGAATGGATGAAGAGGGCTATCTTCATTGCGAGCAGACGCATTTCTATCGCGTTGCCCCCTTTGCCGGCAGCAACATGGAACCTGCGGCTCTGGCCTTCAACAAGATCGATCCCTACCACCCGTTTCGTTTGGCAAAATCTGAAGACGAGGTGCTGACCGACCTGTTTCAGCATGTGCGAAAAGCGATCAAGGCCAACCACTGCACCAAGGCCATCCTGGTTGGACACAATGCCAGCTTTGATCATGGATTTCTCAATGCGGCGGTGGCGCGTTGTCGGATCAAGCGCAACCCGTTTCATCCATTTTCGAGTTTCGATACGGCGACCCTGGCGGGTCTGGCCTTTGGCCAGACCGTACTGGCACGCGCCTGCCGCTGCGCCAACCTCGAATTTGACAATGACCAGGCTCACTCAGCGCGTTACGACACCTTCAAGACTGCCGAACTCTTCTGTTTCATCGTCAACGAGTGGAAGCGTCTTGGCGCAAAGCCACCGAACAGTGAGGGCGAAGTCGACGGTGAAGCGGTGGATGACGAGGTCGACGACTGAAGCTGAGGTTGTCGCAAGATTCCTTGCAGTGGCTACTATTATCAAAGAGCGTTTCGACGCCAGCATTGGAATTTTTCGTTAGATCGGCTCAAGGGCTTGATAATGATAAAAAATTATCTGTTATCGCTTGGTTTGTACGCGCTGCTTCTGCCGTGGACGGCTGTTGTGCAGGCGCTGGATGCCGCCGAACAGCGGGGTCTTGAGATCGCCAGGGAGGCGGATCGGCGCGACCAGGGCTGGGGCGACAGCTCAACCTCGATGGAGATGATCCTGCGCAGCAAGGAGGGTGAAACGGCGAGCCGTGCCCTCACCGTCAAGGTCAAGGAGGGGCAGCCCGCTGTCGAAGAGGGTGACCGGTCACTGATCGTTTTCAACTCGCCCAAGGATCAGAAGGGCACCGCGCTGCTGACCTACAGCTACCGCACCAGGTCCGACGAGCAGTGGCTCTACCTTCCGGCGCTCAAGCGGGTCAAGAAGATCGCCTCCGACAACAAATCGGGACCCTTCGTCGGCAGTGAATTCGCCTTCGAGGATTTTTCCGACCAGGAGGTCGAGAAATACCGCTACCGTTATCTGCGCGATGAACCCTTCAATGGCATCGACTGTTTTGTCATGGAACGCTATCCGCTCGACAGCAACTCCGGTTACAGCCGCGAACTGGTGTGGATCGATCAGGCGCATTACCGGATCCACAAGGTCGACTACTACGACCGCAAGCAGACATTGCTGAAAACGCTCAGCGTCAGCGGCTATCAGCAATATAACGGTAAGTACTGGCGTGCCGATCTCAGCGAAATGGTCAATCATCAAAATGGTCGAAGCACCTCGCTGAAGGCGGCCGATTACCGCTTCTCGCAGGGGTTGAGCGACGATGAGTTTTCACAGAACAGCTTGCAGCGGGCGCGTTGATGATGAAAAAGTTGGGCAGCGCGCTTCTGGCCACACTGCTGTGGACAGGGTCGGCATCGGCGTATGAGCTCGATGGCGAGCTGGCGCTCGAGGGCCGACTCTTCGCCGACCGCGGTCCCCGTGGACAGGAGCAACTGGATGGCGCGATCTGGACGCGCTGGCAATATTTCAACGACTGGAATGACGGCAAGGACAGCATCACGGTCGTGCCCTTCCTGTTGCAGGATCAGCGTGATGCCGAGCGCAGCCATTGGGATTTCCGTGAGTTGACCTGGCTGCATGTCGGTGATGGCTGGGAGTTCCGCGGCGGGTTGCGCCGGGTTTTCTGGGGTGTCATCGAGTCACAGCATCTGGTCGACATCATCAATCAGACCGATGCGGTGCTGGCGATCGATGGCGAGGAGAAACTTGGACAGCCGATGCTCAACATCTCGACCGAAGGCCGCTTTGGCACCCTCGATCTCTACCTGATGAGCTTCTTTCGCGATCGGACCTTCCCGGGGATCGACGGCCGTCTGGGCGGACCCTTGGTGGTTGCCGATGACAGCAGCCGGTTCGAGGCCAGTGATGGTCGCCGTCATGTCGATGTGGCCATCCGCTGGGCGCACAATCTGGAGAACTGGAACTTCGCGCTCTCCCACTTTTCGGGCACCAGCCGGGAACCACTCTTTCAGCTTGAATACCTGGGCGCCTCACCCATCCCGACCGGGCGACTGATTCCACTCTATCCGACCATCGATCAGACCGGCCTTGAACTGCAATACATCCAGGGAGGCTGGGCCTGGAAGCTGGAGGCCATTTCGCGCAGCGGTTATGGTGGTGATCGATATGCCGCTTCAGGATTCGGTTTCGAATACACCCAGACCGGTATTGCCGGGAGCCGCATCGATCTGGGCTGGATCGTCGAGTACGACTGGGACGAGCGGGGTGACCAGGCACCACCCGGCGTGCTCGAGCATGATCTGTTCCTGGGTACCCGCTGGGCCTTCAACAACCTGGGTGAATCGCAGCTGCTGGCCGGCGTCGTGGTGGATTCGGACAGCAGGGAGCAGGTCTACTGGTTCGAGGGCAGCCATCGGTTGAGCGATCAGTGGAAGCTGGCCTTCGAGAGCCGCATCTTTGCCGGTGGTCATCTGCCGCCCACCGATCTGACTTCGATTCTGACCCAGGCTGCACAGCCCGATTTTGACAACAAGCTCGGTTACTGGCAGAAGGATGATTTCGTCCAGTTGCAATTGATCCGCTACTTCTGACAATCGATGTCGCTGTCAGCCGCGGGATGAGTCCGATTTCACCATGTTTCTTCGTGTCTCGCTGTCACGGCAGCTGCTCGATCTGCTCGATGAGCATGGCGGTGTGCAGCGCAGCTTCGCCATCTCATCGAGTGCGCGTGGCGCGGGTGAACTGGTCAACAGCCAGAAGACGCCACGCGGGTTGCACCGCATCCGTGCCAAGATCGGCACTGGCGTGCCGGTGGGTGGCGTGTTTGTCGGTCGCCGGTATACTGGCGAGATTTACACACCAAAGCTGGCGGCCCGTTTTCCTGAGCGCGACTGGATACTGAGCCGCATCCTCTGGCTGTGTGGCTGCGAGCCAGGCCGCAACCGTTTCGGCAATGTCGACAGCGCGCGCCGTTACATCTATATCCATGGCACCCCAGACAGCGAGCCGATGGGCGTCGCCCGTTCGCACGGCTGCATTCGCATGCGCAACAGTGAGTTGCTCTGGCTCTATGAGCAGGTGGCGGTGGGGAGCCGGGTTTTGATCGAGGAGTAGCAGTTTGCCCAACAGTTCTGACAACCATTCTGCGGCATTGGGCCCGGTGATGCTCGATGTGGCCGGTTCCGTGTTGAGCGACCGTGAGCGAGAGCGGCTGCGCCATCCACAGGTGGCAGGTGTGATCCTGTTCAGCAAGAATCATGTGAACAGATCACAACTCGTTGAATTGATTGATGAGATACGGTCGATTCGTGCAGATCTGCTGCTGGCGGTCGATCAGGAAGGCGGACGCGTCCAGCGGTTCGGCAGCACACTGACCGATCTGCCGGCCGCCGGCTGGTTTGGCAGACACTATCTTCAGCAGCCCGCCGAGACACTGCTGCTGTTGCGTGAAAGCGCCTTTCTGACCGGCCATGAGCTGGCGGAATTGGGGTTTGATTTCAGTTTTGCGCCGGTGGTCGATCTCGACTACGGTCGCAGTGCGGTGATTGGCAGTCGAGCCTATCACCGTGATCCTGAACTGGTCACCGTGCTGGCCAGCGCCTGGATCGATGGCATGCGACAGGTCGGCATGGCGGCCGTGGGCAAGCACTTTCCCGGGCATGGCTGGGTCAGTGCCGACTCCCATCTCGAACTGCCGGAAGATGAGCGGCCGTTGTCCGACATCATCAGGCAGGACCTGTTCCCCTATGCCAGACTGATCGACCAGTTGGATGCGATCATGCCGGCGCATGTGCGCTATCCGGCGGTCGATCCATTGCCGGCGGGCTTCTCGGCGTTCTGGCTGCGGCAATTGCTGCGTGAGCGGCTCGGTTTCGAGGGTGTCATCATCAGCGATGATCTGTCGATGCAGGGTGCGGCAGGGATGGGTGACCTGATCGGTCGTGCCAACGCGGCCCTCGAGGCGGGTTGCGAGCTGCTGCTGCTCTGCAACTGCGGTGACGAGGTCGATCCACTGCTGCGGCACCTGGAGCAGCAGCGATTCCAGGGCTCCACACGTCTTGGACGGTTGCGTCGCGCCGGCATCGCTGCTGCTGCCGAACAGCAGCAGCGAGTGCTGGCAGCACGCGAAGCCCTGGACCGACTCCGATTGCAACAGCGCATCAACAACGGCGCCTGAGCGCACGTCACGAGACTCAAACTCCATGAATGCCGCAGAGCGTTATGAAGAGATCCTCGCCAGCGCGCAGTGTCTGTACAGCACTGCCGAGGTGGAGGCCGCCATCGTCGAGATGGCGCGGCAGATCACTGCACGGATCGGTGCGACCAATCCGGTGGTCTGCTCCGTTCTGACCGGAGGCATCGTGCTGACCGGCAAGCTGATCACCCAGTTGCCTTTCGCGCTGGAGCTCGACTACCTGCATCTGAGCCGTTACCAGAACCGCACCGAGGGTGGCCTGTTGCAATGGAAAGCGAGACCGACCATCGATTGCACCGGGCGGACGGTGCTGCTGGTCGATGACATCCTCGACGAAGGCACCACCCTGCAGGCGGCAGTCGAGCATTTTCGGCAGATGGGCGCGGTCGACGTGCTGACCGCCGTGCTGATCAACAAGCGCCATCAGCGCAAACATGGTCTGCAGGTGGCCGATTTCGTCGGTCTGGAGACCGAAGACCGCTATCTGTTCGGCTACGGACTCGACTACCATGGCTACTTCCGCAATGTGCCGGGTATCTATGGGCTATGATCGTTGACCGTCAGGGGCGTCGCTTTCGCAAACTGCGGCTCAGCCTGACGGCGGCCTGCAACTACACCTGCATCTACTGCGTTCCGCATGGCAAGCGGCTGATCAAACGCGCCGATGAGCTCGAATCGGCCCAGTTCATCCGCGCCGTGCGGTTGCTGCAACTCGCCACCGGCATCGAAGCGGTGCGCATCACCGGTGGTGAACCGCTGGTCTCCCCACAACTCGAACCGGTCTTGCAGGGAATTGCCCGGCTCGGTCTGACCGATCTTTCCCTGACCACCAATGGCCAACTGCTGACCGACCGGCTGCCCGTGCTGCTGGCGGCAGGCATCCGGCGGATCAACGTCAGCCTTGACACCCTCGATCCATTGGCATTTCGTACCATCAGCCGAGCGGGCGACCTGCCGGCCGTGCTGGCTGGCATCGAGGCCGCGCGCGCGGCGGGCATGGCGGTGCGGGTCAACATGGTGCCGATGCGGCGACGCAACCATGACCAGATCGTGCCGCTGCTCGATTATTGTCTCGAACGGGGCATCGAGCTGCGCTACATCGAGCTGATGCGGATGGGCCATCTGCTCAACAGCCCCGACTTTGCAGCCGATTTCGTCTCGATGGACAGCCTGCTCGACCTGATCGGCAAGCGCCATCCGTTCCAGCGCACCGATGCGCCACACGATTCCACCGCCGTGCGTTTCGAAGTGCCTGGCCGCGGAACCTTTGGCATCATCCCCAATGAAAGCGAACCCTTCTGCCGCGCCTGCACCCGGTTGCGGCTCTCATCCGACGGCTGGATCTACGGCTGCCTGAGCAACAGCCGCCGCCACCGCATCAATCCCATTCTGGAACAGCCCGATCACGTCGCCCTGCCGGCGCTGCAACGGCTGCTGACCGACGCGCTGGCCGACAAGCAGGATCAGGCCTTTCAGGGCGGGGTCACCATCATGAAGCTGGTCGGCGGCTAGCTGGCCGCGCTGGGCGCGATGATCAAAATCGCGGGTGAGCGCGTATAATCGGCCGATGCACGACCTTGCCCCTTCCGTTTCAGCAAGAATCATTCACTTCTGGCGTTGCCTGCTGCTTGCGCTGTTCTGTACGGTGTTCAGCCGTCATGGTGTGGCTGTCGACCTGCCTGACCCCTATCTGGCGCGAGTCGAAGTGGCGGATCAGTCCACTCAGGCGCGCGATTCGGCCTTGCAGAGGGCACTGCACGAGGTGCTGATCCGCCTCTCGGGTGATCAGCAGGTGGTGGCGCTGCCCGCGGTGAAGGAGGCGCTGAGCAAGGCCGACAGCCTGCTCGATCAGTATGGTTACGACCGGGCGCCGGCACTTGCCCCGGATGGACCGGCGCGACTGCTGCTGGAGGCACGTTTCAGGCCAGAGGCGATCATGGCGCTGCTGCGTGAGGCCAACGCCCTCTATTGGGCGCCCAACCGTCCGCAACTGTTGATCTGGAGCGTGCTGGAACAGAACCAGGAGCGTCGTCTGCTCAATGCCAGCGAGATGCAGGCGCTGTTGCCGGCACTGTTTACTGCAGCACAACAGCGTGGCGTGCCGCTGCTCTTTCCATTGAATGATCTGGAAGATGCCACAGCCCTGCCACTGGATCAGCTCTGGCTGCTCAATGGCGAGGCGATCACTGCCGCTTCGCTGCGCTACCATCCCGACGGTGTGCTGGCGGGCCGCATCGAGCAACGGCCCGATGGGCGCTGGCAGGCACGCTGGTGGTTTGACGACAACGGTGAGCGCTGGCAGCTCGATCTCGATGCCGATGCGCTCGATGCCCTGGCGGCAGGGGCCATTGATCAGGTGGCCAACAACTGGGCCAGCCGTCATGCGGTCCGGCTGGGGGCGAGTGCGGAGCAGCTCGAGCTGGAGATCACCGAGGTCAATACTCTCGCCCGCTACGCTGCGGTGATGTCGCACCTGCAAAAACTGCCGTGGGCGCGCCGGGTGACACTGGTCGGCGTCAGCGGGCCGATGTTGCGCTTCAGTCTGGTGAGCGATGTCGACCGCAGTCAGTCGCAGCAGTTGCTGCAACTGGATGGCAAACTGGAACAACAGAGCCAGCCGGTGGCCGATGCGCCGCCCGGCGTGGTGCCGACCACAGCGCTGCGCTACCGCTGGCGTGGTGGCTGATTGCTCACTGCCATATGGGCAGCGCATCGCTGCTCGCTGATCACTGAAAGCTGCGGAGATGGCTGAGTGTTGAGACAGCTTCCCAACCTGATCACCCTGATGCGCATCGTGCTGGTGCTGCCGGTGGGTGTCAGCGTGATCCGTGAACAGTACCAGCAGGCATTCTGGCTCTTCGCGTTGGCCGGTTTTTCGGATGGAGTCGATGGTCTGCTGGCGCGGCTGTTCGACTGGCGGAGCCGTTTCGGTGCCATCGCCGATCCGGTTGCCGACAAACTGCTGCTGGTCACCACCTTTGTTGCCGGTGCCGTCAGCGGCGTCTGGCCGTGGTGGTTGATGGCCGTGGTGCTGATACGCGATCTGGTGATCTTCAGCGGTTCCGTTGCCTACCACCTTCTGGTGGGCCCCTATCAGATGGCGCCCACCTGGCTGGGCAAACTTTGTACCTTCTCCCAGATCGGCGTGGTATTGCTGCTGTTGCAGGGCCGCTTCTGGTTGCCACTGCCGCCATGGAGTCAGAGCCTGATGGTCGCCTTCGTCGCCTTGGTGAGCATCGTCAGTGGTCTCCACTATGTGCTGGTGTGGAGTCGAAAGTACCGTGAGCAACGTTTTGGAAAGTGAACCACGACAGCTGGCGTTGGGCATTGCACCGCGTTTCGAGGCCACCTTCGACCACTATCTTCCGGGCGAAAATGGATTGATTCTGGCGCTGCTGCACGAGGCGGTGGTGGCTGAAGCGCGCTCGCCGAGGCTGGTCTACCTGTGGGGGGAGCCGGGTTGCGGACGCAGCCATCTGCTGCAGGCCAGTTGCCATCTTGCCGCCGAGTTGGGCCGCGATTTCTTCTATCTGCCCTTGACCGCCGATCTTGGCGCACCGCCGCGCAGTTTCGTCGAGCTGGCGGCCGCCGAGCTGCTCTGCCTCGATGACATCGATCAGGTCGCTGGCGATCCGCAGTGGGAGGAGGCGCTCTTTCACCTGCTGAACCGCCTGCGGCAGAACGGTCACACCCTGCTGGCCACTGCGTGCAATGTACCGACCGGCATCGGACTGAAGTTGCCTGATCTCTCATCGAGGCTGGCCGCCGGCGTCACCGTACAGCTTCAGCCGCTGAACGAAGCCGACAGACGTCGGTTGATGAAGCAGCAGGCGGAGCGCAAGGGGTTGGCGCTGAGTGATGAGGCGGTCGAATTCATTCTGCGGCGCAGCCCGCGCGGGCTGAGTGATCTGACGGCGCTGCTGGAGCGGCTCGATCAGCAGGCGTGGGTCGAACAGCGTCGACTGACGATTCCCTTCATCAAACAGACGATGAACTGGTGAGCAGTCACCGCGCGCCGAGACGCGCGGTGACTGCATCAGGGCGAATCAACCTTTTCCGCTCGGGATCTGGTTGAAGGGGAGCTCCTTGTCGGTGCGCACATCCTGCGGCAATCCAAGCACCCGTTCGGCGATGATGTTGCGCAGCACCTCGTCGGAACCGCCGGCAATCCGTCCGGAGGGTGATTGCATGAAGGTCTGCTGGAACTGCGCATCGAACGGCGCGATGGTCGAGTCGGTGATGATGCCGGCCATGTCCATCAGCTCCATGCCGAAGGCGGCCAGATCCTGCGACTTGAAGGCACCGACCAGCTTGCCGATCGAATTTTCCGGCCCTGGCACCTCGCCACGCGACATCGCCGAGATGGAGCGGAAGCGGGTGAACTTCAGTCCGCTCGACTTGCAGTACCAGTCGGCCAGCTTGGCACGGACCGCGCCATCCTCGATGGCGGGACGGCCATTGATCTGCACGCCCTTGGCCAGATCGAGCAGCTCGGCCACATCGACCCCCTGCCGTTCGCCGACTGCGACCCGTTCGTTCATCAAGGTGGTGAGGGCCACCTGCCAGCCCTGACCGATCTTGCCGAGGCGCTGGCTGTCGGGGATGCGCACGTTGGTGAAGAAGACTTCATTGAAGCCGGAGTTGCCGGTGATCTGCTTGACTGGGCGAATCTCGACACCGGGCGACTTCATGTCGACGATGAAGTAGGTGAGACCCTTGTGCTTGGCGACCGAGGGGTCGTGCCGGGTGACCAGAATGCCCCAGTCGCTGTAGTGGGCGCCGGAGGTCCAGATTTTCTGGCCGTTGATGATCCAGTCATCGCCATCGCGTTCGGCACGGGTGCGGATGCCGGCGAGGTCGGAGCCGGCGACCGGTTCGCTGAAGAGCTGGCACCAGATCTTCTCGGCCTTGACCATCTTCGGCAGGTGCTCACGCTTGATCTCTTCGCTGGCCCAGGTCATCAGCGTCGGTCCCGCCATGCCGAGGCCAATGGTGAAGAATCCCTTGGGCACCAGATATTGCGACTCCTCCTGATCCCAGATCACCCGCTCGATGGCGCTGGCATCCTGACCACCGTACTCCTTCGGCCAGTGCAGGCAGGCCCAGCCATTGTCATGCAAGGTGCGCTGCCACTTCTTGGCCAGTTCGACCGCTTCGGCTTCACTTTTCACCAGTCGCTGCCAATTGTCTCGCGGACCCTTCTTGCGTTCGGCGTGGGCGTCGAGAAAGGCGCGGGCCTTGGCACGGAATTGGGCTTCTTCTGGGCTGTCTTTGAAATCCATCTGTCTATCCTCTTGATTATTCTGTTCTTTATGCGGCTTGTCCGGCGGTCAGCGCCTGGATCAGTTTCTCTTCCCAGCGGTTCTGGCTACCAATCACCAGGCTCAGCAGCTTGGCGCGGCGGTAGAACATGTGGCAGTCGAACTCCCAGGTGAAGCCCATTCCACCATGGATCTGAATGTTTTCGCGGGCGCACTCATACATGGCCTTGGTGGCGCTGACGCGGGCGGTGGCGGCGGCCAGTGGCAGCTCCGGCGCATTGGTCGAGAGGGCCCAGGCGCCGTAATAGCCGTTGGAACGGGCCAGTTCGAGCGCCACGTACATGTCGGCCATCTTGTGCTTGAGCGCCTGGAAGCTCGCAATCGGTCGGCCGAAGGCATAGCGGCCCATCGCATATTCGCGGGCCTGGTGCAGTGCCTGCTCGGCACCGCCGATCTGTTCGAAGGCATAGAGCACGGCGGCACGGCTGAAAACCTGATCGAGCAGTCGGGCACCAGCACCCTCCTGACCCAGCAGGGTGGCCGGAGTGTCGTTGAAGACCAGGTGGGCCTGCGAGCGGGTGGGGTCGAGGGTCTTCAGCGTGGTGCGTTTTACCGAAGGATCGGTCAGATCGACCAGGCAGAGGCTGGCACCTTGGCCACTCTTGGCGATGACGACGGCGAAGTCGGCGATGTCACCGTCGATCACCGGGATCTTTGCACCGCTGAGCTTGCCATTGCTGTAGCTGACGCTGTAGCTGGCAGGATCGGGGTTGCCCGGACCCTCCGCCACCGCAAAGGTGCCGATCAGTTCGCCAGCCGCCAGCTTGGGCAGGTAGTGCTCCTTCTGCTGCTGGGAGCCGGCCAGCAGCAGCGCCTCGGTGGCGACATAGACCGAAGAGGAGAAGGGGATCGGTGCCAGCGCCCGGCCGACCTCCTCGGCGACGACGCAGAGTTCGAGATGGCCGAGCCCCAGACCACCGAACTCCTCGGGAATGGCGGTCGAGGTCCAGCCCATCGAAGCGACCTGGTTCCACAGATCGCGGTGGAAAGGCTGATCCGATTCGAGAATCTTGCGCACATCACGCAGTGTGCAGCGGTCGGTCAGAAACTTGTTGGCCTGCTGCTTGAGCAGCTTCTGGTCGTCGGAAAATTCGAAATTCATGCTGAGAACTCCTGTGCGGACGGGAAAGGGAAGTGCCGCCAGCATCATGTGCCGAGCAGCGCCATGCACACCATTGCAGGAGTGGTGACGAAGTTCGCACGGTGATTGATCTGGATGCAGCCCCTCCCGTGGCGGTTTATTGTTATCCCGGTAGGGCAGCCCATGGTACACAGTCGACGAAAAGTCTGGCAAGCATCGGCTGGATAAGCCTTGCGGGTACGGTGAACGTTCGGCACCACACCGTTTTCACCAGCCATCAAAAGAGAAAGCCCCGATCATGGATCGGGGCTTTCTCATCGCCGGCACACCCCTGGTTGGATCTCAGGGGTGGTTGTCGAGCGTGCGATCAATCCTTGATGCGCAGCTCGACGCGGCGGTTCTTGGTACGGCCTTCGTCGCTGCCATTGTCGGCCACCGGCTGCTCTTCGCCATAGCCAGCCGAGGTCAGACGCGCCGCGTCGACGCCCTGAGCGATCAGATAGTCACGCACGCTCTTGGCGCGGGCCTGCGAGAGCTTCATGTTGTAGGCATTGCTGCCGACCGCATCGGTGTGCCCAGCCACCTCGACCTTCTTGCCCGGAGTCTTGTTCAGAGCAGCCGCGGCCTGGTCGAGAATGATCCTCGATTCGCTGGTCAGCTTGGCGCTGTTGAATTCGAAGTTCACATCCTTCAGCAGCAGCACCTGGGCGACCAGACAGCCAGTGGAGTCGACCTTGGCGCCCGCCGGGGTACCGGGGCACTGGTCAAGGCGGTCGACGACGCCGTCACCGTCGGAGTCGGTGTCAACGACAGGAGGGGGTGGTGGCGGCGTCGGTTCGGCAACCGGCTCGGCGGCCGGTGCCGGCTTGCTGCCCA
>ERZ1645192.340-NODE-340-length-37924-cov-6.133566_pt1 | contig 37924 bp, 34 predicted proteins | sample MGYA00575354_ERZ1645192 | MGnify/ENA primary metagenome ERZ1645192 (study PRJEB40844, sample SAMN11349763) | freshwater sediment metagenome | isolation source: river sediment | host: Sediment | place: India: Faizupur Khadar , New Delhi | collected 2017-02-21 ...
CATCTTAAAAGCACTCAATGTTACCTGATGGGGTGTTTCGTCATCCTCTCTGTTTGCTTGGTCGTAAGGGCTCCCCATGGTAAAGGTGCCGGCAGGAATGGATACAAAGGCTATGGTGGGTTTGGTATATTGTTTTTCTTTCCAGGTGCCGTCGCTATAAATTACCATTCGTTTTCCATCAACAACACGCTCACTTACGGGCGTAGGCTTTGTTTGAGCCGCAGCATTCAAAGCAAAAATGATTAGCAATAAAGAGATAATGTATTTATTCATAATAGGTTATTGTTAAATTATAAATTTGATAAATCTTTGTACATTTAATTTTGCAAATATACAAAATATTACAATAAGCAAAACGTGAAATATTTTTTATTGCGGAAAAGTAAGCGGGTGAATTCAAATCACCCGCTTACAGAGCAAGACACTTTCATACATTCATTATCCGGCGGAAGGTTTCGCTTTTGTGAGCACTTTTCAAGATAATTCCGGGAATAATGAGATGTGCCTGCTCGTAATATTTTTCTCTTTCTTGCAACAATGTATCAATATAAGTGAGCAGTTCTTCCGGACTTTTCCCTTGAAGCAAGGGACGTTGTTTTTTGGAATGCAACAAACGATATTGCAAGCCTTTGGGCGAAAGTTTCAAATACACACACAAGCCGTCTTTGAGAAGCCAATCCATATTATCGTAAAAACAAGGCGTACCTCCTCCCAATGAAATAACCGCTTGGGCAGGAAAATCGCTTGCACGCAGCAATGCCGCTTCCTTTTCCCTGAACTCACTTTCAGTATGATGTGTAAAAAAATCGAGGATACTTGTATGATATGTTTTCTCAAAATGCTTATCCAAATCAATAAACGGACACTTGGCATAATGTGCCAATTGTTTACCGAATGTGCTTTTGCCGCTACCCATAAAACCAAGGATATAGATACGCATGTCTTTCTTATTCATAAGCACCTATGGAGGGAGGTGCATTTCGTGAATTTCCTTTTATATCGAATAAAACACCCGTACTTGATTTACCGGCCCCCTTGCATGGGGAAGCTGCCTGCAACTGAAAGTCGTAATCGGCAACCTTTTCAAACAAAGGGTCTTTATTGAGCAGCATAGAGGTAAAATATGTGGGGAAACTGGTATCCGATTTAAAGGCACAATGGCTTATGTTAGCTTGAAAGAGTGCCGATTTATCGTAATCACAGTTAAACTCTCTCTTATTTGTACCCCAAACAATGTTGTTAATAAAATCGCAATGGAAATCGGAGAGATACATCACGTTGTTAACGATATAATAATTACTGAAGAAAACCGAAGGGGTAGCCCTTGTTCCCAAGCTGTAGGCATTGTAAATGGTGTTGTGGATAAACGTATAGGTGCCTCCCTGCGTTAAGGCGATGCAATGCTGTCCGCAATTGGCAATGATATTGTTATACGCTTCTACCGTATAGTTTTTAGCTAAGAATCCCATGCCTGCCGACTTTTTAATAATGCTATTTGTCAGGATGAGTTTATTACCCATATCCTTATCTAGTATTTCGGCTTGTATACCGATAAACGCATTCTTAATCACCGCATAATTGATGATGTTGTCTTGAGAACCTTCGTTTATCCATATTCTGTCCCATTGCTCATAATCATCCTGGAAAAAGTCTTCGAGACGGTCGCCTTGAAATACAACAGGTTCATCTTGAGTACCATTTACGTGCAAGCACCCTCCTTTGTAAATCCACAGTCCGCCTTTTTTATGCACATAAATTTTAGTACCCGCTTCAATATTAAGTTTCCCTACCGAATCGACAACGGCATAACCGTAAATAACATAGGGTTTTTCTTTGGTCCATGTTACTTCTTCGCCTTCACCGGCAACAATGAAATAACTTAAATTTCCCAAACTTCTGTTGGGAACAATAAAATTCGCATCCTGTCCGTAAGCCAATAGTTCAACATTTTGGGTATTCCCATTGGTGAAAAATCGGATGGTATCCGTTAACAGCATGGGAGTGTTTTGCTGATTAGGATTTATAATTACTTTCACGAAAATAAAAATACTATCCTTTGCCGGTATTTCTACATCCGTAAGCTTTCGTGCCGCAACTCCATTTATATTCAGGCTGAAATAAGAATTGTTATCTCCCAGCAAGTAGATGTCGGTGTTAATATCACCACTATAAGGATTATACACTACCAATCGTTTGGTAATAGAGCTTACGCTTGTAAAAATTGTATCGAAAGTAATGATCGAAGACGAAAATTTCAATTTTGCATCTTTTTTGTCATAAATATTTAATTTATTACATGATGTAAATGCAATAGCTGAAAACAGAAACAAATAGCTTACAAATCTTTTCATCCTATATCTTTCATTATAATAGAAGCAAAGAATAAACGCAATAACACAAATAATATTATAGGTGATGCATGGCTTCTTCCATAAAGGCAGAGCATAAAGCGGTAAAATCAAGATTTTTATAGCGTACTTGCTTAGGAATTATGCTTTCGTTGGTTTGACCCGGGATGGTATTGATTTCAATGAAATAGATACCATTTTCATTGAAAATATAGTCAACCCGCACAATACCTTTACATCCCAACCACTGATAGATGTTTTTTGACATTAGTTCACATTGCGTTTGAACGTTTTTATCAATTTGAGCTGGAGTTATTTCATCAGCCAGATTGGGGTCGTATTTAGCTTCTAAATCAAAGAAAGCCTTTTTGCTGATGACTTCTGTTATAGCCAACACTTCCACTTTTCCTTTAAGACTCATCACGCCACAAGTAATTTCGCGTCCTTGAATGAAGCTTTCAATGATTAATTCCGTATCATGTTGAAAGGCGTTTTTAATGGCAGGTAATATTTCTTTTTCGCTCAACACTTTCGACACACCTACACTAGAACCGGAACAACAAGGTTTCACAAAACAAGGCAAGCCTACTTTGCGAATTATATCGGCAGTATTAACCGCATCACCCAGAGACAAATGCAAAGAAGCTGCCATTGGAACACCAAAAGCTGAAAGAAACTTATTGCACAGGTTTTTATTAAATGTCAAAGCAGAAACTGCCGCATTACAACCGGCATAAGGAATTCCAAGCATATCCAAATACCCTTGCAGCTTGCCGTCTTCGCCGGGATTACCGTGAATAGCAATGAAAGCACAATCAAAACGAATGCGATTGTGATTAACAACAACACTAAAATCATTTTTATCAACATCGTACAAGGTCCCGTCAGAAGCTATGTATTTCCAATCCATTCCTTGTAAATGTATAAAATACACTTCATACTTGGACTTATCCAATTTATCGGCAATGTTACGACCGCTTCGTATGGAAATGTCGTGTTCTCCTGAGTTTCCACCGGCAATTACTGCAATATTCTTTTTCATAAACGTAATCATATATTTATTCTCAATGTAAAAGCATTAATCTTTTGGTATAGATTATTTTACCTTTTTTAAATAGTGAATGCAAATTTACATAAAATTATCTTTTCACTATTATTAAAAATATATTTTTACATTTAACTTTAGCTACTATTTGTATTTCCCAAAGAATTTTAATTGCCTTTATTGACATGTTTATCATTAGTAAAATCATACTTTATAATCATATCTTTGATATACAATAAAATAAAATTTATAAAAAGAATGGTTTTTTTAAAATAATTTATATACTTTTGTTTTTGAAAAATTAAAATAATCGTTTAATAACAATAAAAAATTAACAACAATGAAAATGAGAAATATTTTAGCATTGACAGTAGTTGCACTCGTTTTATGCTTTGCTTCCTGTAAACCGGAAGAAGAGGAACCAATTTTAAAAAGTGTTATCCAAGGAAAAATAACCTATGAAGATACAGAAACGGGTTGGGAAGGTGATGCAAAAAGTGCAAGTGTTAAATTACATAATGTCAACAACGAAACACCTTTAAAAGAAGTAACTGCCAACGACACAGGATTTTATCAAATATCTGGAATTATGATTGATTTAAATGATACATCTAAAATATTGTATCAGGTAAGTGCCAAATTCATTATGAAATTCGGAAATGAAGAAACTATTTTTGAAGGTCGTTCCGCAAACATCGAATTAAAAGGAAATGATACCGTAACCTGCGATATCCATTTGATACGATAAATCCTCCAACAAAATCAAAAGGAGGTTGATTCAAAAAATTAACCTCCTTTTTTGCTTTTTAAGCAAACAAAATTTTATATAAGTTTATAAAACCTATTGTTAATTTGTCTAATTTTGCAGAATTATAAAAATAACGATAAATAAATTTTTGAAATTAAATTTTTAACTATAAAAGTATACACATGAAACGAGTACATAATTTTAATGCAGGACCGTGTGTCCTTCCAAAAGAAGCTATCAATGCAGCTATCGAAGCATTGAAAGATTTTAAAGGTACAGGAATGTCGGTGATAGAAGTATCCCATCGTTCCAAAGAATGGCAAGCAGTGATGGATGAAACAGAAGCCTTATGGAAAGAATTACTAAATATTCCTGATGGATACAAAGTATTATTCTTGGGTGGTGGTGCTTCCATGCAATTTGCCATGATACCATTAAATTTTATGGAAAAGAAAGCTGCTTATTTAGAAACCGGTGTATGGGCAAAGAAAGCTTTAAAAGAAGCAAAAGGAATTGGTGATGCTGTATGTGTTGCTTCATCAGCAGATAAAACATTTAACTATATTCCCAAAGGTTATACCATTCCTAAAGATGTTGATTATTTCCATATTACTACCAATAATACTATTTACGGAACAGAAATCCGTTACGATATGGACTCTCCGGTTCCTATGATTGCTGATATGTCATCCGACATTATGAGTCGTCCGGTAGATGTTTCAAAATACATAATGATTTACGGTGGTGCTCAAAAAAATGTAGGCCCTGCAGGTGTAACTTTTGTTATCATCAAAGAAGATGCGTTAGGAAAAGTAAGCCGCTATTTACCTACTATGTTGAATTATAAAACCCATATTGACGAAAGTTCCATGTTTAATACTCCTCCTGTATTCTCCATACTTGTAATGAACGAAACATTAAAATGGGTAAAACGATTGGGTGGATTAAAAGCGGTTCAAAAAATGAATGAAGAAAAGGCAGCATTGTTATACAACGAAATTGACCGTAACTCTATGTTTGTAGGCACTGCAGAAAAAGACAGCCGCTCTATAATGAACGTATGTTTTGTTATGTCTGAAGGATACAAAGACAAAGAAGAAGCGTTTATGGCTTTTGCCAAAGAACGTGGCATGGTTGGCATTAAAGGACATCGTTCCGTTGGAGGTTTCCGTGCATCTATCTATAATGCCTGTCCGAAAGAAAGTGTGCAAGCCTTCGTTGATTGCATGCAGGAATTTGAAAAACTAAATAAATAATAAAAATTAAACTCATGAAAGTATTAGTAGCAACAGAAAAACCATTTGCAAAAACCGCCGTTGACGGGATACGTAAAATAGTGGAAAAAGCAGGACACACATTGGCACTCCTTGAAAAATACACCGATGTGAAAGACTTCTACAAAGCTGTAAGCGATGCTGATGCATTAATTGTACGATCGGATAAAGTTACTAAAGAGGTAGTAGATGCTGCTCAAAAATTAAAAATAGTTGTTCGTGCCGGTGCCGGTTATGATAATCTGGATTTAGCCGCTTGTTCAGCAAAAAAAATTGTTTGCATGAATACTCCGGGACAAAATTCCAATGCCGTTGCCGAATTAGCCATTGGCATGATGATTTATATGTCGCGTAACACCTTTAAACCGGGAACAGGTTCAGAATTAAAAGGTAAAAAATTGGGAATCCATGCTTACGGTAATGTTGGTTGCTTGGCTGCTCATATAGCAAAAGGGTTTGGAATGGAAATCTATGCTTACGACCCCTTTATCTCTGCCGATAAAATCAAAGCTGAAGGCGTTACTCCGGTCGATAGTGTTGAGAAACTATATCAAACATGCCATTTCATATCTTTACATATTCCTGCCAACGAGCAAACCAAAAAATCAATTGGCTATCATTTATTATCCCAAATGCCCAAAGGCGCTTGTATAATCAACACAGCACGCAAGGAAGTAATCCATGAAGAAGAATTGGTAAAAGTAATGCAAGAAAGAACCGACTTAAAATATTGCTCAGACATAGCTCCTGACAATGCTGCAGAAATAGCTGAAAAATTCCAAAACCGCTATTTTGCCACCCCTAAAAAAATGGGTGCCGAAACAGCAGAAGCCAACATCAATGCAGGTTTAGCATCGGCCAACCAAATAGTGAAATTCTTCACAAACGGAGATGCCACTTTTCAGATAAATAAATAATTTTTTGCATCTATTGAATCAAAGGCATAGGTAAATTCTATGCCTTTTCTTATTTTTACATCCATAGAAAATAGCATAATTTATCTCTACTAACATAAAAAAAGGAATTGATTTATTTTAAAATCAATTCCTTGCGATGTACCCGAGGCCGGGGTCGAACCGGCACGAGTGTTACCTCATCGGTTTTTGAGACCGACGCGTCTACCAATTCCGCCACTCGGGCTTTAGCGATTGCAAAAGTATTTTTTTTTTAAATATAAATATTATTTTTTCTAAAAAAATACTAAAATTTACCATGTTTTTCGTCATAATTTTAAATTATTATTGTATATGGCTGATTGTATGATAAATAATTTTTAATATTTTTTACTTTTCATATGTATATTTTTTTACTTTTGCAAAAATTTTTAAATACCATATTAAACCATATAAAAAGATGTATTGGACACTAGAATTAGCCTCGAAATTAGAAGACGCCCCATGGCCTGCAACAAAAGAAGAATTAATAGATTTCGCTATCCGTTCGGGAGCTCCGCTGGAAGTAGCAGAGAATTTAAAAGAGATTGAAGATGAAGGTGAAATATATGATACCATTGAAGACATTTGGCCAGATTACCCTTCTAAAGAAGACTTCTTCTTCCATGAGGACGAATATTAATAAACTCCTCAGAAATTGAAAAAAGGGAATAAATCAGCAAATTTATTCCCTTTTTTGTTTTTAATTCCGTTTATTGCTGCAGCAATATAATAGCATATACACTCAGTCCTTCCTCTCTGCCTATAAAACCCAATTCTTCCGAGGTTTTTGCCTTAATACTTATATCTTCAATATCTATTTCTAACACAAAAGATATGATTTCTTTCATTTCAGGAATATAAGGAGATATTGCAGGATGTTCCAACAATATAGTCGTGTCAATATTATTAATTTTCCACCCCTTTTCTGTAATTAGTTGCTTCGTTTTTTGTAATAAAATTTTACTATCAATATCTTTATACTGCATATCCTTATCTGGGAAATGATATCCGATATCTCTCATATTGGCAGCCCCAAGCATAGCATCGCAAATAGCGTGTAGTAACACATCTGCATCTGAATGACCATCACAACCCAAATGATAAGGCACATCCACACCACCAATCATCATTGGTCTTCCTTTTACAAGTTTGTGTGTGTCTTGACCAAAACCTACTCTTATTTTCATACTCTTTACAATGATTCTTTTGCTAAACCCATTGCTCCTATGTCAAAGGACAATGTAAAACGTAACGTATTTTCCAATGCATGATTTCGTTGATTTACGGGGATAATATAAGAAGCATCTAAAGCAAAAATACTGTATTTAATACCGACACCTGCAGTTAAATATTTACGATCTCCCTTTGTTTGAGCTTCATTAAAATATCCAGCTCGGATATAAAGCAAGTCATTATAGGCATATTCCAACCCAACATTGATGATAAACTCACTCATTTCTTCATTAAAACCACCAGGAGCATCATACCATGAAGTAAAAACAGCCCCGACAACTGATGATTTATACGGGTCTTTACCCGCTTCAATGATAGCATTTCCTTCCGGATCTCTTATAACACGACCATCACTGTCCGTTGCATATTTAGGAGGTGTGGGTACTAATAGTTTATTAAAATCCAATGCAAATGTCAAACTATTGTATTTATCAATATACATTGTATATGCCGTACCTATTCGAAAATTAGCCGGCAAAAAATCTCTTTCTAAACTACTGGAATAAGATATTTTAGCTCCTATGTTTGAGAAATTAAGCCCAAAACTTAGAATACTTTTATACAAGCGCTCCGCATTCAAGTTTTTTTTGTAAAACAAACTGATATCAGCACTACCAGACAAACCGGGCTTAATTCCTTCAGTAGTACTACTTACACCACTAACGTTAGTTAAATTGGAATAAATGAAACGTCCCGCTACCGACATTGAAAGTTCTTTGGTGAATTTTCGGGAATAGGCAGCATCAATAGAAAATTCATGAGGGCTAACCATTACATTATCTCCCAATGGATTATTTCCTTCATAATCCATTAGTTCCATATCTCCCATGGAAAAAAAGCGTAAAGACATGGAGACAGCATCCATATCCGTAATTTTATAATATCCGGATAAATAAGCCAAATAAATATCGTTTAATCCCAAACCGAATAACCAAGGACTATAGGAAACGGAAACACCTCCTATATTGGGAGAAAAAACATATTTTGCTGGATTCCAATGTTGGGCATTCAAATCGTTTAAAAGAGCAACTCCAACTTCACCCATGCCTCCTGTATGTGAATCAGGTCCTATCATTAAAAATGGGACAGCTGTAGTAATCGGATTCGCTCTACCTAGTATATCTAGTTTATCATCTGATTGTGTATAAGACAACGAAGTACTACAAAAAAGTAGTAATCCCATACACAAATATTTTAACCTTGTTATTTTATTCGACATTATTATTAGTATTTCTTTTCAATTGTAGCATATTAACGTAAGCTAAAAATGATTATTGTACATACTTTGTATTTAATAAAATTTAAAGTATAACAAGTTTTTCAATTTTTTCAGCAGTTTTATTATCAGAAGTTTTCACTTTAAGTTTGTAAATATACACCCCTTTAGCAAGTGTATCTCCAAAATCATCACGTCCATTCCAAGGAATAGGACCACAGCGTAATGCATTGCTTGAAGTAGTAAATTCTATGGTTTTAACTAATTTTCCGGAAACCGTAAAAATCTGAATAATAGAATACAGAGTCGAGTTTGGTTGATTATGTTCAAAGAAAAATTGTGTATAAGTTGTGAAAGGATTAGGATAGTTTAACACATGATCTAATTGCAAGGATTCATCATTTACAACCGTAAATTCAATGGTTGCTTCCCCCATATTATTCAAAACATCCCATGCCCTTAAGGTAAGTTTATGCTGTCCTGGTTCCAAATCATTCAACAAATACATTATTTTACCCGAAGTATAGCTGTTTACGTTGTATTCAAAAAAATCATTTAACATAATACTATTCTCAATTTTATCATCGAGAAATGCTACAATATCGTGCCCAATACCGTTGCCTACGGTATTGACTCCGTTTTCATCTTTTATAAGAGCATACAATACCGGATTTTTGTTTGAAATTCCTCCACTTACAAAATTTTCATTATTCAAATACACGTTGATTTCAGGTCCACGATCATCTGCAATAATAGTATCTTTTATTCCTCCTATAAAGATACTGTCATAGCCATTAGCATCGACAACATTGTTATAGGCATAATAACTGATTTTACCAAAACCATAATCATAATTAATATCTTTAGGAACTAAAAAAGAGAATTCAAAAAGACCGTTTTTTACACTGGCTTTACCTTTAAATAAAATATTTTTCTGTAATAAAAATTTCTTCACAACACTATTGCTATTATTCAACAAAGTGGTTATCATTGATGGTTTGTCATAAATGGTAGGATATACATATCCATTAAAATCATTCATAGTTTGATTGGCAGCATTGGTTACCCTGCCTTTTATAGTAACAAATTCCAATGCTCGTATAGTATCTGACTTTTTTTCAATTGAATAAAAATTAATACTGTCGGTTAGTACTTTATGAATGGGATAAGCGAGGGTCAAGGAAGGATCTCCTATGAGCACATACATATTTACACTTCCGGAAACATTTTTTGCATCTGAAAAAATCTGCCCTATGGTACGGTGAGTATTTCCGATTTTTTCAAAAGCATATTGATGTAATACTTTCCCGAAAAACTCATTGGTAGAACCGTATGAATTCCTGGTGGCAGAAATCACACCTATCCCACCCCCATCCGATTTCAGAAATATTTCTTCTGAGGGTGATTGTGAGTTGGTTTTATCATAAACTCCGAAAGAACAGGATCCGGCATAAAACAAGGCTTGATTAAATTTATTTTCCCAGGAAGCGATATCAGTTCTTTTCAGAAAACGTTCGTGTGCCCATCCATTATCACCACCATGTCCCATATAGGTAAAAATGAGTGTCCCTTTATTAATGCGTTGATTCATTACATTAGTAGCATCAGGATAACGCTGTCCTTGAGAAGTTGATACTTTTTTAAAGGCATCTAAATAAATTTTATCAACATTAATAATCGGAAAAGTATTAAACACAAAATTAGCGATTGATTCGGCATTTCCGAAATGATTTTGATCCGCATCATCGTCTGCTGAAATTGTAATTGTGTTTCTCCAATCAGCAAGATTGGAAACCAAATTCGTATTTGACGAAGCCAAATTTTTTGTACTTGCATAATCAATAGACTTTTTTACGGCTATTTGTGCCTGACTTTTCGTGCTAACCGTAAATCTACCTAAACCCATATCCATAGATCCCATATTATTATAACCTTCTCCGTCATCTAATTTAACTAAGAAATCATCTGTAGATAAACAATCATCTTTTCGAAAAGGTTCTTTCCCTTGATAATTGGGAATAAAATTACTATTTAAGCCAATTCTATTTCTAACATCATAGGAAGTTTTCCCAAACAACAATACATTTTTTGGATAATTTACTGTATTTCTGTCATAGAGCATTTTTAAAAAATTACGGATAGCTGCTAAGTCTTGTGCCCCACTACTAAATTCATTATAAATCTGTGTAGTTGTAACCACCATGGATTTCATTCCATCGTTTGTTTTTCTAAAATTAGCCAATTGATTGGCATAATCAACAAAATCAGGATGAGTAACAATTACAAAATCTGCCGTTGTATAGCTATGTAAATTTTGATTCGCGATTTTTCCAATAGGTGTTACCGAATAAAAATTAGACCCGTAAAAAGCAATAAATTCCCGTAACGTATCTGCAGTCAACTTAAAACGTAAGGTATTTCCACTTAATCTGGCATTTATTTTATAAACGTCATGGGGGTCTGTAACCTCCCAAATGCTTACATTATTTCCCTTGGTGTCAAAAACATATTCACATACATTACCTGTATCAACAAATGCAGTATTACGAAATGCCATTTGATTCTCAAAAGCTTGCAATTTACATATTCCATGAATTTCAATGTAGTCTAACCATCCAACTGCATTATTCGTTGGTTTTGTATAGGTAATATCGATATTTACAGCATTGCCAGTCTGTATATAAGAATATGTACTGGTGTGCTCCAAACCCTCGCCATGGGGAGCTATATTCATAGTATAAGTATTCGCTTTATTGACTGTAGCTGTAAAACGAGAATAGCCGGAAGGTGATTTTGCAGCAACAGAAAATCGTAGTGTGGCTTTTTCTCCGTTTACTAATTCAGGCATAGTGAATGAATAATTATGAGTTGTTACTGCATCATACACTTCACTGAACCATATTCTACTTAATTCGTTCGGACTAATAGCATCTTTTTCATACACATTGTAAAAATTAAAGGAAGACACATCATGTGTCTTGGGCATAGTTGATTCCGATATCATTGAAACTCTTTTCTTTAAACCAATATTTTTATCAACATTAATAAAATAATAGGCAAAATCAGAGTAGATATTAAGATTGTGAGTAAACAAAGGAGAAGCCGGTTCCCATGCTACTACACCTATGCCATAAAAAAGCACATAATCATCTGCATCAAAAATTCCATCTTTATCGGTATCTACAATAAAAAGTGGAACTTCGTTAAGATCATCAAATGTAAAATCAAGCGTATTTTCAGGAAGCATTTTTCCTCCATTGCCAAATAAAGCTATATCATTTATTTTTAAATTATCAATACTTATTCCTAGACTTTCAAAATCGGCATAAGTAATTTTATGAATACCTGTCTTTGATATGGCAATCTTGTAAAAATTTCCGCTAGATAATATGGAGGTGGCAGCATAGGTTTTAGCTTTATGAATTTTACTTTCTTTTAAAGGATTCCATTTAACTTGAATTGTAAAAGACACTAATTTTTCATAGCCGGTAATATTTTTCTTAAAAGGGGAAAATTTAATTTGCAAATATGCCTTTTTTTTAGTTCGTACAATATCTGTTTGTATCTCAAATTCTTCTTTGATAAGATTATAATCCACAAAACCTAGTTCATTCTTTGTCATGGGAATAGTCTTAGAAGAAGAAATCGTCAATTCTGGCATGAAGTAAATGTCTGTGATGGGAAAATATTTAACATACATTGGGAGGATAGACTCATCTATTTTTTGAAGCTCTGCTCCTTCAAAATATAAATACGAAAACACTTGATCATCTGTAATTTTTTCAGTAACCGGATTTCGCCATTCTAAGGTATCTGATATAAAAACAGTTTGACAATTAATTAAAAAAAAGTTAAATATAAGAAATATAAAAACCGAAACTTTTTTAATCATTTTTGCATTGATAATTTTACATTTTCTTTAACGACAAGAATTAAATTATTATTGTATAATTGTTCTGTTTTAAATGCAAGCCAAATCGCTATTTTATACAAAAATAATTAATTTTATGACATTTTTTTTTCACATATTTATTTTTTTATAAAATTTAAGTCTGTTTGTTGCGTTGATAAAAAAACAATTATCATATAAGTTGTTGAATTCGTATGAAATAAAAAAGATAAAAATTAATAAAAAAAAATTAAACAAGTCTCAAATTTATATTAAAGAATATATTACATTTGCATAAAGATTTTTTTTCTTTTTATAAGAAGTTTATGGTAACCTTTTTTTAATAATTAACGTATAACAGAGTAATTTTTTTGATAAATATAATTTTTATTTTTTAAAAAAATGTATCTTTGCAGATTAAAATAAAGTAGATGATCAGTAGGGCTAAAACTATAGGTTTAATTGGATTACTAGTGTTTTATGTGGGGTTACGCACACAAGCACAAGATGTCCATTTTTCTCAATATTATGCTAATCCATTATATTTAAATCCATCATTTGCCGGATCAATTATTTGTCCGCGTATTGTAGCAAATTTTCGAGAGCAATGGCCCAATCAAAGCGGAAAATACACTTCTTACTCTGCATCCTACGATCAACATTTTGATGCTTTATCGGGTGGCATAGGTGTTTTATTCTTAGGTGATAGAGCCGCTAACGGAACTGTTAACACAAATGCTATCAGTGTAATTTATGCTTATAAAGTTGACCTTTCCAAGAAAGTGGCTATGCGAATGGCATTACAAGCTACCTTTCAACAAAAAACATTAGATTGGAATAAATTACTTTTCGGAGACATGATAGATCCGAAATACGGTTATGTGTATGAAACACGAGAAGATTTAAAATATTTAAGTAAAGGCATTGCCGATTTTTCTGCCGGTTTGGTTATTTATTCCGATAAAATATACGGCGGTTTTGCAGTTAATCACTTTACTCAACCAAAAGAAGGATTTTTAACAGATGACGATGTATTTTCTCGTCTACCCATGAAAATAACGGCTCACGTTGGGGCAATGTTTAATCTAAATAAACATAAAAGTAAAACCACTAAACGCATAGGTGATATGTCAATTTCACCTAATTTAATTTTCCAATATCAATCAAAATTATCTAAGGGAGCCGCTTATTATACCATGAATTACGGAGCGTATTTCAATGTTTATCCTTTAACTGTAGGCGTTTGGCTGCGTAATGGTCTTACTAATGTGGATGCTCTTATTTTCCTATTCGGATTGGAATATGATTTTTTTAAAGTCGGATATTCTTATGATATGACTCTTTCTTCTTTAAACGGATCCGGTGGTTCTCATGAAGTTTCAGCACAATTTAAATTACCTTGTCCCGTGAAAGAAAGAAGAATACGAGCGCTTAATTGTCCTAGTTTTTAATATTTAAAAAAGAATAAAATTTATAAGATATGAATACAAATAAAATTTTAAACTTATTAGTTTTAGTTAGCATAAGCTTATGCTTTATATTCTTCAACTCTTGTAAAAGAGAATACTCTACTACAACAGGATGGGAATATAACAATCCTGAAAATGGAGGATTCGAAGTCGCTCCTTATCAGGAACAAATTACAGGTCCCGGACTTGTCTTCATTGAAGGTGGTCGCTTTACAATGGGAAGAACTGAAGAAGATGTGATGAAAGATTGGGATAATTATCCTCGTACAGTTACCGTTTCATCTTTTTTTATGGATGAAGCTGAAGTAAGCAACTTAGCATATTTAGAATATTTACACTGGTTATATCGTGTTTTTGTTCCTGTTGATTTTATATCAGTATATGCAAAAGCTTTACCGGATACTGCTTGCTGGCGTGATAAATTATCCTATAATGAACCATACGTTGAATATTATTTAAGACATCCAGCATATAGAGATTATCCGGTTGTAGGTGTGAGTTGGATTCAAGCAGTAAACTATTGTGCTTGGAGAACAGACCGTGTTAATGAACAAATTTTAGTTGATTTAGGATTAATTGATCAAACCAATGAACCTACTGCTGAAGGGTATTTTAATACAGATGCTTATCTCATGTATCCTGATTACGAAAAAAATAGTGATCGTAGGCTGCAATACATCCTTACGGGAGAAGAACGTAATGCTCGTATGGAAGATGGCATTCTTCTTCCGAGATACCGACTACCGACTGAAGCTGAATGGGAATTTGCGGCATTGGGACTTATAGGCAATACTCTACAAGAAAGAATATTAGAAAGAAGAACTTATCCGTGGAATGGACACTTTGCACGTACAGACGATAAAAAATTTTATGGTTCTATGGTTGCGAATTTTAAAAGAGGACGCGGTGATTATATGGGTGTTGCCGGCAATTTGAATGACGTTGCGGATTATACATCTCCTGTCATTTATTACTGGCCTAATGATTATGGTTTGTACAATATGGCAGGTAATGTTGCCGAATGGGTAATGGATGTGTATCGTCAAGTATCGGTTGATGACATGACCGATTTGAATCCATACAGAGGAAACTACTATACTACCCCAAAATTATTAGATGATGGCACTATTGATGATAGAATTGATGATGGCGATAAAGTCGGTCAAGTACCTATGGTTCCGGTTTCTGATTTTAAAAATGACAGAAGAAGAAACTATCGTGCTGCTGACAATAAAAACTTTTTAGATGGTGATTGGGCATCAACCTACGGTGGTGGTAATACAGAAGTATGGCAAAGACAAGGTCGAAATGAAAAGGCAAATCTTGAAATGTACGGAAAAACTGCCTACCCTCGTGGAACTTATTCTTTAGTGGAAGACAAAGCAAAAGTTTATAAAGGTGGTTCTTGGCAAGATATGCAGTATTGGTTAAGTCCAGGGCAAAGAAGATTCCTTGATGAAAACGAAGCAACTGCTTATATAGGATTCCGTTGCGCTATGGCACGTGTTGGTTATCCTAATTATGGAAAATAATAAATTAACTATTAATATTCAAAATCCTCCCTTGTCTTTTAAGGGGGGATTTTTATTTTAAAACATATTACAATGTTATCTATTACAGATATCTATACTTTATATCTTACCCATTCTGTAATTTGTACAGATACAAGAAATATAACTGAAAATTGTATTTTCTTTTGTTTGAAAGGAGAGAATTTTAACGGAAATACTTTTGCACATCAAGCACTTGAAAATGGAGCTTCTTTTGTTATTGTTGACGAAAAAGAATATGTGTTAAATAATAAATGTATTTATGTAAAGAATTCTTTAGATACACTTCAAAAGCTCGCACAGTGTCATCGCGCACATCTGAATATCCCCATCATCGGTATTACAGGTAGCAATGGCAAAACTACGACTAAAGAACTAATCAATACCATATTATCATCACAATACAATGTGTTCGCTACTTATGGAAATTTAAATAATCATATAGGTGTTCCATTATCTTTACTTTCTATTAATAAAGATGTAGAAATAGCCATCATAGAAATGGGTGCCAATCATCCCCATGAAATTGCTTTTTTATGCTCACTCGCTTTACCGACTATGGGCTTAATAACCAATATTGGGAAAGCCCATTTGGAAGGATTTCATACAATCAATACTATAATCGAAACCAAAACAGCCTTGTATAAATCTGTAAAACAAAGAAATGGGCAATTATTTGTTAACAACGATGATTCTTTATTACTCAACTATGCATACGGAAGTCTATTAATTACGTATGGCAAAAACAATAAGGCTGACTATAAAGGCGAATTACTTTCCGATGAATTATTTTGTAAAGTATTACTGCCAACAACCAACACCATTATCTCAACTCAATTGATTGGAAATTATAATTTTTATAATATTATGGCAGCCATTGCTGTAGGAAGATATTTTAATATTTCTTTACAAAACATACAAACATCATTGGCTACTTATAAACCAACAAATAGTCGTTCTCAAATTCTATATATTGGGACAAACACCATTATACTTGATGCATACAATGCAAACCCTTCGAGTATGGAAGTAGCTCTTTATAACTTTGCTTCCCTCAAATCAAAAAATAAAATAATCATATTGGGAGATATGAAAGAATTAGGGATTGCAAGTGAAGAAGAACACCAACAAATTGTTAATTTAATCAATAAACTGGATTTTTCTGAGGTGTTTTTAGTGGGCCCTGAGTTTAAAAAAACACACAACCAAGGCATGCAAATATTTGAATCCTATGAAGAAGCAAGTACATTTATTAGCTTAAAAAAACCTCAAGATTCCATGATATTAATTAAAGGCTCTCGCACAATGAAAATGGAACGTTTTCTTGAAATAATATAAAAAAAGCATGAGAACTAACATAATAGGTATTATGTCAGGGACTTCATTGGATGGAGTGGATGTTGCTTATTGTTCATTCGAAAAAGTACAAAACAAATGGCATTATGATATAGTTTGTGCCGAAACTTTTCCCTACTCGGGCGAATGGACTTACCGTCTACAAAACTTGGAGCATACTGATGCATTAACATTTAACTTAACAGATAGTGAATATGGACATTTATTAGGACAACTGGTAGCCTCATTTATTAAAAAAAGCGGATTAAAACCGGATTATATTGCTTCTCACGGACATACAATCTTTCATCAACCGGAAAAAGGATTTACAAAACAAATTGGTTCGGGTGCTGCTATTGCTGCCGAATGCGGAATCACTACAATTTGTGATTTCAGATCTTTGGATGTTGCATTGGGAGGTCAAGGTGCTCCTTTAGTCCCCATAGGAGATGAATTACTTTTTGGCAATTATGATGCTTGCTTAAATATAGGAGGTTTTGCAAATATATCCTATAAGATAAATAATGTTCGTATTGCTTTTGATATTTCACCGGCAAATATAATTTTAAATTATTTTGCAAAGAAAAGAAACTTTGATTATGACAAAAATGGTTTTTTGGCTAAACAAGGTTGCTTTCATGAAAAATTATTTACTCATTTAAATTCTCTGGATTATTATAGTCAACCTTTCCCAAAATCATTAGGAAAAGAATGGTTAATAGAAACAATGTTGCCTTGTTTTGCACATTTTCAACTTTCACCCGAAGATAATTTAAGAACCTTGATAGAACACATTGCCTTTCAAATAAGTGAAGTCATAAAACACACAAACATAAAAGAAATTTTCATTAGTGGTGGTGGGGCAAAAAACAAGTTTCTCATTGAAAAAATCCAAAAATATATGTATGAAATTAAACTGTTTATGCCCAATGATTTGATTATCGATTATAAAGAAGCTTTGATATTTGCCTTTTTAGGATTAATGCGTATAAACGAAGAAAACAATTGCTTGCGAAGTGTAACAGGTGCGAAAAAAAACAACTGTGGAGGATGTATTTATTACATCTAATGTGTATAAGAAAAAAGAAATGAACACAATAGAAATATAATTTCTAATACTACATAAAATTATTTTTTTCTTTAAGATTGATTTTTTTAATAAACGAAAAACAATTTTTAGTACATTTGCATTTATAATTTAGGGGAAACACTATCTCTACATAAATTAATGTAAATAATTAAATAATTGAATAATAAAATATAAAAAAATGAAAAGTGCAAAGTATACACTAATACAAACAGGATTAATTATTGGTATAATTGTTCTTGCATTGTTAATATATCGCTCATTAATGCGCCCCGTAAAATTTAATGAGATTTATGAAGCTCGAAAAACAACGGTCATAAAGAAGTTAGAAGACATTCGTACCTTACAAAATTTTTATAAAAATGAAAAAGGTGCTTATGCAAAATCTTTTGACGAACTTAAATCATTTTATACAGACGGAAAAATGAGAATTATTGTTAAAGAAGGTCATGTACCTGATACTTTAACTGAAATTGAAGCTATTAAATTAAAAATCGTTCGAAGAGATACTGTCTTGGTTAATGCAAAAGATGAAATTTTAAAATCTTTACCTAATCTAGATGTTAAAACATTTGATATTATCCCCTATTCTCATGGTGAACAATTTATTATTGATGCCGATACCATTGTAAAAGGAAATATCAATGTACATGTTTATGAGGTAAAAGCATTAAAATCTCAATATTTAAAAAATTTAAATGATGACTCCCATATAAAAACATCATTTTTGAGCAGAATCTTATTCAATGATTTACAAGATCAATTCTTAGGCCCCAAATTTGACTATAAAGATAATGTTATTGATTTAATATTAGGCTCTTTAACTGAAGCCACAACGGATGGTAATTGGCAATAGCTATGGAAACTATTAAAACTGCTTTCAGCTACAAAAATTCTTTTGAAAATATTGATTTAAATATATGTACAAAATCCATTCGTTTGTTATCTGACACATTTTGCATTTGTATCCATGAAACCGATAGCAAGAAATCCTATTCAATAAATCAATATACCATTCCAAGTGATCTAATAGAAAATGAATTTATCGTATATATTTCAGAAGCCAATAGGCAACTTTCTATGGAATGCAAAACAAATATATTTTACGTATATACTAAAATAAACACACAAGTTCCTACTGATTATTATACGAAAGAAGGAGACAATGCAATACTCTCATTATTGACTTCTAAAGCAGAAGATTATATATCATTAAGTGAAAATATTGAATTTTATAATTTTTTTAATATTTCCGCTTGCAACAAATCGTTATATACTAACATTCAACAGCATTTCCCTGATTTTAAATTAAAAACTTCAATTTCAAATTTATTTTCAAATTTATACAATTATAGTGAAAGTGAAAAAAAAGTATTGATTTTTGTAGAAAAACTGCATTTTACTATTTTAGCGGCAGAAAAAAAATATTTTTTGGGAGCAAATGGATTCAGTTTTGTTAACGAAGCTGATTTCACATATTATACAGTAAATTTTATTCGAAAAATATTTATTAAAACAAGCGACATTCAAATTATAATTTGCGGTAACATTGAAGAAAGATCTCCTATTTTTCAATCATTAAAGAAATATTTCAATCAAACTTGTATTTTACAAGCTAAAAATGAAACGAAGACAGATCATTATCATTATTACTGCGATATTTTTTAACTAATCTTATTATGCGTATAATCAGTGGCAATCATAAAAAAAGACAAATCATAGCTCCACAAAACTTACCAGTAAGACCTACCACTGATTTAGCCAAAGAAAGCATATTCAACATTATAAACAACTATTTCTTTTTCGAAAACATCAAGGTTTTGGATTTATTTGCCGGCACAGGTAATATTACCTATGAGTTTGCTTCCCGTGGAGCTCTTTCCATTATTTCTGTTGATAATCACCCTGCTTGTACGGCATTTATCCATAAAATCATTACAAAATTAGCATTTGACAATGTACATATCATCCAAACAGATGTTGTTTCATTTTTACAATCATGCAAACAACAATTCAATATTATTTTTGCAGATCCTCCTTATGATTGGGATTCTTTTCCCATTCTTCCTGAACTCGTTTTCTCCGGTACTTTACTTTCAGAGAATGGATTCTTAATTATTGAACATCCTTCACGAATTAACTATGAAAAACATCCAAAATTTTATGAACATCGAAAATACGGCAAGGTTAATTTCAGCCTTTTCGCCGAAAATTTATAAAACAATAAAAATCAAAAGTTATGATTAAATCAATGACCGGTTTCGGAAGTTGTTCATCGAAGGACAACAAACAAAATTATATAGTTGATATCAAAACTATCAACGCTAAACAATTTGATTTCAGTCTTAAAATTCCTTCTGAATACAAATACAGAGAAAATGATATAAGAAAAATAATATCTCAATTTTTAGAAAGAGGAAAAATTGAATGCACTATAAGTATTCAAAAGAACACAATTAACAATAGCCATTGCATCAATCACGCATTAGTGAAAATATATTTCAAAGAACTCAAACAAATAGCAAGTGATTTATGTATAGCTATCCCTGATGTAGAAATTTTATCGATAGCAATGAATATGCCTGATATTATGGATGTAACAGATATTCTAACTAGCGAGGATGAATGGCTTACCTTGAAAAGCACTATTGAAGAAGCCTGTCGTTTAACAAATGTATGCAGAGAAAATGAAGGAAAAACCTTGTCTTCAGATTTCGAACTGCATATTATGAATATTATATCTTATCTAAACGATATTGAACCTTATGAAAATGAAAGAATCAATGCAATTAGAACACGTTTACAAAAAGCATTAAAAGAGCATTGTATACAAAATACGGATTTTGACTCTAACCGTTTAGAACAGGAATTAATTTTTTATTTAGAAAAAATTGATTTTACGGAAGAAAAAGTACGTTTAGTTAAACATTGCGATTATTTCATACAGACAATGAAAGATGAAACTTCAAATGGGAAAAAGCTAAGTTTTATTTCTCAAGAAATTGGTCGTGAAATAAACACTTTAGGGTCTAAATCGTTAGAAATAAACATACAACAAAAAGTAGTGCAAATGAAAGATGAACTAGAAAAAATTAAAGAACAATTGGCAAATATACTTTAGTTATAATATGCTTTTTCAGGAAATTGAAGCCAATGAGCATATTCTTTTCCTAAAGCTTCCACAGCATGCGACCACACTTGTGGATTTTCAGGAAACACATATTCTTTTTCAAATCTACCTACAACCCACATCTCTGCTTTGATTTCTGTTTCCAATTGTCCTGACTCCCATCCACTATAACCTATATAAAACCTAATATTTTCTTCATCCACTAAATCAGCTTTAATGAGAGAGATTAAATCATATTCTTTGCCTCCAAAAAACAATCCTTGCGGTAGGCTTATGTTATTCTCCAATAAATCACCATACATATGTATGAAAAATAAACGGTCTATTTCTACCGGTCCACCGTTATAAAGATTCAATTTTTTTTGTGTTTCTGTTTTTACGAATTTTAGGGGTATTTTTTCGAGTTTTTTATTAATAACGATACCAAATGAACCACTCTGATTATGCTCTATTAATAAAACGACGGTTCTATAAAAATACGTATCTGACATAAAAGGCACAGAAATAAGAATATTTCCTGCTTTTAAAACATGTGGAGTTTGTTTTACACGTAAGAGATTTGATATCATTTTTTAATTTACAGTTTTGCAATTATAGCATCAGTCATTTGAATCGTTGAAGCAGCTCCTTTGTTTATAACATCCGGAGAACCGCTCATTTTCATCATATCGTATGTTTTAACTTTACTTTCAGCAATTACATCAGCAATAGCTTTTTCAATACGTTGAGATAATGCTTTTTCACCAATATAATCCAACATTAAGCAAGCCGATAAGAACATGGCGATAGGATTAACAATTGATACTGTATAGTCAGCATATTTAGGCGCAGAACCATGAGTAGGTTCAAAAACAGCAACCCCATTTTCTCCAAATTGCGCTGAACTGGCAAAACCTAATCCTCCAACCAAACCGGCAAAACCGTCGGATAAGATATCCCCAAACATATTGCTGGCTACGACTACATTATAGTCTTCCGGATTTTTGGTTAACCACATCATTTGAGCATCAATATTTGTATCCCAAACCGCTATTCCCGGATAATCTTTTTTAGCAATATCTTGAGCTAATTTCAACATCATTCCGGAAGTTTCACGTATAACATTAGGTTTTTCGCATACGGTAACTCCTTTAAATCCCCTTTCTTTTGCATAATCAAAAGCAGCACGTAAAATACGTTCCGTATATTTTTTTGTTAAAATCCGCGTTGAAATAAATACTTCATTGCGAGGATGCATTGAAAAATTAGATACAAATTTTTTATGTGTCATAAAAGCATTCCAAACTTCATCCGATGCATCACTCCATTCAATACCGCCATACAAACCTTCTGTATTTTGACGAAATATCATTGCATCGACCATAGGTTCAGAAAAATCACCTTGTGCAGTACGACGTATAAAATTCAATGGATTCCCTTTAAAAGTTTTACAGGGACGCATGCAAATATCCATTTTGAAATGTTGACGCATTGTAACAATAGGACTATAATACACCAATCCTTTATTTTGAAGCTCAGGAATTAATTCTGATGCTGCTTTGTCTTTGGGTTTGGACGTAATTGCTCCAAATAAGCCTATTTTATGTTTCTCTAATAATTCAATAGTTCTATCAGGGAGTGGATTACCCTCTTTACACCAAAAATCCCAACCTATATCCGCATGTACGTAATTTGCATCAAAACCTGCTGCATTCAGTAACCGTATGCATTGTTCCAATACTATTTTTCCGATTCCATCACCAGGCATTGCCACTATTGTTCTCTTTAACATATCTTTAATTTATTAATATTATTTTTTTAATTAATTTTAAATTTTTACAAAATTATAAAATTATTTCTTGAAAAGACTTTATTTGAGTTTTAAACAAAATTATTTTATAATTTTTTTTATAAACAATACCATTTTATGCAAAACTTCCTCTGAAATTGTTTCTTCAATTTTACCGTACTCCTCTACCAATCCGCTATTTGCAACCTGGAAGAGATGATTCAATCCATCCATCACATAAAATTCCGAAGAAGGATTCGGAATTAGATATTTTTCTAATAATCGTATATTTTCAAAAGGAACTTGCATGTCTTTGTTGCCATTTAAAGCTAAAACTGGGCATCTCACCTTTACAGCATATTTCTTAGGTTTCATACGAATAAAGTACAAATACCAAGGGTTTGTTAATTGCATTTTTTTAGCCATAAATTCATTGGGAGAAAAACCGATGCGTGTTAAGATATCCGATGTATAAATTTGTGAAAAAGAGGTATACATTTCATCTAACTTTACAGATAATTTATCTGTTTTTTTTTCTGTTTGTATTAATGTAAAGATATCTCTATTCATTGTCTGACAGACCTGATTTTCTTCTTCGGAAAATTTCATTGTATTACACCATACGTTAATTTGATATAACAAAACATCAGGAGCTTCTTGTACTAAACCGGCTAATGAAATCAAAAAATCTATTTTTTTATTTCTTGATGCCAGCATAAGCGCAATGATTCCTCCTTCACTATGTCCCATCAAACCGATTTTATTAAAACGTTGGTCTTTTGAAAAATATTTCCACGCTCCTTCTGTATCTTTAGATAAATCCATAGTAGTAGATACCAAATATCTATCCATTTTACGATCATCGTATCGAAAAGAAGCAACACCATTACAAGCAAGATAATCAGCAATTACTAAAAATGGCTTATGCCCAAAAATACTTTCATCCCTATCCTGCCAACCACTGCCGCTAATCAAAATTACTAATGGAAATGGACCTTCCCCCTGGGGCAGGCATAAAGTTCCTGAAAGTAAAGTGGATTTATCTGCGCTTAAGAAATCAATATCTTCTGTTGTATAAGGATATGGTTTTTTAGGAGTTTGTGGTCGATTCCAAACTATACGTTCAGGAATACGTTCTAACTGTATTGGAAATTTCATACTACTTTGTTTAAAGGTACCTACAATTACATGCTTAACTTGGTCGTAAACACCTTTAAAACTAGCTCCTAATGAATGTATCGTTAATATAAGTGTGTCATCTGAAAAACTATAATTTGTAATAGGAATATTCTTAACATACTGATCAGGACTATCAGCAAATATAACAACTATATCATTTTGTTTTTCGATTGAAAAAACTAAACGAAGCATGACATCATTATTAACTTTTAATGTATCCATCCATAAGCCACATAATTTTTCGATTTGCGCATTACTCATATGCAAACAAAGCAATAAAAACAAAGTCAATATAATGCTTTTTATATAAACCATTAAAATAAGTATTTAAATTGAATAAAATTTATTATTTTACCAATTGATAGGTATCTAAAGCAATGACTAATTCTTCGTTCGTGGTTACAGAAAGAACTTTCACTTTACTTTCTGCTGATGAGATAACTCCATCAACTCCTGCAAAATCTTGATTAGCTTTCTTGTCTAGTACTATGCCTAAATAATCTAAATTCTCAAGAATAGCTTCCCGCATAAACCAAGCATTTTCTCCAATTCCACCGGTCATTGCAATAATATCAACACCATTCATAGCTGCTGTATACGCACCTATGTATTTTTTTACTCTATATGCAAACATATTAAAAGCATGAGCACAACGTTCATCGCCAGCTTCTTTACCGGCTCGAATATCTCGCATATCAGACTTACCCCCCGATATCCCTTGTAATCCGGATTTTTTATTTACCAATGTATTCATTCCCTTATAATCTAGTTTTTCATTTTCGGCAATATACATTAATACACCTGCATCAAGATCTCCGGTACGAGTTCCCATTATCAAACCTTCAACAGGAGTAAAACCCATAGAAGTATCTACTGACTGCCCACAATTAACGGCACAAATAGAAGCACCATTACCCAAATGACAAACGATAATTTTTTTTGTTTTCCAATCTATACCGAGTAATTCTGCAGCTTTTGGGGCCACGAACTTATGACTTGTGCCATGAAAACCATAGCGTCTAATTTTTTGTTGGGTATAATATTCATAAGGAATAGCATATAAAAAAGCTTCTGCTGGCATCGTTTGATGAAAAGAGGTATCAAAAACGCCTACCTGTTTCACTTTTGGCAAAACACTCTTCATAACCTTTATTCCCAACAAATTACCGGGATTATGAAGTGGAGCTATGACACATAATTTTTCTATTTCTTGCATTTCTTTTTCGCCAATGATGGAACTTTTAGGAAAATATTCTCCGCCGTGAGCTACTCGATGTCCACAAGCACTTATTTCATTCACATCAGAAATAACACCTAAGTCTGTATCTGTAAGCGTTTTTAATAACAAATCTATTCCAACTGCATGATCAGCAATGGGAACTTGTACATAATACTTATCTTTCCCTTTTGCTTTGTGAGTAAATTCACCCATTTCCAAACCTATACGTTCCATTAAACCTTTAGCCAATACTTCGGCATTATTTTCCATATCAATCAATTGATATTTGATTGATGAACTCCCACAATTTAACACTAATATCTTCATCCTTATTATTATTTATTTTAATATGTTATATGTTTTTATTGAATTACAAAAATAAACAAATAAATAATAAGAATAATAAATAAAATTTGATTAACATAAAGATTTTTAATCTTAACGAACTATAGTTACACTACCGTTTAATATAAACATATTCGTTTGAGATTTAGGCGTTGCAGAAACTACCCAATAATACACTCCTTCTGAAACATCTTGCCCTGATTTATTTTTACCATTCCACCAAAAATTTTCATCTTCATAATTCGGGCAATTAGGGTCTTTACAATTTCTCTGCCATACCTTAGTTCCCCACCTTGTATAAATTACCATTTCAAAATTTTCAAAATAGCCTAATATTTCCAATGGGTAAAAATAATCATTAATACCATCATTATTCGGAGAAAAAATATTCGGAAAACTTAAAGATTCTAAAACCAACAAATCATGTTTGGCGATGCTTTCACATCCGTATTCATCAATTGTATACAAAATTATAGTAACTATTCCCGATGTTGTTGTATATGCATGATAAACATCTTCACCTGCATCCGTTGTATCATATGTATTATCGTTAAAATCCCATATCCACCTTAGAATTTGGCCATCGTTTGGTGTTGATTTATCAATAAAAGCAGCCTTTTCTTTTGCTTTTACACCTTTATCTGTTCTATCGGTAACATCTTCTCCTTTCGCATTTAAAATAATAAAATCAGCATTAGGAGGTATCCATGCATTCACATAAACCGTATCGTCATAGCTTTTTACACATTGACTATTTAGAAATGTAACATTCAAGCGATAGGAATATGCCCCTGAGGCATAAAATAAACGACTCACCGGATTCCCGTTTAATTGAACACCATCGTCAAAATTCCAAACAAATGAAAGTTCTTCTCCTGATATGTTTTTGGCTTCAAAATCTACCGATAAAGAATCACAAGCGGATAAATCGGAATACGTAAATTTTAAATCGGGAAAATCAAAGACTTTTATCAATTTCTTTTTTGTTTTTGTACAACTTTTAACACTAGAAGTTAAATTAACCAAATATGTTCCCGGATTATCATACTGTGTAATACCATTAAAATGTATACTATCTGATTGCCCATTTCCAAATTCCCAATAAAACGAATCAAGCGGTAAATATGATGGGTAAATATTTCCATGTAACGAATCGGTAAAATTTTGAAAAACAAGTGGAATCCCTTGACAATAGACACTATCGGTTAAAAAATCCGGATTTACATTAATCGCCCATACTGTATCATCATTCCAAAAATTTTGAACACATGGTAATCTTTCTCCGGTTACACTATCTGTTACCCACTTTATTAATTGCATAGAAGGAATATAACGCTCAGGAGACTGATAAGTATATGCATAAACTGAACTTAAATTTTGAGTAGCAGTAATCGTATTCCCATCGCCTGTAATAATAATCATAGTATCTGCATCTGAAATTTTACATGTGAAATGAACTGTCAAAGGAGCACATCCATGTAACGTATCAATTTCAAAAGTACCATAAGGCCCATCAATCCGTACATATTGTTTTTTAATAACAGTATCCACACAATGTAGGCTATTGGTAACAATTAATGTAACATCATACTTTCCTGCATATTTATAATTATGAGAAGGATTTTGCAAAGCAGAAGTATTTGCTTTACTTAATGTATCACCAAATAGCCACTCCCAACTGACTATAGTATTCCCATACGAACTATCCATAAAATAACATTGTAATTCCGGACAAGGAGCTATGTGTTCCGGTGAATAAAAATCAGCATGAAAACGATGTACATAAACAGAATCAAGTCGAAAACTACTACATCCTATTACTGTATCTGTAACTGTTAACCGTATATATACCCAACGGGACGTATCAACTTCAAAAGCAAATTGTGCATTTTTAGAAGTCGAAGTACCCTGCCCATCAAAATCCCAATGATATTCCAAGCTTGTTATATTAGGTGTTGTAAGAGTTATGTTTCTAAAAGACACTAATTGTTTATTACATACTTCAGAAGCAGATTTAGAGAAAGCGGCATTTATTTTATACACGGTAATTTTATCTTCAAACAATATGGTGCTATCACACCCTTTTTCATTGACAATACTTAGAGCAATATCATACTTCCCTCCACTCGTATATACAAATGTAGGATTACGTACCGTATCTGTTTTACCTACTGACTGCCACAAATAATCAGTGATAGCAAAATATTGAAAAGGAGAAACTGTATATGATAAATCATTAAATATTACTGTATCATTTACACAAATAGGAGAAGGAACACTACAATCGGGCACACTCCGTGGATTCACGACAAAACGAAGTAAATCTATTCTGAAATCCCCTGGTTCGTACACATCTTCTATCTTATAATTCGTATCAATCGCGCCAAGGTCTTTAATTTTGCCGCAATTAATAGTATCTGCATTATATAAAGACACATAATACACACCATAATCAGGAAAATAAACCGGTATATTTCTTCTTATTGCTCCTCTTTCATAATTAATGGAATCATAAAAACTACGATGATAAATCACAGTTGTATCCATGATAATCGCATTATTACTACTATCGACTACACGCATCCCCCAAAAAACTAAACTACTTGTACATACTGTTGAGTCCCAAAAAAACGCTGTATCATCTTGACAAATTTCTTGTATCAATATAGAATCTCTGTCAGTAGCAATCATTTTCATATCAGCATATGAAATTTTAATAAGTAGTTGCATTGTGTCCTCACAATAACCACACGCATTATAAATAGAAGTATTGTCATTGGCACATATTAATGTGAGGTTAATTTTACCATCTTTTTCCATTAAATATGGGCCATATTTATATTGATAATATGGATTTTCATCCGTACTAGTATCTCCTTTAAAATTTGAACCACCTAGTAAGGTTGAGTCAAAATCATTTCCGAAATTCCAACGGAATAAATTCGCTCCGATTGATTTATTCAACGTATCAGGTAATACAGGAAATACATTACAAAAAGGATCTATAAACCTTTTATAAACAATAGGATCAATTCGTGCAATTGGAGGACAAACATAAGCTTGAATATTTTTTGTTACCGAATCACTAGGACAGAAATTATGATAACATACCAGTGAAGCATAAGTAATTAAGCCCGTATCGTTAAAACTTAAAACAAAACTTGTATCCCCAACGCGTGTAACATCTTTCCCATTCCAAAACCAAATCCACGAATTAGCATAAGCATCCCCTACCAAATTCCCGTTACTATCTAAAGAATCATGAGCTACCACCGGCATTTCAAAGTTACTTTTACACGCTGTCGTTGGCGTTGAAGTCCAAATACATATTGGTTTGAATCCAACAGCTATAGGAGCTAAAGTTACTTCAAGAATACAGCCCTGTGCATTGGTTACTATTACTCTTACGTTAAACACTCCTGTATCATGATACGTATATTCAACAGAATCAGTTTGAGTAGAATAAGTTGTATCACCGTTATCCCATATCCACATATATTGCACAATCCGAGATGAAGTCTCAATGTATCCGAAACTAATTGGCTTAACTGTAAGAGGAGCACAACCTCCCGGATGTTTATCAAAAAAATTTTCTCCCACTTGTTTCATAGGAAAAATTCTCATATGTTGCGGTGCGATTTCTATTTTACATCCATAAGGTGTTATGATATACCCTTTTACATTCCATTCTCCATAACGTCCGTAAACATAAGTTGCTGTATCACCACTAAGAGCAACTGAGGTATCCCCCTCCGGATACCAAATTACCGATCCCAAACCAAAATCATCAGAGGAAGGATATTGGGTTAGATTTATAAAAGTAATAACAGCATCGGAATCACAATGAGGATTTTCAAAAATAGTTACCAAAGCAGGCACGGAATCATAAATAGTAATATAATTAGTTTTTACTACCGTATCTTTACATCCCATATCACTGGTTGCATATAAAGTAACTGTATATTTACCGGAATGTCTATAGGTATGCTTTACATTCTTTCCTAAATCAGTCGAAGCATCTCCAAAAGTCCAAGTATATTGGGTTGCATTACTTCCGGTAAAACTTATCTCCGTACTTGTATCACATATTACAGTATCAGAAGCAGAAAAAAGAGCAACAAAATGATTTATAGCAACATAATCTTTTTTTAACAAGGTATCTTTACAGCCTTTATCATTCGTAACAATAAGCATCGCATCGTGTTTGCCTACACCAAATAATTTGGACAGAGAAGCAGAGGTGGATGTTGTGCCATCTTCAAACAACCAAAACGAACTCAAATGCCCACTGGAATTATTTGTAAAAGATATCATTTTTTTGTCTGCTGAATCGTTCACGCAATGAATTGAATCTGCCACAAAATCCGCAATAGGTTTGGAATTAACCGTAACAAAAGATAATTTTTCTGTTTTAGTCGCACATCCCATTTGATTATAGGCAGTCAAAGACACTTTATAAATACCGGGTGTTTTGTAAGTATAATAGGGATTCTGAATTGTTGATGTTCCCCCATCTCCGAAATCCCATAAACGACTCTTTACATTAGTCCCTCCGGGTATAATAGTGTCGATAAAATGTATGCTTTCATACGGACAAATCGCATTTTGATTTGAAGAAAAATTAACATAAGGACCTGATGAAGATGTAATATAATTATTAATCGTCTTTGATTTTTTGGTAGAATCTGCAAAAGTAACTATAAGCGTTATACTATACACCCCGGGTGTATTAAAGACATAGGTTGGATGCTGCACATATAAATGCGAAGAACCGTCCCCCATATCCCATTCCCATGCTACCGGATTACCGGCTGATAAATCGGTAAACGTTACTTGCATAGGGACACAACCGGTAAGAGTATCAGCAATAAAATCTGAAGTTTGCGCATTTCCTTTAAACAAAGATATGATAACCAACAATACAAAAAAGATTAATTGCCTCATTTTTATTCTCTTACCTTATTAGTTTTATCTACAAATTTATATATTTGATTGTTTGCAATTTTTTTTATGATATAAACTATATCTTTAAGACGTTTTCAATAGCAAAAACGTTGCATGCAAAAAAAAATCACACATCCCAATCCAACGACACAGGGAATTGCATCCGATATTTCACTAAATCTTCTTTATTCAATGTAACCGATATTATTTCCTCTTTAGAAGCAGCTTCCGACATTATGATTCCAAAAGGATTTATAACTTGAGAATTACCTGAATAAAGCAATCCATTACCATCCTCTCCCACTCGATTTACTCCAATTGCATACGATTGATTTTCAATTGCTCTTGCAGATAATAAAGTTTTAAATACTTGCATCCGACTGCTTGGCCAATTTGCAATATACAGCAAACAGTCGTACAAAAATTCATTGCTTTTACGTACATTACGGCTCCAAATAGGAAATCGCAAATCATAACATATCAATGGTAAAAATATCCACCCTTTATAGTTTACCAATAAACGCTCTTGCCCTTGTGAAAATAAATGCTCTTCTGATGCCATACGGAAAAGATGTCTCTTATCGTATCGATAAATCTCCCCATCCGGCATAATCCATAATAAACTATTATAAAATTTTCCATTTTCTTTTAATGCTAAACTTGCGGTAACAGCTGTACGATATTTTTTTGCACAATAACGTAAAAAACCTACACTTTCACCATCAATGGTTTCAGCTAATTGAATAGTGTCAACGGCAAAACCGGTATTAAACATTTCAGGAAAAATCAATAAATCGGGTTTGTCAGCTATTTGCTCTAAACACTGCTCATAATGCATTAGATTTTCTTTCACAGCTTTCCATCTGATATTCGCTTGAAACAAACAAACATGTAAGGATGATACATTCATAGTAGTTATTTCCTAAATATTTCCGTTACTCTATCAAAAATTCCCGTTACATAGGCTATGGTCATACCATAATTTGAGACTGGAATATTATTATCAAGTAATTGTTTTACGCGATTTGAAACTTGTTTTTCGGTTACCATACAGGCGCCACATTGTATCCCCATGCTAAACAATGTTAAATCAGGTAAAGGTGATAACGAAGAAACCCAATCAAATTCCAAACGTTTGCCTGTAAATTTCTGCAACATCGCCGGAATTTTATGCCTACCGATATCTTCGCATGAAGTTACATGAGTACACGATTCCATCATTAATATTCTATCTCCATCTTTCAATTTTGATATAAACGGCGTTCCATGCAAATAATTTGAAAAATTTCCTTTTGATCGAGCCAAAATAATACTAAAACTAGTCAAAGGAATATCGTAGGGAACAATCTTAGACACAAAATCAAAAGCTTGACTATCTGTTATAATCAACTTTGATTTTTGTTTTTGTAAATAAGTTTTTAGTTCTGAAGATTGTAAGCTAATAGCAATCGCATTGTTATCTAGAATATCACGTATCAATTGCACTTGTGGTAATATCAACCTACCTTCGGGCGCTTCCGAATCTTGAGGCATAACTAACACTATGAAATCTCCTTGTGAGACTATATCTCCGAGCAATGTTTTGGCAATATAAGCAGATGGAGGAGTGATTTTTACCAGTGTATCTATCAATTCCCGAATACCTGTTTTGTCTAGGCTACTGCATTCAACGATTGAACTTGAATATTCGGATAAAACAGTACGTAGTTTATTACTTATCGTTATTTTATCCGATTTGTTATGGACAATCACAAAAGGTATTTGATAATTATTTAGTTGTTTAATTATATCTTCCTCCGGTTCACCAAATATGTTTTCGGAAATTAAAACGATAGCCACATCAATGGTTTTCAATACTTCCATTGTTTTTTTAATTCGCTTTTCTCCCATTTCTCCAACATCATCAATACCTGCAGTATCTACAAATACAACAGGCCCAATACCAAAGACCTCTATGGATTTCTTAACAGGGTCGGTTGTGGTTCCGGGAATATCGGAAACAATCGCAATGTCCTGTCCTGCAATAGCATTAATTAAAGAACTTTTCCCTTGATTTCTTCTTCCGAATATACCGATAAAAACACGTTTAGTTTTCATGCTTAGTTAAATTAAAGTTCACAAAAGTACACTATTTTTACATTCTGTCAAATAATAGTTTATCATTTAAATTAGCACTTCCCAAATTATTAAAAAACTAATTGACCACCAAACTTTTCTTCCTTAAAAATAGAAAAATAAATGAGATTAAGAATGTTGAAGAAAAAAAAGGTATATTTTTGCATGTTTTAAAAATTTGAATTAAAAAACATTAATAAACAATGTCGCATAAAATCGAATTACTCTCACCTGCTAAAAATCTAACATGTGGAATAGAAGCTGTAAACCACGGTGCCGATGCCATATACATTGGTCCTTCGCAATTCGGAGCCCGTATGGCAGCAGCAAATCAATTAAGCGACATTGAACATTTAATTAATTACGCTCACATTTTTGGCGTTAAAGTTTATATTACACTGAACACTATTTTAACTGATAAGGAATTGGAAAATGCCCAAAAAATTATTTATCAATGTTATGAAATAGGAGCAGATGCAATTATTATCCAAGATATGGGAATATTACAATTGGATTTACCTCCTATAGCTTTGCATGCTAGCACTCAAACTAACAATCGGAATCTTGATAAAATCCTTTTTCTAGAATCAGCCGGATTTCAAAGAATTATACTTGCACGAGAATTATCCTTGACATCTATTCAATATATAAAAAAAAATAGTAATATCGAATTAGAAGCCTTTGTACATGGCTCCTTATGTGTAAGTTATAGTGGCCAATGTTACATGAGTCAATATGCATGTGGACGAAGTGCCAATCGGGGTGACTGCGCCCAATATTGCCGCTTACCCTATACGTTACAAGATGCAAACGGAGATACAATAGTTAAAAACAAACATTTGTTGTCGTTAAAAGACTTGGATCGTTCTGATGCTCTTGAAGACATGTTAAATGCAGGAATTACTTCCTTTAAAATTGAAGGTCGTTTAAAAGACTTAAACTACGTGAAGAATATAACGGCTTACTATCGACAAAAGTTGGATATGCTCTTGGAAAGGAATACAAAACAATTAAAACGTTCGTCAGTTGGTAAAAGTTTTTTTTATTTTATTCCGAATCCAGAAAAAACATTTCATCGAGGAAAAACAGATTATTTTCTCTACAATAGGACATCCAATATGGCACAAATGGATACACCTAAATCAATGGGTGAAATCATAGGAAAAGTTAAAAATACCGCTTATAATTATTTCGAACTTACAGAAGCTAAAGAGTTAAACCATGGTGACGGATTGTGTTTTGTAGATATAAACGGCGAATTCCAAGGCTTTAGAGTTAATCGTGTTGATGAGCAAAAAGTCTACCCCGCTAAGAAAATTAACATCACAAGAGAAACACTTTTATATCGTAATTTCGATGCATCATTCAACAAATGCTTAGAAGGTAAAAGTGCAGAGAGAAAAATCGCCATAGATTTTACTCTGACAGAAACGGATACTAAATTGTTTTTATCTATTACAGATGAAGAAAATATAGAGATTGGCATTGAATTAAAAGCAGAAAAAACGCCTGCAGAAAAACCTGATATAGCAAAAAAACAGATTCATACTCAACTCAGCAAATTAGGAAATACTATCTTTGAAGCAAGAAGCATAAATATAAAAACGAAAGAAATTTATTTTATACCCAATTCATTACTGGCAAATAGTAGAAGAGAAGCTGTTCAACTGCTTCTCAACAAACGCAGTCAAATACTTCCTATAAAATTTACACTTAAAAAAAGTAAATTTCCTTTTATATTCCCCAAAACAGAAGTTTCTTATTTTGAAAACATCATGAATGAAAAAGCGGAGACTTTTTATCGGCAAGCCGGAGTAAAACAAATAGCTGCATCTTTTGAAATTTGTATTCCTAAAAATCCAATACTGATGACGACAAAATATTGTATAAAACACCAATTAGGATGGTGCCCTATGCGAAATTCTATACCATTAATCATTCCATCGGAGCCTTACTCTCTTCAAACAGGCAATAATAAATTTACATTGTATTTTGATTGTAAGCAATGCGAAATGCAAATTACTCCCTTTGCATAAAAAAAATTGACCTCTTTACACATAAAGAGATCAATTTTATATAGAAATTAGGAAAATCCTATTATTTTTTTTCCAAAAAATCTTTTACTTCTGAGTTAAGAACGATAGCTTCTTTAAACGTATAAGCTCCTGTTTTAGGAGAACGTTCCATTCTGATAACTTTGGCAAATTCTTGCCCTGTAGTTTGCTTTAATGTTGCAACAACTTTCTTTGCCATAATTCAAATTATTTAATTTCTTTATGAATAGTTACTTTCTTTAAAAATGGATTGTATTTTTTTAACTCCAAACGATCGGGAGTATTTTTCCTATTCTTAGTACTGATGTATCTCGACATACCTGGTACACCGGATGCTTTTTGCTCTGTACATTCAAGAATAATCTGTTGTCTCGCTTCTTTATTTTTCTTTGCCATAATTCCTAAGTTATTCGTTTTATTAACATATTTTAGGACTGCAAAAGTACAACTTTTTCATTTACAAAAAACCATTTTAGAAAAATTTTGTTAAATTATTTTCATAAATTATACTACTGAAAATAGGGAAGTTAAAAAAAATAATCCGATAGAAATTTATTATTAATATAAAAACCGCAACATTAATATCAAAAAACACCTGTATTTTAATAAAATTTCATAAAATAATTTGCTATAATCGAATGTTTACACTTTTACAATTTACGAATCTCCTACATAAAATTCACACATCTTTTCATAAACAATTGAAATCCTTTAGAATAATGATCTATCTAAAAATATTAAAAAATTAAAGTATATCAATTTCTTTTCATCGAAATTTTTAGTAATTTTGCACCTCGAAAATAAAAGACATCGTGAAAGACATAAAATATTTTAAACAGTTTGATATTAAATTCGCTACACTTGGAATAGGTTTACACGAATTTGATTTAAAAATTGACAATACTTTCTTTAGTAAACATACGAATGAAGAAATAAAAGATGCGGACATAGATATAAAACTTTCACTAAACAAAAAAGAAACGATGTGTCTTTTTAATTTCTCGTTACAAGGAAAACTTGTACTGATTTGTGATTTATGTTTAGAGGATTTAGAATATGTTTTTCACACAAAGGAAGAATTGATATTGAAAATATCAAATGAAGTAAGACAGAGTGAAGATGAAAACATTGTTTACATTCATTCAAATGAACAAATATTTAATGTTGAACAATTTTTATACGAAATCATTTATGCACAAGTTCCTATGCGTAAGGCACATCAAGAAATGAATCAAACATGCAATCAAGAAATGATTCACTGGATTGAAATGAATTCAAAAGAAAAAATACAACACACAGACCCTAGATGGGAAGGATTAAAAGATATTAAATTAGAAAATAATTAACGGAATATTAATACATAAAAAATATACAATCATGCCAAATCCAAAACGAAGACATTCATCAACACGAAGAGACAAAAGAAGGACTCACGATAAAGCTATTGCACCTCAGTTAATAGAATGCAAAAATTGTGGTGCTGCCGTAATTTATCACAGAGTATGTCCCGAATGCGGACACTACAGAGGCGAATTAGCAATTGAATCCAAAGAAAAAAAATAATATAAGTTAGCTTTTCTTTCTCAAACATCTTCTAAATCTTCTTTACAGAAGATTTTTTTTAATAATATTCGTACGTAGTCGTATGCGTTTCTATTAAAATAAGTTCGTCTATATGTTCGACTAAGTTACGGGAATACAGATCCACTTTTTCCTCATCATTCGCATCATTGTATGATATTTCCTTCATAGATAAAATAATATCATCTTTATTTAAGACACATTCCTTAATAAGTAATTTTTTATCATTGTAAGCATACGAATATTTTAAAAATTGACTGGGTGTTTCAATAATTCTTTCTGACAACAAATTGTTTTCATTGTAAACGTATGTTCTTGATGTCATAACATCTCCCCTAAAATTATACGTGATTTGTTTAGTCATTCCTACTTCATTGTATGCATATGTTTCACTTACAAGATTATCTTGCGTAATTTCATGCACTTCCAAACGGATTAATCTACCGAATTCATCGTATGTGTATTTTTTGCGTATATTTATCGTATCTTCGTCTTCGAATTCACACTCATCCATTAATAATCCATTTTCCCATTGATATTTATTTTCAATATAACAATACCCATCGGGATATATTACCTTTTTTTCTATTAATTTATTATCTTCATTATAAATATATTTTTCAACTACTTTTTCTTCACTATAATTCACTATAGATTCGATTAATAGGCCCTTGGCATCGTAGGTATTCTTTCTGGTTTCGTAGGGTTTATCATCCAACCCGTCAAAAAATAATTCCTCAACGACTTGATTTTGTTCATCATAGTTGCGTTTACACATATTTTCACATTCTCCATCTGCATTATAGCTTTTATCACAACATAGGTTACCTGCTTCATCATAGGCTGTATAGGATTGCATTCTCTGTGTTTCTTCGATTGTATCATCATACGTAGTAGTTCTATCATACGTAGTTATAAATCTCAATATGGATTTTACGTTGTTCATATAATAAAAAATAAATTATTAAAATATTAAGGTATGCAAAAGTACTATTTATTTGAAATTAAAAAGTATGCTGTTAATGAAAAATATTTTAAAAAAAGAGAAATCACTATCAATAAAAATTCTATTTTTGCAGAAATTTAGAATTTATAAATAATGAATATTTTAAATCCAAAAGTTGCAGTTATTGGAAGTGGTACTTGGGCAACAGCTATTGTTAAAATATTATCTGAAACCTTACCTTCTTTGTATTGGTGGGTAAGAGAGCCTGAAATTGTAGAGAGCGTACAAAATACAGGACGGAATCCTCTCTATTTAAGCTCTGTTATAATAAATCCTAAACAAGTTAAAATATCAAACGATTTGCTGAAAATTGTATCCAAAGTTGATATAATTGTTTTGGTTATTCCATCAGCTTATTTACATAATACAATTTCTGAATTAACCATTAAAGATTTTGAAAATAAACGTGTTATTTCGGCAATCAAAGGGGTGGTTCCGGAAAGAATGGAGTTTA
>ERZ1645192.342-NODE-342-length-37886-cov-18.367239_pt1 | contig 37886 bp, 23 predicted proteins | sample MGYA00575354_ERZ1645192 | MGnify/ENA primary metagenome ERZ1645192 (study PRJEB40844, sample SAMN11349763) | freshwater sediment metagenome | isolation source: river sediment | host: Sediment | place: India: Faizupur Khadar , New Delhi | collected 2017-02-21 ...
GTCTCTACCGGACGGAACAGGGACGGAACAGGGACGGAACAGGGGATGGAAAGGGACGGAACAGGAATTGAACAGGAACCGGCAGGAACAGGGGCAGGGCGGCGCGTGGTGCGGTGGTTGAAATGATTTGCAAATCCGAACGTTGGAAACGCGCGTAGGATGAATAACGGTTTTTTCGACAATTAACAATATATAATGAAATGAAAACCGACAAATTTCAGAATAAATACCGCATACCTTCGGCACGGGCTGTGTGGCATGATTATAACGACGGTAATTATTTTATTACAATCTGCACAAAAAACAGGGAACATTATTTTGGTGAAATTGTGAATGGTGAAATGATTCTGAATGATTTGGGAATAAAATTGAATGAATTGATTGCTGAAATACCGTCCCATCATCCGTATGCCAAAACACCTGTTTATCAAATCATGCCCAACCATCTGCATCTGATTGTTTGTATTGATGGTTCACGCGTGGCACGTAGAGACGTGGCATGTAGAGACGCGGCATGTAGAGACGCGGCATGCCACGTCTCTACAACGAATAATAATAAAATGCAGGAAATTGCCGATCAATGCGGGTTGGTTTCCATTGCCATGGGTGGAATGAAATCGGCATTGACAAACCATGCCCATTCGAATAAAATTCCATTTGGATGGCAAACCCGTTTTCACGATCATATCATTCGTGACCAGGAGGAATGGGAACGAATTGCGAATTATATTGAGAATAACCCTGCTTCATGGGAGAATGATAAATTTTACACAGAATGAAATTCACCGAAGGGAAATTAGAGCACAGTTTTATTGAACTGCTTGAACAGGAAGGTTACAAGCACAGTATCGGGGTATCACTGTCCCGGAAAGCAATGGATGAGGTGTTGCTGGAAGACGATTTGTTCCGGTTCCTGCTCTCACGGTATGGTGCCGACGGTCTTACGGAGAATGAAGTCAGAACCATTATATTGCAGTTGAAATCACTTCCCTCCAGTGATTTGTACGAAAGCAACAAACGGTTTATGCAGATGCTTTCTGACGGATTTATCCTGAAACGGGAAGACCGTTCGCAGAAAGATATTTATATTCAGTTGATAGATTACACAGGTCTGGAAAAACAGATGCAGCCTAAAGAGGAACATGCCCTTAGCGTGGTTGCAGATAAAGATGAAGCCTATCCTTCGGATAAAAACATCTATCGTTTTGTCAACCAGTTGGAGATAATGGGCAGCGAAAAGCGTATTCCTGATGGAATAATTTATGTAAACGGATTGCCTCTGGTGGTTTTTGAATTTAAAACTGCCATTGATGAAAATACCACCATTTACGATGCCTACACCCAGCTGACTGTTCGTTACCGCCGTGATATTCCCGAACTTTTCAAATTCAATGCCTTTTGCGTTATCAGCGATGGGGTAAACAATAAGGCCGGTTCGTTTTTTGCACCGTATGAGTTTTATTACGCCTGGCGTCGGGTGGCAGGTTTAGCCAGTGATGTTGATGGCATTGACAGCATGTTTACATTGGTGCAGGGGATGTTTGATAAAAACCGTTTCCGGGATATTATCCGCAATTTTATCTTTTTTCCCGATACGGGCAAAAATGAAATGAAAGTTGTATGCCGTTATCCGCAGTACTATGCTGCGCGGGCATTATTCGAAAACATAAAGAAAGCCCAAAAACCTCATGGCGATGGCAAAGGCGGAACATATTTCGGAGCTACGGGAAGCGGGAAAAGTTTTGCCATGCTATACCTCACCCGACTGCTGATGAAGAGTGAGCATTTTGCAAGTCCCACCATTGTGTTGATTACCGACCGCACCGATCTGGACGACCAACTTTCGGCACAGTTTACCGATGCCAAACAGTTTGTAGGCGACAATACCGTGATGAGTGTGGAGAGCAGAGCCGACCTGAGGGAAAAGCTGCAGGGCAGACATAGCGGGGGCGTTTTTCTGACTACCATTCATAAGTTTACGGAAGATACATTGCTGCTCACTGACCGCAGTAATGTCATTTGTATATCCGACGAGGCGCACCGTTCACAAACAAATCTCGATCAACGCATCCGGGTTACCGAAAAAGGAGTATCCCGATCATTCGGATTTGCCAGATACCTGCACGATTCATTGCCAAACGCCACGTATGTGGGCTTCACAGGTACACCCATCGATGCTACGCTGGATGTATTCGGTAAAGTAACCGATGCTTACACCATGACCGAATCTGTCCGCGACGAAATCACCGTGCGGATTGTATATGAAGGCAGAGCGGCAAAAGTTGCCCTTAATAATACCGAACTGGAAAAGATTGAACGTTATTATGAAGAAGTTGCCATTGAGGGTGCCAATGAGTATCAGATAGAGAAAAGCAAGCAGGAAACTGCTAAAATGAATGCCATCCTCGGCGACCCGAAACGATTGCAAAATGTAGCCGAAGATTTTGTTGAACATTATGAAAAGCGCATTTCGGAGGGTGCCTCATTGAAAGGCAAAGCTATGTTTGTGTGCAGCACCCGTGAGATAGCTTATGACTTATACCAGCGGATTGCTGTGCTTCGTCCGGAATGGAACAATATACGCGAGGCGGAAGAGGGAGCTGTTTTGTCGGATAAAGACAAAAGAGAGCTAAAACCGATAGAACGAATTAAACTGGTCATGACCCGGGATAAAAATGATCCGAAGGAACTGTATGACATGCTGGGCACAAAAGAGGACCGCAAGGAACTGGACCGTCAGTTTAAAAATGAAAAGTCAAATTTCAAGATAGCTATTGTGGTAGATATGTGGCTCACCGGATTTGATGTGCCATCGCTTGATACCATTTATATCGACAAGCCGATACAGCAACATAATCTTATTCAAACCATTTCACGTGTAAACCGAAAAGTGGAAGGAAAAAACAAAGGATTGGTGGTGGATTATATCGGTATTAAGAACCAGATGAATCTGGCACTGGCAAAATATAATAAGACAGATACCGATAATTTTGAGGAAATTGCACAGTCGCTGGTAGTCGTGAGAGACCATTTGGATTTGCTGCATCGCTTGTTCCACAAATTTGATGACACGAAATATTTCCACGGCTCAACACTGGAACAACTTCTCACCCTGAACAGGGCAGCGGAGTTTGCTCAGCAAACCAAAGAAGCGGAAACCCGTTTCATGGATTTGGTGAAACGTCTGAAAGCCGCGTATGATATTTGTGTGGGTAGTGAGCAGCTTACGCAACACGAAAGGGATTACGTGCATTTTTATATCGCCATTCGTTCCATTATTTTCAAACTGACAAAGGGCAATGCTCCCGATGTGACTCAGATGAATGCGCGAGTAAGGGCTATGATTCAGAATGCGCTGCAAAGTGACGGTGTGGAAGAAATACTGAAAATGGGTGAAGAAGCCGAAAGCGAACAGGATATTTTTGATGAAGAGTATCTGGCAAAAATAGACAAGATAAAACTTCCCAACACCAAAATAAAACTGTTGCAGCATCTGCTGTCAAAAGCCATCGGTGAACTTCGTAAGGTAAACCGGATGAAAGGCATTGATTTCAGCAATAGAATGAAATTGCTGGTGGATAAATACAACGACCGTACCGCCAACGACATTTTCCGAAGCGAAGTGTATGAAGATATGGCAGAACAGTTGACTAATCTGATTTGGGATATCCACAGGGAATTTACCGCGGGAGATGAGTTGGGCATTGATTTCGAAGAAAAGGCATTTTATGATATTCTGAAAGAATTGTGCAGAAAATATGATTTCACCTATCCGGATGATAGAATGATAGAGCTTGCAAAAGAAGTTAAGAGATTAGTTGACAGCCAGGCCCGATATCCCGACTGGGATAAACGGGAAGATATTAAATCGGCATTGAAAGTAGGGTTGATTTTACTGTTGGACGAATTTAACTATCCTCCCGTGGAACGTGATGAAGTATATGTGGAAATTTTTGAACAGGCAGAGAATTTTAAGAAAAACAGAAAATGATGTATTTGCATTAATCCGTAACTGTTTTTAGGAGATAAATCAGTATTTTCTTACTGCTGCCTACGTTTCTAACGTGTTGCAAATCCCGCACATTACGGTTCCATCCGCATTATGCATAACAAAGATAAGTCAAAACCTTACGGACAATGCCGTTTTTGTAACAGCAATGTCCTGGTCGATAATCTGTAAATCAGTTAGATATATAAATAAGAGCGATAATTGTATCTAAACTTCGCGGACATCAGTGTTATTCTGTTTGAAAATCCGGAAGTATTTAATTATCCGGGGCAGGTGTTGGAGGAGATAAAGAAGAATTTTCAACGCTAAGAAATGGAAGAATACGATAAATAGCAGATTGAAAAGAGAAAATATTAGCAGGATTCGGGTATTCCGGAATCCTGTTTTTCGTAAATAATACGGGGAAACCTCATATCATATTCCCGAATCCGGTGGATTTTATTTTTCCTTGTTGTTAAACTTTCATTTTTCATCCATTAAATAACTGTAAAATAAATTGAATTCGTTCGGCAAGGTTCGGCAAGGTTCGGCAAGGTTCGGCAAAAGCTTGAAAATCAATTATTAACGTCGTTTTTAGCTATTGCAAAACGCTTTTGGGGGCTGTATCTTTGTCATGTAGTCAGTGATAGTGACGCAACGTAGCGAAGCTTTAAAAGCTGGATACAACTATAAAAATGGCAACAAGCCAAAACCCCTTGACTGGGAAAATGTCCGGAACAGTTGGAAATGTTGTATTAAGTTCCACTAACGGAAAAAACGTAGTACGTTCCAAAGCATTCAATCAAAAGGATGCGAACAGTGAAGCACAACAGATGCACCGGAACGTATTCAAAAAGACGTGTGATGAATATACATCACTGTCACCTTTTATTGCGGACGGTTTTCCGTCCCGGCCTCAGAGTCAATCGTGCTACAATGCATTTATGGCAGCCAACCTGTCAAATGCTGTGGACAAATCGGGTGAATTCCCGGTGTTTGACTACTCTAAAATGGTTCTCTCCAAAGGTTCTTTGCAACCGGTAGAAGTACTGGAAGCAAGTATTACTCAGGAGGGAATACAGGTAAATTATCAGCCTCTTTCGGAAAACGGGGGAGCCAAAGCTGATGATGTGGTGATAGCAATACTGAAAACTGTAGAAGGCAGGGTATTGTCGGTGAAAAAGCCGCGAGGACAATCGGAAGAGGATTCTATCCTATTTCAGGTATCGAACGCAAGCGCAGAACGGATTTTGTACATGTACATGATGGTGATTTCTGCCGACAAAACCAAAGCTTCAAAATCGGTTTATGTAAGCATTGCATAAGGATTTTTACTTCTCAGAAACAACAAAGACACCGCCTGCGCAGTGTCTTTGTTATTTTTATTCAATTCCGGCAACTTTCAGTTGCGGAATCGATTTCAATTTAATTACTTGATTTGGTTACCTTTTCCAGCCGTTTCATCATGGCGAAAATAAATGTAGCAGAAATCATGCAGCAGATAAAGAATACTCCCCACAGGATATACAGATCCACGCGTCCCCAGAGTGTACTTCCAATGAACAGCAACTTGTTGCCAACGGCAGTTGCCAGCAGCCATCCGCCCTGCATCAATCCCTGGAAGCGGGGAGGAGCCACTTTCGAAACGAATGACAGTCCCATCGGGCTGAGAAACAACTCGGCAATGGTCAGTATCAGGTAGCTGCTCATGAGCCAGTAAGGTGTCACACGCGAGGTGTCGGGCACTGCTTTACCTTCAAGCAGATAAGGTGATACCAGGTTGAGCGATGCAATCAGAATAACTACGAATCCCAGTCCGGCAATGATCATACCGAAACCAATTTTGCGCGGTGTGGAAGGTTCTTTGCCTTTTGAATTCAGGTAGTTGAAGAAACCCATCACTACAGGTGTGAGCGAAACGATGAACAGCGGATTGAACGACTGGAACACTTCAGGTGCAATCGGATTGCTCTGATCGGCAGTACTTACAAAATAGTAGCAGATAGCGCCGAATACAACCGTAAGAATTCCGCCAATCACACGATAACGGAGCGTGGATTTACTCCTGAGCATGAGTACAACACCCAGAATAGTGGCTATAACACACAGAATGGATTCCAGGTTGAAGAAGAGGTTGGTAAACGGACCCACTTCTTTCACCGTATAGTCGCGGGCAAAGAAAGTGAGCGTAAGCCCGTTCTGATGGAACGACATCCAGAAGAAAATCACCACAATAAACACCAGGATAAGCGATATGACTCTCGGGCGTTCTTCTTTGGTGGCAATCTGGAAAATGTAGGAAACAAAAGCTACAAACAAACCGATGGCAAGCCCGAATTTATAGTCGAGCCCGGGAATAAGCTGGATAAGGAACGTGGTAACAGCCATCAAAAGGAGTGATACAATAAGTACCCGACCGGTGTGAGCCGATTTATTGTCGATGGTGTTTGATTGTTTTTCAACTGCTTTGGCCACTGATTTGGAAGGAAGTGCTTTATTGAAAATAACATATACAAGCAAAGAAACAATCATGGCAGCCGCTGCCACTGCAAATGCCAGGTTATATCCTTTGGAAAACACATCGAGGTACTGGTGAGCAAAAGCCGTAAGATCTGTCACCGGCTGGCCGCTTATTACAGCCTTGTTGGCTAATTCCTGAAGTTGAGAAGTGTCGGCGAGGCTGCCGTCAATCATCCGGTGAGCCAGTGCGGGGATGCTTCCATCGTGATTGAAACCGTGACTTTCGAGCCACCAGTTGCGGATACCGGTAGCTACAAACGGAGCAAAGAAAGCACCGATATTGATACCCATGTAGAAAATCATGAAAGCAGCATCGCGGAATTTCGAGTACCTCTCGTCGTCGTAAAGCTGACCTACTACTGCCTGGAGATTTCCTTTGAAGAATCCGTTTCCGAGCGAAATAATCAACAATGCTGCCATAGTTCCGGCTAACGACATACCCGGAAGTGCTATCAGTACATAGCCGCTGAACATGATAATCTGACCCCATAAAATCACTGTTTTGTACTTTTTCGACCAGTCGGCCAGCATACCGCCTACCAGCGCAAGTGCGTAAATGGCAAAATAAAACCAACTGTAGTATTCACCGGCTGCCTGTTCGGTCAGTCCGTATTTAACCTGTAAGAATAGCACCAGAATCGCCATCATGGTATAGAACCCGAATCGTTCGCCCATGTTGGTGAAGAATGCCACTAATAATCCCTTTGGATGATTTTTCAACATAACTGATTGATATTTAATTATTTATATAAAATTTATTTATTATAAAAATGTAAAACGTTTGCAAATATACTCAATTTGTTTAAAAAATAAAAACAGTACTCTTAAAATCAGTCTTCAGCAAGTATTCACTTTGTTCGTATTTCTGAATTGCCGGTATTGGTTATGTGTATTATTTTTGAAAACGGAGCAGTGAAGATTTGGTGAGGAATATGAATAAAAAAATCCACAGGGTAACAGCGCGAAGCATCCCTGTGGATTATTTATTAACTATGTAAAAAAAAATTATTTCAGATTAGTCACGAGTACCGAAACGCCGGCTTTTTGATTTAGTGCAGTTATCGGAGTTACAAATCGTACTGTGCTGTCGCTTCTTACCATTGCGTTTTCTACAGGCCGTAGCAGTGTGATATCAGCTACAGGAAGTCCTACCTCATTTTTGTCGGACGAGAGCACGATGGTATTTGTGGCAGCATCAATAGCAAACGCTTTCAGAATGTGAGGTTCCCTGATGATGAAATCGATATACTGGTTTGCCTGATCGTAGTTGTTGCGCATCATATCGCTGCGTACTGCCCAGGAGAAGACTTTCGAAACAAGCATATAATCTGCCTGCCGGAGGCTGTCGATTTGCATTTTATAATTTTCGGTAAGAGCCTGTTTTTCTTTTTCAAGTTTATGGATCTGCCATTGAGCCCAGATAAATACCACGATTAAGGCAAAAAGCAGCGAAAACGCCAACTTGTGGTTCAAAATATATTTCACCACTTTGCCCGGTTTCCTTTTTGTAGTCGTTGTTGTCGATACCTGATTAACAGGCTCGTCTGAGGTTTGTTGAGTTGCCATAACGAAGCTTTTTAAGTATTAATATAAAATTTATCGAAATGTACTGATTTGTAATTTACAATAGAACTCAAAACTCAAAACTCAAAACTACTCATGCGCTCCCATCATCAGGATATTCACTTCCTTTTCAGTGAGGAAGCGGTATTTTCCACGCGGAACGTTCTTTTTGGTCAGTCCGGCAAAGAATACACGGTCGAGTTTTGTAATTTTATAACCCAGCTTGTCGAAAATGCGTCTTACCACCCGATTTTGCCCGGAGTGGATTTCGATGCCTATTTCGCGCAGGCTGCCATCTTTGACAAACTCCAGCGCATCGGCTTTGATGGTGAATTCTCCCAGGTCAATTCCATCCAGTATTGCTTCGAAATCTTCTCTTTCCAGGTCTCTGTCGAGTCCTACGTGATAAATTTTCTTTTTATCGTATTTCGGGTGGGTGAGTTTTGAAGCCAGATCGCCATCGTTGGTCAGAAGCAGTACTCCGGTAGTATTCCTGTCAAGTCTTCCTACGGGATAAATACGTTCGCTGCATGCATTTTTAACTATATCAATCACCGTGGTTCTTGCCTGCGTATCTTCCGAAGTGGTTACACAATCCTTGGGCTTGTTGAGCAGAATATATACTTTCTTTTCGATTCGTACCGGTTGATTATGGAACATCACATTGTCCGTGGGGAGTACTTTCGTACCCAGTTCGGTGACGATATTACCATTTACCGAAATCACACCTGCCTGAATATATTCATCGGCTTCGCGTCTGGAGCAGATACCTGCATTTGACAGGTATTTGTTGAGTCGAATCGGTTTTGTCGGGTCAATGTATGATTGTCTGTATTCGAATTGTTTTTTCTTGCTGTATTTGGCGTTCGGATCGTAATCGGCCGAATTATGACGTTTACGGAAAGTAATACCGTTTTTCTTGTTGTCGAAACGGGTTTCTACATAATTGGAGTCCTTCACTTCACCGGCTTTTCTGAAAGTGAGCTTTCCATCGCGGGGTCTTTCGTCGCTATCGAAACGTTTACGCGGGGTAGAATATTCTGCAGGCTTATCGCCGACTTCGGACTTGCGGATAAAACGGGGACGGCCCGAACTCTGTCTGTTCGTATCTTTGTTCAACCACGGTTTGCGTTCCTGTCCGGAATCATTGCGTCTGTCGTCGTTGTTGCGACTGGAATAGTGTCTTCTGTCGGAGTCGGAGTCAGTGCGTCTGTTGTCGGTATTCCGGTTTACGAAAAATTTTCTTTCCGAACCCGGTTCAGAGCGTCTGTCGTCATTATTTCTGTTGATGTACGGTTTTCTTTCCGAGTAGGAATTTGGTCTGTCATCTTTTCTTTCGTATCTGTTTTCACTTCTGTCGGAAAACCGGTTTCTGTCGTTGTTAGCGGTTCTGTCGTACCTGTTGTCCTGGTTTCTGGATCCAAAATTGGAGGGTGAGCTTGTTCTGATGCCTTTCAATAAAGGCTTTGCATTTTTTCTGTCGAAGGATTTACCATCACGGCTGGCGTCGGAACCATAACTTCCACGCCTGTTTTCGTTGTTTGTTTTCATTAAAAATATGTCAAATAAATTTTTTGCAAAGGTCGGAAAAAAACTTGGAATTACCGCTGTTTCTGACCTTTAGTTTCGTTAAAACAATCGAAAGAACAGAATAGTTCACGCTTTTAGCCTTAAACGGGTCTGAAAGCAACTTTTTTCACGTTTTTAAAAAATTGTTTCATACCAATATATTTAGCAGAAAGAATGCAAAAATAAATAAATGCATGTTTTTTTTAATTTCGGACTCTTCGTTTTTTAATTCTGTTTTAAATATTGTATTATATACAATAATCAACTTGTTGCTTATTGTAAAAAGTACAAAATACAGATATTTATATAATATGCATTTAAAAGTATTGTAAATAATTTTGTAATTGAAAACATTTATCTATTTTTGTAAAAATATTTTCAAAAAAGATCATTATTTTATGAGCGAAACGAGACCATACAATCCCTACGTTTCCATTGACTGTGTTGTATTCGGGTTTGACGGCAAAAACCTGAAAGTGTTGCTCATTAAGCGGCATATTGATGAGAATACCGGAGAGTACAACGATGTGAAGCTGCCGGGAAGCATTATTTATATGGACGAAGATCTCGATGAGGCAGCCACACGGGTACTTGCAGAGCTTACCGGTCTGAAAAATATCCCTCTCAGTCAGTTCTATAGTTTTGGCAATCCGCTGCGTACCAGCAATCCCCGCGACATTCTCTGGCTCGAACGTACGATGAAAACCAAAATCGAACGAATAGTCACTATTGGCTACGTTGCCCTGATAAAAATCAACAGAAAAATCACCCTGAACTCAAAAAACACTTCTGCCGAATGGTACGATGTGGATGAAGTGCAAAACATGAATCTGGCTATGGACCACAATCTGATTGTACAGAAAGGACTTGACCACATCAAACATTGGCTCACTGTGGAGCCTCATCTGATGTTCAAATTGCTGCCGCACAAGTTCACACTTTCGCAACTCCGCCTGTTGTACGATGAAATAAACCGGACAAAATCGGATGTACGGAATTTTCAGAAAAAAATCAATCAGTGGCACAACCTGGTCGTGCTCGATGAATTCGAGAAAGAGGTACCTCACCGTGCCGGAAGACTCTATAAATATCAAAAAAAATAAGACAAAAATAAATATGGTTATCCGCATAGTGACCTAATCTTGTATTTCGGGCTGAAAGCCCTGCTTATTTCAACCCCATCCAACGGGTGGGGGAAATGATAAAACCAGGATATGGCGGGCTGAATACAAAGTATCGGTGTAGCCAAAACCAACTTATCTGTTAAACTGCCCTTACAGGGCGCCGTTATGATCTTTCAATTTATTAACCCAAGGCGTTGCCATTGGGCTGAAACAAATATGCCTTTCAGGCAAAAAAATAATTTTATAAGGACACTTTACGTATAATCATTAAAATAAATAACCTTACAAAAAAAAACTACCATGTATTTATTAGGATACGATTTAGGAAGTTCGTCGGTGAAAGCCAGTCTGGTAAACGCGAAAAGCGGCGAAGTGATGGCGAGCGATTTTTTCCCGAAAAAAGAGATGGAAATAAAAGCGGTGAAAGCCGGCTGGGCCGAACAGGATGTGGAAGTATGGTGGAGCAACCTCAAAGAAGCCACCAGATCGGTGCTTGCAACCGCCGGCATCGATCCGAAAGAAATAGATGCCATCGGCATTTCATATCAGATGCACGGGCTGGTGCTGGTGGATGAAAATCTACAGGCCATCCGTCCTTCCATCATCTGGTGCGACAGCCGCTCGATAGCTTATGGCGAAAAGGCATTCAATGTCATCGGAAGTGAAAAATGCTTGTCGCACCTGCTCAATTCTCCCGGAAATTTCACCCTGTCAAAACTGGCTTGGGTCAAAGAAAATGAGCCCGAAAATTACTCCCGGATAAAATACTACATGTTGCCCGGCGATTACATTGCACTTCGCATGTCCGGCCACCCCGCTACTACCGCTTCAGGGCTGTCAGAAGGAATTTCGTGGGATTTCCTTAACAATCGTCCGGCCGGTTTCCTTTATGAACATTACGGATTCTCCGAAGAATTTATTCCTGAAATTGTGCCAACTTTTGGTCATCAAGGTCGGGTTTCAGCTGAAATTGCGGCTGAATTAGGTCTGTCCGAAGGAATTCCGATCACTTACCGTGCCGGCGATCAACCCAATAACGCACTCTCACTCAACGTGCTCAATCCGGGCGAAGTGGCAGCTACGGCAGGAACTTCGGGAGTGGTGTACGGAGTAAACGACGATGCAAAATACGATCCGCAATCGCGCGTGAATTCATTTGCTCACGTCAATCACTGTTCTGAAGCAACCCGCATCGGAGTGCTTCTGTGTATCAACGGAACAGCCATTCTCAACACCTGGATAAAAAATAACGTGGCTCCCGAAGGTATTTCATATGCCGAAATGAATGATTTAGCTGCAAAGGTTCCAGTTGGAAGCGAAGGAATTTCCATTATTCCATTTGGAAACGGTGCTGAACGGGTGCTGAACAACGAAGAACCAAACTGCTCCATCCATGGCATCAATTTTTTGGTGCACGGAAAATCTCACTTAATCCGCGCAGCTCACGAAGGCATCGCATTTTCGTTCAAATACGGAATGGACATTATGAATAAGATGGGAATTGAAACCAAAACCATACGCGCCGGACATGCCAACCTGTTTCTCAGTCCGATATTCCGCCAGACATTATCCAATATTACAGGTGCAACGATTGAACTGTACAATACCGATGGATCTATCGGTGCCGCACGTGGAGCCGGAATAGGAGCCGGAATTTACCAGTCGGCCGAAGAGGCATTTTCGACACTGAAAAAAGTACTTGTAGTGACTCCTGAAGAGAAAGATGTGGAAGCTGCTCAGGATGCTTATAGCCTGTGGATCAGTAGATTGAAATAATAAAAAATTACTTTAAATAATCATTTTAATAAAAAATCAGAAAAATTATGACAACAAAAACGTATTTCCCAACTGTGGAAAAAATCAGATTCGAAGGAAAAGAAAGTAAAAATCCGCTCGCATTCCGCTACTACGATGCTGAAAAAGTGGTTTATGGTCGGAAAATGAAAGACTGGTTTAAATTCTCAATGGCCTGGTGGCACACGATGTGCAGCGAATCTTCAGATCCGTTTGGAGGCGAAACCAAAAGTTTTGAATGGAACAAAGCGGACGATGCTCTGCAGGCTGCCCGCGAAAAAATGGATGCCGGTTTTGAATTTATGCAGAAAATCGGTATAGAGTACTTCTGCTTCCACGATATTGATTTGGTGGACGAAGGAAATTCTATTGAAGAGTACGAAGCCAACCTGAAAGCCATTGTGGCTTATGCCAAGGAAAAAATGGCGCAGACTGGCATCAAACTGCTTTGGGGAACAGCCAATGTATTCAGCCACAAACGGTATATGAACGGCGCTGCTACCAATCCGAATTTTGACAGTGTATCGCGGGCTGCTGTACAGATTAAAAATGCGCTCGATGCAACCATTGAACTGGGAGGCGAAAATTATGTGTTCTGGGGCGGTCGCGAAGGGTACATGAGCCTGCTCAACACCGACATGAAACGCGAAAAGGAACACCTGGCACAAATGCTGAAAATGGCTCGCGACTATGCCCGTGGTAAAGGATTCAAAGGCACATTCTTCATTGAACCCAAACCAATGGAACCAACCAAACATCAGTACGATGTGGATGCTGAAACTGTAATCGGATTCCTTCGCGCACACGGCCTCGATAAGGATTTCAAACTAAACGTGGAAGTAAACCATGCAACCCTTGCCGGACATACATTCGAACATGACCTGCAATGCGCTGCCGATGCCGGTATGCTTGGTTCGATGGATGCTAACCGCGGCGATGCTCAAAACGGCTGGGATACCGATCAGTTCCCCATTGATGTGTACGAATTGACCCAGGCTATGCTTGTAGTGCTCAAGGCTGGCGGATTGCAGGGCGGCGGAACCAACTTCGATGCAAAAACCCGTCGTAACTCCACCGACCTGGAAGATATTTTTATTGCACACATTGCAGGAATGGATGCATTTGCACGTGCACTCGAAGCTGCAGCAGGAATTCTCGAAGAATCGCCCATGCCAGGCATGCTGAAAGAACGTTATGCTTCGTTCGATGGCGGAATCGGCAAGGATTTTGAAGATGGCAAACTCACACTCGAAGATGTGTACGCTTACGCTAAAGCCAAAAACGAAGAACCTGCTCAAATTAGCGGAAAACAGGAATTGTACGAGTCGATTATCAACATGTACATTTAAAATATACAGCATGTCCGGCAATAAAAAAAATCCCTTTTACCTCGCAGGTATTACGCTTGTAGCTACGCTGGGCGGTTTGCTGTTCGGATATGATACGGCCGTTATCTCGGGTACAGTGAGTTCCCTGCGGATATTTTTTGTAGATCCGCTGGGACTCTCGCCCGATCTGGCAAATGCCATGGAAGGTTTTATTGTGAGCAGTGCACTTATCGGCTGTGTCATAGGAGCTTCCATTGCAGGTTATGTCAGTCAGAAATTCGGACGTAAACCCTCGCTACAGATAGCTGCTGTGCTGTTTTTACTCTCAGCTGTGGGGTCTGCCTGGCCCGAAATGTTTTTCGGAATGCCCGGAACGGGAGACCACACTTTTGCCAATTTGTTTATATTCTATCGTATTATTGGTGGAGTGGGAGTGGGAATAGCTTCGATGGTATCGCCTATGTACATAGCTGAGGTAGCACCACACAACAAACGTGGCGCTTTGGTTTCCTGGAATCAGTTTGCCATCATTTTCGGAATGCTGGTGGTTTATTTTGTAAATTATGCTATTGCCCTTCAGGGCGACAGCAGCTGGCTGAACACCATCGGCTGGCGCTGGATGTTTGCATCCGAAATAATTCCGGCTTCATTGTTCCTTATTTTCCTGTTTTCAGTACCCGAAACACCACGCTGGCTGGTAATGAATTCGAAAAAAGATAAAGCAAGGTCAGTGCTTGTGAAACTGGTGGGATCTCAGGAAGCAGATGTGGAAATAGATGATATTCAGCTTAGCCTGGATCAGGATGCAGCTCAGTCGCTTAAACCGTATTACCGCTTTCTGGTTACCTGGATTCTGCTCTTTACCATTGCCTTCATCGGACTGAAATTTGCAGGAAATGCGAGTGCATTCGAGATTTCGCTCATCGGAAGTTTTGTGATTTCGCTCATTGCACCCATCCGCTCTTTTGGTTTCAAAATCATTATTGTGGGAGTATTGCTCTCTGCTTTTCAGCAGTTTGTGGGTATCAACGTAGTGCTCTATTATGCACCGGAAATCTTCAAATCGATGGGATCGGGCACTGATACGGCTTTGTTGCAAACTATCATTGTGGGCATTATCAACCTGTCATTTACTGTTCTGGCCATTCTTACGGTCGATAAGTTCGGCCGACGTCCGCTGCTCATAATCGGTGCGCTGGTAATGGCTTTGGCTATGACCGGACTGGGTACCGGATTTGCCGGAAGCTGGTCGGGCGGATTGAAGTTGTTTTTCATGCTGCTCTATACGGCAGGTTTCGCCATGTCGTGGGGTCCGGTTTGCTGGGTAATGCTGGCCGAGATTTTTCCCAATTCGGTGCGTTCGAGTGTGATGTCAATTGCCGTGGCTGCACAGTGGGTATCCAACTTCCTGGTATCGTGGACATTCCCGATGCTTAACAAAAATGAAGCGCTGGTCAGCCAGTTCAATCATGGATTTTCTTATTGGGTATATGGCCTCATGGGTATTCTGGCAGCCATTTTCATCTGGAAAATGGTGCCCGAAACAAAGGGCAAAACCCTGGAAGAAATGAATAAACTCTGGAAGAAGAAAGAAAGTTGAAAAACTGACTGTATTAGTTTAAAAGCCATTGATAACTTTATCAGTGGCTTTTTTTTATGTCCGGAAACCAGAATGTCAGATATTTTCTGATTTTTTCCCTGAAATTACCCGGATGAATAGGGTATGATATTTTCTGAATACGCTCTCACGTCAAATATCAGAAAAAATGTAATTCATTAAAATTTTTATCACAATCATTTTTTTCTATCTTTGTGTGAAAATGTATTTTAATTTACATAAATTACATGATTAATTCATACTTCAAAATCGGATTTATGAAATTATTGAAGGTTCGGATTATTTTCCTTTTTCTATATAGCAGTTTTTTGCTTGCAGCCAATGATTTTACACCCGTTGTTACCCAGTTCAACAAGAAAGATTACAATGCAGGCAATCAGAACTGGTCTGTAGCACAGGATAGTCAGGGATTAATTTACTTTGGAAATAACGTAGGTTTGCTCCGGTTCGACGGTTCCGGATTCACGTTGTTCAAACTACCAAATAATCAGGTGGTTCGTTCGGTTTATATCGATAAGTCCGACCGGATTTATGTTGGTTCGTTCAGAGAGTTCGGGTATTTTGAGAAGGATAAATTCGGAGAATTAGTCTATTCATCACTTTCGAATGACCTCAAAAATTATAAGCTTGAAAATGATGAAATCTGGAAAATAATTGAATTTGACGGGAAAATTCTTTTCCAGTCCTTTAAAAGTATTTTCATCTATGACGGGAAAAATGTGGAAGGAAAATCGTACGATGAGACTTTCCTTTATTTACAGCGTTTCAGGAATAAATTGTATGTGCATACTCTTCAGAATGGTTTATCGTCATTTGATCCGAAAAATAAAAAATTCACGAAAATTGAAAATACACCTTTCAGCAGTGCAGTAATTTCCATCATACAATTTAATAAAAATGAAGCGTATGTAATCACTCTTTCCGATGGCATTTATATTTTCGATGGTCAGGATTTCAGGAAATTCTCCGATGGCAGCCTGGACTACCTCCGAAATGCCGAAATAAATAAAGCTACACTTACCCGCGATTCATTGCTTGTGATAGGCACCATACTGGATGGAGTCAGTGCTATTGACAAAAACGGGAAAAAGGTATGGAAACTGAATACATCCAACAATCTGCAGAACAACACGGTGCTGGGTATGAGCACCGACTCCGAAAACAACCTGTGGCTTGCCCTTGATAAAGGTATTGCCATGGTAAGGCTCAACAGTCCCGTTCAGTTTGTTCAGTCATTTACACCTTCCATTGGTTCGATTTACTCGTTGAGTTATCTGCCTCCCGACAAGTTGTATCTGGCTACCAATCAGGGACTTTATTCCGGAAGATTTTCACCTGATTCCAAATCGCTGACCAACATACAGCTCGATTCCCAGATTAAAGGTCAGGTATGGTCACTCACAAATGTCGATAATCAGCTTTTTTGCGGAAATAATGAAGAAACCTACCGTATTTATCCCGACCGGAAGATGCTATCCACTTCCAAAGGAGGAATGTGTATTGGCAGAGGAATAATTCACGGTAGAGAAGTACTTGTAGAAGGTACTTACTCCGATTTGTGTGTATATCTGAAAGAAAATAATGAATGGAAATTTCACAGTGTCATTCAGGGTTTTCTTAATCCGGTGAAATCCATCACTATCGATTATCAGGGCAGAATCTGGGCTTCGCACATGCACGAAGGACTTTATATGATTATGCTGAAGTCGGACCTCAAAACCATTGATAAAATACAGAAATTCACCTCGCTCGACAATAAAAAATCATCACTCATTTACACCTACATGTTCCAAAACAGGGTAGTATTTACGGATAACACCCGTTTCTATGTATTTGATGATATAAAGAACAAGATACTGCCCTTTGATGAACTGAATACTACACTCGGTAAATATGCCCGGGCTTATAAAATTTGTATTCAAAAGCCCTCAACTTATTGGTTCATTCTTGAAAAAGAAGCTGCATTGATTCAATTCATCGACAATCGTGCTCAAATACTTGATATAGTACAGTACTCCCTGTTTATGAATCAGACGGTAGATAATTTTCAGAATATAATTCCCCTCACGGAGGATATTGCCATGTTTACCCTTGAAAACGGTCTGGCAATGTACAATCTGAAACTTCGGAAGCAATCGCTTTATCATTCAAAAAAAGAAATTCTGCTGATGCAGGTACAGGTGGTGGATAAGAATTCAGAAGAAATGATGCTGTTGCCGGTAAGTTCTGCTAACGAAAAGATTTCTTTCCCCTATACAAAAAACAGAATTCGTTTCACTATCGGTTATCCGCAATATTCAAATCTCAACGATCTCTTATTCAGTTATAAACTTACCGGACTGAATAATAACTGGAGTGAAAGCACTACCAGCAATATGAAAGAATACTCCTACCTGAGACCCGGAAAATACACCTTCAGCGTACGGGTAGTGTCCAACAACGGAGATGTGTTTGCAACCAGAGACTATTTGTTTCGGGTTCGTTCGCCATATTACTGGAATACATTCAGTAAGATAATCTATGTATTGCTGCTGATACTGACAGGATTTATCATTTACAACCTTCTGAAACGTAATTTTGAACAGAAAAAACAACGAATACAGCAGGAACAGGAAAATATACGCAAGAAAGAAATCGAAAAACGCGAAATGCAGATTGTTGCGTTAAAAGCTGAAAAGCTGGAATCAGACCTTACATTAAAAAGCAAGGAACTGGCCATGTCAACTATAACCGTTATCCGGAAAAATGAAGTACTGATAAACATCAAAGATGAACTGATAGAACTGAAAAAGCATCTTGGAACTCAGTTTCCGAATAAATATTATGAGCGAATAATAAAATTGATGGATCAAAGCATATCTTCTGACGACGACTGGAAAATATTTCAAACTAATTTTGACCGTATTCACGAAAATTTCTTTCGGAATCTGCGTACCAAATATCCTGAACTGACACCCAACGATTTACGTTTCTGTGCTTACTTTCGTTTGAATCTATCCACCAAAGACGTTGCACATCTGATGAACATTTCTGCCAAGGGAGTGGAGGTTGCCCGCTATCGTATCAGAAAGAAAATCAACATTCCTTCCGAAAAAAACATCAGTGAGTTTTTAATCGAATTCAGGTAAATTCCGAAGTAAACTATCGGTTTGTAGTCCAAATAGATTGAATACAAAACACAGGCACTGATTTATAAAATATTGATAAATAAATCCTATCTGTTGAAAATCAATACATTGAACAGGCATTTATCAAAGCAATCTGCTGTTTTATCTGAAATAAAAGTAGTTTTATTACTTCTGCCACACCTCATATCATGAGTGATAAAAAAAGTTGACATTGTATGTGATTTTTTAAAACAAGGTGCTATACAATTTACTGAATATCAAAGTTATAGATTTAACCGTTATTGTATTGTAGGAGAAAAATAGGAACCCCTATTTTAAGCATTTTTTGCTTGTAGTATTCTTATAGGGTTCATAAATTTGGTATGTAAATTCATTATCTTCAAATTTGTAACATAAAAATCAAAGAAACCATGAAAAATCCATCAAAATTCTTATTGCTGATTATTATCTTTACTTTTTGTTTTATACCTTACCAGGAGGTGTCTGCACAAAAGAAATCTAAGAAAAAACAGACTATTGCTGCCATTCCGCTTGTTCCGGCAAAACCAATTTCAACCAAGTCCATTCATTTCAAATCAGATCCGGTGATGGATCAATTCATTGATGATCTGATGTCTAAAATGACACTTGATGAGAAAATTGGTCAGCTGAATCTCCCTTCGGCAGGCGATTTCACTACCGGACAGGCAAAAAGTTCAAATATCGGACAGTCAATAAAAGAAGGAAAAGTTGGAGGATTATTTAATATTAAAGGTGTAGAAAAAATTCGCGAAGTGCAACGGGTTGCGATAGAAGAAAGCCGCATGAAAATTCCGATGCTTTTCGGCATGGATGTCATTCACGGTTACGAATCCACATTTCCTATTCCGCTCGGTCTGGCTTCGAGCTGGGATATGGATTTAATTGAGCAATCGGCACGTGTAGCTGCCCAGGAAGCCACTGCCGACGGTATCAACTGGACATTTTCGCCCATGGTGGATATCTCACGCGATCCGCGTTGGGGACGCATTTCCGAAGGTTCGGGTGAAGATCCGTATCTGGGCAGCAGGATTGCCCGCGCTATGGTTACAGGTTATCAGGGTAATGATTTGTCGGCCACTAATACGATGCTCGCATGTGTAAAACACTTTGCACTCTACGGAGCTCCGGAGGCCGGTCGCGACTACAACACGGTGGATATGAGCCGGGTAACGATGTATAATGTGTATTTTCCACCTTATAAAGCCGCTGTAGATGCAGGTGTTGGAAGCATTATGGCCTCTTTCAATGAAGTGGAAGGAATACCTGCAACCGGAAACTACTGGCTTCAAAACCAGGTTCTGCGTAAAGAATGGGGATTCAAAGGACTGAATGTGACCGACTATACAGGCATCAAAGAAATGATAGAACACGGCGTGGGTGATATGCAGGCCTCATCTGCACTGGCTTTGCGTGCGGGAGTGGATATGGATATGGTGAGCGAAGGATTTCTGTCGACACTTAAAAAATCACTGCAAGAAGGTAAAGTCACTTATTCAGAAATTGACCAGGCTGCCAGAAGAATTCTGGAAGCCAAATACAGACTTGGACTTTTCGCCGATCCATATAAATATTGCGATTCGGAAAGGGCTAAAAAGGAAGTATATTCAACTGATAACAGAGCCATTGCCCGTAGCACAGCTGCTCAGTCGATGGTACTGCTTAAAAACAACAATCAACTTCTGCCACTTCAGGCAAAAGGAAAAATAGCCGTTATCGGTCCGCTTGCCGATAATCCGGAAAATATGCCCGGAACGTGGAGCGTGGCTTCCAAACACAGCAATGCTGTTTCTCTTCTTAAAGGTTTAAAAGAAACCTACGGCAAGCAGGTTGAGTTTTTATATGCCAAAGGGGCTAATTTTGATTACGATCCCGAATTTGAAGGCAAAATAACCATGTTTGGCAAAAAAGCCTACCGCGACGAGCGTCCGAAAGAAGAAATTCTCAAAGAAGCTGTTGAAGCAGCAAACCGTGCAGATGTTATTATAGCTGCATTGGGCGAAGCTTCCGAATCGTCGGGCGAAGCCGCATCGATGGTAAATCTGGAACTCCGGCAGTCGCAAAAAGACCTGCTCGCAGCATTGAAAAAAACGGGAAAACCGATTGTGCTGGTGCTCTTTAATGGCCGGCCCATGGTAATAAATGATGAAATAGAAAAAGCTGATGCATTACTAAATGTATGGTTTCCCGGAAGTGAAGCCGGTTATGCCATTTCCGATGTGCTGTTCGGAAAAGTGAATCCTTCGGCTAAACTTCCGGTTACATTCCCCCGAAATGTAGGACAGATACCCCTTTACTACAATCATAAAAATACCGGCAGACCGCTTACCGATGAAAATGTGTGGGAAAAATTCCGCACAGCATACCTCGATTCACCCAATTTACCATTATTCCCCTTTGGATTCGGACTGAGCTACACTACATTTACTTATAGCGATATTAACGTGTCAGCTAAAAATCTGCAGGGAAACGGAAAACTGACAGCCAGCGTAACTCTCACCAACACAGGAAAATACGATGGAGCAGAAGTAGTACAATTATATATACGTGACGTAGTGGGAACAAACACCCGTCCGCTCAAAGAACTGAAAGGTTTTCAAAAAGTGATGCTCAAAGCCGGCGAAAGCAAAACAGTCAGTTTTGAGATAACTCCCGAAGACCTGAAATACTACAACAATGAATTGAAATTCGACTGGGAAAGTGGCGATTTTCAAATCATGATTGGAGGTAACTCGCAGGATGTGAAATCGATAACCATAAACTGGGAAAAATAAACAATGAAAAAAATCACTAATATTGGTATTTTTGTATTGCTGAGTCTGACCCTGCAGGCACAGGGAAAATTCATTGTTCCTAATGATCTTAAAGCACAAAACTTTCCGGGACATACCGAAATTACCTGGAAAAATCATCAGGGATTTACCTATGAGGTGTATCGGATGACAGGAAATTCGAAAGCATTTGTAAAACAGGGAGAAACCACAAAAGGATATTACCTTGATTTCTACGGAAAAAACATTCCACAGAATGCCCGGATTCGATATCGGATTGTTCCGAAAGGGATGAATATAGCTTCAAATGATGCTGCGAAATTTGAAACAACCGTAGCACGAAAGGCATACACTGACGACGATCTGCTTGATATGACGCAACGCTATACGACCCGGTATTTCTATGATTTTGCCGAACCTTACACCGGAATGGCACGCGAAAGAAGCAACGATATAAATGGCGATATCGTAACGACCGGTGGAACCGGTTTCGGGCTGATGGCGCTGGTAGCAGGAATTGAACGCAATTATTTTCCCAAAGAAAAAGGACTGGACATCATCGGAAAAATTGTAAACTTTCTGGGCAGCGTGGAGCGGTTTCACGGCGCCTGGGCACACTGGTACGATGCCGATACACGTAAAGCGTTCAGCTTCAGTAAGTACGACGACGGAGGCGATCTGGTGGAAACGGCACTGCTTATGCAGGGACTGCTCACTGCCCGCGAATACCTAAAAAAAGGTAATGAGGCGGAACGGGATTTGTCCGGAAAAATAACTCATCTCTGGGAAACTGTGGAATGGAACTGGTACACACAGGGCACTGACTCGCTTTACTGGCACTGGTCCAAAAATTACGGCTGGAAAATGAACCACCGTATCAAGGGTTTCGACGAAACACTGATAACTTACGTGCTGGCAGCTTCATCACCTACATTCCCCATCGGGAGAAATGTGTACGAAGCCTGTTTCAAGAATTCGCCCTATTATTACAACGGCAAGTCCTATTTCGGAATAAAACTCGATCTGGGAATGGATTATGGCGGGCCGCTGTTTTTCACCCATTACAGCTTTCTGGGACTTAATCCAAATGGCCTGACGGACAGCCACACGAACTATTTCGAAAGAAACAAAGCTCATGCGCTCATTCACCGGGCTTATGCCATCAGTAATCCGAAAAAGCATCCCGGTTACGGTGCCAAACTGTGGGGATTTACATCCTCAGACGATCCCCTGGTGGGATATTCGTCGCATCATCCGGGTACGAACGACGACAACGGCACAGTGCCGCCTACTGCAGCCATTTCATCCATAGTTTACACACCGAAAGAAAGCATGGAGGTACTTAAATACCTTTACTTTGAAAAAGGAAAACAGGTTTTTGGAAAATACGGATTCTACGATGCATACAATCCGGGTATGACCGAAGGCCAGCAGGTGGTGAAAAGCTACCTTGCCATTGACCAGGGGCCCATAGCCGTGATGATTGAAAACCATCGGAGCTCACTGATTTGGGATTTATTTATGGGAAATCCGGAAATTCAAAACGGACTAACGAAATTAGGATTTGATTTTCAATTAACTTCACATAAAAAGTAATACAGATGAATAGCAAATTTTCAACATTCTTTTTATTGATGCTTTTATCGGTTTTTCCGTTAATAGCTCAAAATGTTACCATTACAGGAGTAATTTCGGATAAAGTTACCGGTGAAACACTTATTGGAGCCAAAGTGCTCCAAAAGGGAACAAATAATGGTACTATTACTAATTTTGACGGAAATTTCACCATTTCCGTACCGCTCAACTCCATACTTGAAATCAGCTATGTTGGTTTTCAAAGTAAGGAAGTAACGGTTAGCTCCAACGCACCGCTTGTCATTGTGCTGGAAACCAACGACAAGATACTGGATGAAGTAGTGGTAGTAGGTTACGGTACTAAAAAAGCCGGAGCCATTACCGGGTCTGTTGTTCAGATTAAATCGGATGATATCACGAAAACTCCGGCCCAATCAGCCATTCAATCCATTCAGGGGAAAGCAGCAGGTGTAAACATTATTGCCACTGACGAACCCGGACGGGCACCAACTGTAATGATACGTGGTATTAATACTGTGCTGGGCGGTGGAACTCCCCTGTATGTAATTGACGGAACTGAAGCAAGCAGTCTTAACGGACTGAGTGCTAATGATATCGAAACTATTGATGTACTCAAGGATGCTTCTTCGCTGGCAATTTATGGCAATAAAGCTGCAAGCGGTGTAATTTTGGTGACAACTAAAAAAGGGAAAAAAGGAAGTATCAAAGTGAATTATGACGGGTACGTTGGCTTCAAAACAATGATGAAAACGGTAGATATGGCCGATGCATATCATTTTGCCTATTATCAGAATTTTGCTGCCGGGAGATCCCGTTTTGCAACTACTCAACCTTACGAAACGAATTGGCTCAAGGAAATAACTCAAATCGGAACGACAAATAATCATTCTGTCTCACTTTCAGGGGGCGAAGAAAACGTGAATTACTATTTCGGCATTTCGCGCTACGACGAAAAAGGGATTCTGAAAGGTACTGATTATGACAGAACGAACATCCTGAGCAAAAATGAATACAAACTTTTCAATCGGCTGAAACTATCGCAATCCATCAATATTTCGGTAGTAAATAACGTTCCGCAACCATCAAGTGCATTTACGGCAGCTTACAAGCAATCGCCGATTATGCCCGTAAAATACGACAATGGAAAATGGGGAATGCCATTTCTGGACACTTCCACCGGCGAAATAGGCATGATTGGAGATAAATTTAACAACGTACCAAACCCCGTTGCCATGCTTGGATACAACGAAGACAAAAACAGAAATGTCACTTTATTTGGTACTTTGGGAGCCGAAATTGAAATTTACAAAGACCTGAAATTTAATTCTAATTTCGGGGCTACCTTTGATTATGGAATGGGATATTCTTATACGCCGAACAAAGAAAATTGGTTCAGCCAGAATCCCACCGCAACTGAAGATGATTTTTACAAAAACAATAAATTCTACAGTACGTTAAGTCAAAGCAGAAGTCATTTTTTCGTGTGGAACTGGGATAATTTTCTTACCTATTCCAAAGACTTTGATAAACACGGCTTTACCGGCGTTTTAGGTATCACACGTTCTACTACCAGAACCGGACAATATCTGTCAGGAAGGCGTAATAACGTACCTTATCAGCCCAATTACTGGTCGTTGGATCTTGCCAAAAGTAACATCACAACTTCACCCGATAACGTAGTTTCAAACAGAAGCCAGACTCCGCTTGTCAATCTGGGTTATTTTGCACGTGTTGACTATGATTATGACCGAAAATATTTATTGACCGCCTCGCTTCGCCGGGATGGTATCAGTGATTTTCAATCGTCAAAAAAATGGGGATTTTTCCCGGCAGTTTCGGCGGGATGGGTAGTGAGCAGCGAAGATTTCTTTGAAAAGTATGCATCAGTGGTTGATTATTTGAAAATTAAAGCCGGATATGGTGAAATAGGTAACGGAAACGCAGCTCCATCGGTCAATCAGATACTTTTCCAAAACGGAGCCACTTATCCTTTCGGCTCGCCCGAAATTATTTATCCGGGTTCGTTTGTACCGTATGCAGTCGATCCCGATTTAACCTGGGAAACAACGAAGGAATTCGGAGGCGGTATTGAATTCAGAATGCTGAAACAACGATTATTCGGTACACTGGAATTTTATCGTAAATTGACCGATAATGTGATTTTACCTGTAAAACTTCCCACCGTACTTTCGCCCGGTGATGTGTATCTGAATGCCGGAACGGTTGAGAACAAAGGGATTGAGGCCACATTCTCCTGGAATGACAAACTGGGTGATGAATTTAATTACAGAGCTGGTGTGAATTTTGCTGTAAATAGTAATGCAATAAAAGAAATATACAGTTCATATTTTGACAAACTAACCGGTGGAGATTTAGGCAACGGGCATTACACAAAAGAAATACATATTGGCGACCCGATTGGCTCATTCTATGTATACGAACATACAGGCTATACCGAAGATGGTGTATTTGCTTACTCTTCCGAAAGAATAAATGCAGGCTCGTATATTCCGAAACTGACTTACGGGTTTAATCTGGGCTTTGATTACAAGAATTTTGATTTCTCAACCGATTGGTACGGTGTAATGGGAAATAAAGTCTACAATGGTAAAAAAGCACAACGATGGGGTGGAGAAAATGTGGAAATGAATGAGTTCAACGATTTCTGGATTCCATCCAATCCGAAACAGGACGCTGCCAATCCAAGACCATATTCCGATACTCCAATGGCATCTACCTATTTTATTGAAAAAGGAGATTATCTGAGAATAAACAACGTAACGATAGGATACACACTCCCGAAAATAGTAAAAGAATTACAAAGCCTGAGAATATATCTTACGGCTGTTAATCCGTTTATTTTCACCAAATATACCGGATTTACACCAGAGTTGATTGGTTCAGGTACTCCGCTCGGTTCGGCTGGTATTGAGCTCGATGCTTATCCCACAAACAGATCACTCACCGTTGGACTGAATTTATCATTGTAAAAAAGTGGATTGAACATTAAAAACAAGTAATTAACACAAGAAATTATGAAACACTTTAAGATATTTTCCATTATTACTTTTTGCCTGACCCTGTTATTAGTCGGCTGCGAAAAGGATTTAAATGTGCTTCCTCAGGATAAAATGTCGAAAGACGATTTTCTGGCAGAACCATTGTATGCTGTAGAAGTTGTCAATTCTGCTTATAATCAGATGTTGAGTTTCGAAATGTATGGCTTCCCCTGGATTGGAGTAACGAGTATCACTTCGGATGATGCCGATAAAGGTTCGTCGGATGGTGATGCCGGAACAGATAAAGACAAACTTGATAATCTGGCTTTTGATAAATCACTGCGTTCATTCAACGATGTTTGGAAAAGGCGATACGAAGGAATTTACCGCTGTAACGAAGGTATTTTTTACTTGGGACAGGTAAGTCTGGAAGAAAGTATTAAAAATCGCTATATTGGCGAATTAAAATTTCTTCGGGCGATGTTCTACTTTGATTTGGTCAGATGTTTTGGCGGTGTACCGGTGGTGGTCGAAAAACTGGATTTCAAACAGGAAGCCACTGTCAATCAGGTAGTTTATTCACGTAAAACAAAAGCCGAAACCTATGCTCAAATTGAAAAAGACCTGATAGATGCTGCCGCATCGTTGCCATTGAAATATAACGGAGAAAATATAGGTAGAGCTACCAAAGGTGCTGCTCAGGGACTTTTGGCTAAAGTATACCTGTATCAGGAAAAATGGAGCGATGCTTATGCAATGGCAGGAAATGTAGTAACAAGCAAGATGTATGATTTATTGCCCGATTACGCCAGTGTGTGGCGTGAAGTAGGCGAGAATGGCAAAGAATCACTTTTTGAGATACAGGCTACATTGGGCAAAGGAGTAAACGGATATACCGACGTACAGAGCGGACGCGGAACTCCTGACCATGGCTGGGGATTCAATACACCAACTGCAAATCTGGCAAATGCCTATGAACCCGGAGATAAACGGAAAGACGGTACCATTATGTTTACCGGACAGGTACTTTGGGATGGCTTTCAGACTCCGACTACAGGCTGGGCAAATCCAAGGTATAATTACAAAGCATATCAAAGCCGCTCACAGGAATCGTGGGACGATAACAAAGGTGAAACAGCCAAAAATGTTCGATTATTGAAATACAGCGATATATTGTTGGTAAGAGCCGAAGCCGCACACCATATTAATCAGTTGGATACAGCCTTATCTATCGTTAATAAAATCAGAAATCGTGCCGGATTGATTCCACTAACCTCCGTGACCTTAGACCAGATTTACAAAGAACGCCGGTTGGAAATGGCCATGGAACACGATCGATGGTTCGATATAGTCAGAACCGGTAAAGCCTCTGCTTCCATGTCGGCAGTAGGCAAAGTATTTATTCAGGGAAAACATGAACTGTTTCCAATCCCTGAAGAACAAATCACATTAAGCAAAGGAATACTTACTCAGAATCCTAATTATAATTAGGGAAATTATTTATAAATCAATGATTTAACAAAAAAATTAATTAACCCGATTTAAAAAAAACAAAGAAAAATGAAAACATTAAAAATTTTTGGTGCACTGGCAATTTTAACTTTTGCTATCGTTTTTTCAGGTTGTAAAAAAGAAGAACAGCCACTACCACCCATTGGTGGTTACAACAATGCCGACGAAGTAGGTAAAGCAGATTTGGTAGCCTACTGGCCGTTAAATGGTGATGGTAAAGAATCATTATCAAGTTCGGCACCTGCCAAATCAAGCAATGTAACCTGGGTAGATGGTATTAAAGGTAAAGCTGCAAGTTTCAATGTGGGATACCTGGCATATAATACCATAGCCAACTTAGGTACAAACCTTAACAGTGCTTTTACTGTAAGTTCATGGGTGAAACTCACGAATAACGGAGCAAATTCTTCTGTGATTTTCTCCTTGTCACGTCCTAACGAGTGGGCAGGAAGTATCAACTTCATGTCAGAAACAGGCTGGATGCCTGCAACCAGCGACAGCTTAACCGTGAAAGGTCTTATCGTTTCAAGTACCGATTTGGGATGGCAGGATTCAAGAAACACGGTTAAAGCAAACGCAGCTGATATTACAGCCGGTCATGTACCTTATCCCAACAAAATCGGAGGAAAATGGGCACACGTGGTTCTTACCTGGAATAACACAACAAAACTTCTGAAAGTGTATGTAAACGGTACAAAAATTTCAAATCCGGTTTGGGAAAACAGAGACGCAACAGGTACTAAAAACTTTGTTGTTACTACTCCTTGTCATCCTATTCTCGGAGCGTTTGAAACATTTGCCAACGGTACTACTACCGATGCATGGAATACCGGACTGAAAGGCGACATGGACGAAGTACGTGTATGGAAACGTGAACTGATTTTAGCTGATATCGGCGCTCTTTATGAACTCGAAAAAGCAGGCAGATAAATCATTTGAGTAAGTAAATTATCAGTCTGTAAAATAAACTGTGGGATTTTTCCCACAGTTTATCATTTATTATCCAATGAAAACAAAATTCGTTTATTTTATCTCCGTACTATCGGTTTTTTCTTTGCTCTATGCGTGTAAAGAACCACCGGTAACGCTATCCAATGCCTATATCGAATCATTATCGGTGAATGGAAAAAACCTGGCGTCGGATGGTACTGCCATGAATGTGCCGGTTGATTCGGTTATAATCCGTGCTGTTTTTTCTACAGAAATTGACAATTCGAAAATCAACCCGGATAAAATCTATGTCAGCAACGACGTGGGAATTGAAATAGAAATTTTGACTTCGGAAAATCCAAAAGAATTAAAACTTAAAATTAAAAATAAGCTTAATTATTACACTAAATATACCGTTTTTATAAATTCTGGCGAACATTTAGGCGTCAATGTAATAGACAACAGTAAGGTTCATTTCATCACGCAACTGGATATCACCCCAAAATTTCCGGCTATCAGTGACGATAATTTACTTACACTTGTTCAGCAGAAAACTTTTGAATACTTCCGGGAATATGCTCATCCGGTTTCAGGGCTGGCACGTGAGCGTACAGGTTCCGGCGAAACAGTCACTACGGGCGGTTCCGGTTTTGGTCTTATGGCGCTGCTTGTGGGGATTGAACGGGGATTCATTACACGCGAACAGGGATTTCAGCGATTGAATACGACCGTGAATTTTCTCTCCGAAAAAGCCGAACGGTTTCATGGTGCATTCCCACACTGGCTCAACGGCACCAGCGGAAAAACCATTGCTTTCAGTACCAAAGATAATGGAGCCGATCTGATAGAAACATCGTTTCTGATAGCCGGATTGCTCACCGTACAATCCTATTTTGCTTCCGGCAACAGTGCCGAAAAGCTAATGTGTGCCAAAATACAGCAACTATGGGAAGGTGTGGAATGGACCTGGTTTCAGAAAAACAACGAGCCCAGGCTTTACTGGCACTGGTCGCCAAATTACGGCTGGGACATGAATATGCCCATCACCGGATGGAATGAAGGATTGATAACTTACGTGCTGGCGGCTTCATCTCCCACATTTTCGATTACAAAAAACGTTTATACCGAAGGCTGGGCACGAAACGGAGCGATGAAAAACGGAAATAAATTCTACGACATCACTCTTCCGCTGGGCGAAAACAGGGGAGGACCGCTATTTTTTGCCCACTATTCCTTTTTGGGGCTTGATCCGCGAAAACTGGCCGATGAATATGCCAACTACTGGCAGCAAAACACCGCTCATGCCAAAATAAATTATGCATACTGTGTAAGCAATCCTTTTGGTTATTTTGGTTACAGCAGCTCATGCTGGGGACTTACGGCAAGCGATATCCCGAACGGATACACCGCTTCATCGCCCACCAACGACAGAGGTACCATAGCTCCGACTGCAGCCCTCGCTTCGTTTCCGTACACTCCAGAAGAAAGCATAAGAGCCATGCGCTTTTACTACTACGTACTCGGTGACAAACTTTGGGGTGAATACGGTTTTCGCGACGCATTCAATTTGAGCAGCCAGTGGTTTGCAAATTCTTATCTGGCTATTGATCAGGGTCCCATTGTGGTGATGATTGAAAATTACCGCAGCGGACTGCTCTGGAATCAGTTTATGCAGCGTGATGATATTCAAAAAGGATTGACTAAGCTCGGATTTACGTTTTGAAGTCAGAAACTTGCCTGGTTTATCCCTGCCTGCAGCAGGCAGGCCGATATGTCGGGGCCTTTGGCAGGTCAGAAATCAGACACAGAAAAAACTTGTAACTTGAAATTCAAAACTCAGAACTCATTCGTTCTTATTCCGACCGTTATCGTTCTTCAGTTATTCGTCTTTTCCTGCATTCAATTTCCGTAAAAACCGCTCAACATCTACCGCTGCCCGCTCATGGGTGGCGATTGCTGTAAGTTCGCCAGATGAATCAGTGACGGTGATTTCAAACTCGTATCGTCTTCCTTCCTGATGAATTAATGTGGCTGTGCAGGTCATTTTTTCGCCTATTTTACTCGCTTTCAGATGCCTTACGTTTATTACTGTGCCAACGGTTGTCATTCCTTCGCCCAAATCATCTAATGCCTTCACAGCTGTATTTTCCATAAATGCTACCAGAGCAGGCGTAGCAAAAACATCCAGACTTCCCGAACCGAGTGAATATGCGGTCTGATTTTTATCAACTATCACCGATTGTATGTACGATTTCATGTCAGATTGATTTTTACATATTAAACTGAAAATTGCAGCTAATGTTACAAACTTGTTACAAAAATTTATCAGAAAAAATTTCTTATATTTTTATAAAAAAAATATACTGAAATTGTTGATAACTTTCCGTTTTGATTATCAGAACATTAAGATTTTCATTTTTTATCTGTTGATAACTTGTCATAAAAATTTAATCTAATCATTAGGTTATTAAGGTTTTTTTGACTTAATTTTGCCTCATATTTAATAAAAATAAAAATTAAACGTAAAATTTTTTATTATGCTAAAGAAAACAAAGCTTTTTATCTTATCAATTTTATTGATTGGTTTTGCTGGATTGAATGCTCAGGTTACCACCTCGAGTATGAGTGGAGTGGTAACCGATGCCGGAGGAGCTGTAATCGGAGCAGCTGTGAATGCTACACACACCCCTTCGGGAACAACCTACAGAACAGTAACCAATACGGAGGGTAGGTTTAATCTTAACGGTATGCGTGTAGGTGGACCTTATACCGTAGAAATTACTTACGTTGGATATGGCAAAAGCACAACGAACAACATTACGTTGAGCTTGGGTGAAAACTATCCCCTGAATGTGGTTCTCTCTGAAGAAACATCTACATTGGATGAAATTTTAGTTACTGCTGCCCGTACAAAATTCACTACCGAAAGAACCGGTGCGGTAACGAATATCACTAACAATCAGATCACTACGCTGCCTACAGTTAACCGCAGTATTATGGATGTTACCCGCCTTTCTCCTTATGGAGGAAACGGAATGAGCTTTGGTGGTACAGATGGTCGTACGGCTAACTTTACAGTGGATGGAGCTAATTTCAACAATAACTTCGGTTTGAGCGACAGGCTTCCGGGTGGAGGAAATCCAATTTCAATTGAAGCAATCGAAGAATTGCAGGTTGTAATCGCTCCTTATGATGTTCGCCAGACTAACTTTATCGGTGGCGGTGTGAATGCTATTACCAAATCCGGTACCAACACTTTCAAAGGTAGTGCATTCGTATTTCACAGAAATGAGAACTTGCGTGGTGATGCCGTTTATGGCAAACAAATTGCCGGAGCCCGTGATAAAGATCGTAACACATCTTATGGTTTCACGTTGGGAGGCCCGATTGTTAAAAACAAACTGTTCTTCTTCGTAAACGGTGAAATGGCCAAAACGCCAACAGTAGTAAATCGTTGGAGAGCTTCCACAAATGGAGTGGCCGATCCGGATAATTATATTTCCCGTACAACAGAAAGTGATATGAAGACGGTTTCTGATTTTGTAAAAAGTAAATACGGATACGAAACCGGATCTTATACAAGCTTCCCGGCTGACGAAAGCAACTACAAACTTCTTGCCCGTTTGGACTGGAACATTTCAAACAAACACCGTCTGGCATTACGCTACAACTATACAAAAAACCTTTCATGGGTATCTCCTAATGCTTCATCAATGGACGGTGGAACCCGTATGACTGAAGCCAGAATGTCTAAAGCCTCTATGGCGTTTGCAAACTCGATGTACTCGATGGACAACCTTGTTCATTCGTACTCTTTCGACTTAAACAGCCGCCTTTCCGACAAATTGTCGAACCAGTTCCTGGCTACATTCTCAAAACTGGACGATTTACGCGGTTCGCCCTCAGTTGAATTTCCATTTATCGACATTTTGAAAGACGGACAGGCCTATATGTCATTAGGTTATGAACTTTTCACCTGGAATAACGGTGTTCACAACAATGTTTGGAACATCAAAGATGAGTTGACTTACTACATGGGTAACCACAAAATCGTAGGAGGAATTGCCTACGAATATAAAATGGCTGACAATGCCTACATGCGTAACGGTACAGGTTACTACCGCTACAAAAGTCTTGATGATTTCTTAAACGAGGCAACTCCTGAAATAGTGAACTTAACTTATGGTTACGACGGAGAAGCCAATCCTGCTGCCCGCGTAAGAACAAACAAACTTGGAATTTACGGCCAGGATGACTGGAGTGTGAGCAATAATTTAAAACTTTCATACGGACTACGTATTGATGGACTTTTCTTTAATAACAATGACCTGATAACTAATAATGCTATCCTCGCTCTTGATTATTCCGGACGTAATATCGATACAGGAAAATGGCCTGCAGCAAATATTATCATTCAGCCTCGTGTAGGTTTTGTTTGGGATGCATTGGGAGACAAAAGCCTGAAGGTGCGCGGAGGTACCGGTCTTTTCTCGGGAAATCTACCGCTTGTATTCTTCACCAACATGCCAACCAACGGCGGTATGGTGCAATATCAGGCACAAATTAATGCTTCTGAAGCTACAAAGAAAGGTTTCTCAATGAATGAATTTGCAGGTGGTCTGGTAAAAGATGCAAACGGCAAACCAACGATCTCTGCATTGTATGACAAATTAGTATCACTGGGTTATCCGTCAACCATTTCACCCGAAGACGGAACGGTTCCTTCAGCCATTGCTGCTGTAGATCCAAATTTCAAAATGCCGCAGGTATGGAAAACATCGCTTGCTGTTGACTATGCATTCAAAACTTCCTTCCCATTCTCGGTGACTGTTGAAGGAATTTTCAACAAAACAATCAACGGCGTTTCTATGACTGACTGGAGCACTCCGTCAGTAGGTGGTTTTGCACGCTTCAACGGTGTTGACAACCGTCCGATTTATCCCGCAGGTTATCGTATTGGCACAAAAGCATTCGTGTTGGAAAACACAAGCCGCGGTTATGGCTGGTCAGGTAATATCACATTAAACGCTCAACCTTCAGAATGGCTTAGCCTGATGGCTGCTTATACACATACAGTAGCTAAAGATGTAACCGGAATGCCGGGATCAAATGCTGAATCTGCATTTACTTACGTTCCTACAGTTGAAGGTCCTAACCACATCAGGTTGCACAATTCTCAGTACAACACACCCGATCGTCTGGTGGCTTCAATTACAGCTCATGATAAAAGCGGTAATCATTACAGCTTCATCTATGAAGGATGGCGCGGTGGTGCTAACTACTCTTACATGACTGCCAACGACATCAATGCAGACGGCTACAACTACGATGCAATCTACGTCCCAACTGATGATCAAGTAGCAAACAATGAATTCCGTTTTGTTTCTGAAGGCGACAAAACCCGTTTTATGGACTATGTTCATGCCAATGATTATTTGAAAAACCAACAAGGCAAATATGCAGAAGCATACAGCGTTTACTCTCCATGGGTACATCGTCTTGACTTCAGCTACAAACACGATTTTGAACTGAAAACAGAAGCCAGCAAACATAAACTTCAACTTAGCTTAGATATCAAAAACGTAATGAACCTGTTCAACTCAAGCTGGGGAGTATCTAAATTCCTGAATCCTGCAATCGGTTCAGAAGCTCGTATCCTCAAATACGAAGGCGTTGATGCAGATGGATATGCAACATACTCTACTCCTTCATCAATCAACGGTAACACCGAAACATTCACACCAAGCTACTCGTTGGGTCAGTGCTGGTATGCATCCATTGGTATCAAGTATATGTTCAACTAATTTAAAACACAGAAAATATGAAAATAAAGTATATTTTTCCGATATTCTTCGCAGCACTTGCACTTATGACGAGCTGTAACGAAGAACAATCTATCACGTTGCTGGATGAAATTCAGGTTTCATCTTCCTACGTGTCAATTCCGGTTGCAGGAGGTTCAACCAGTATCACTGTAACTGCCAAAGATAGCTGGACAGCTGAGAAAGTTACTACTGATAAAAATAAAGTTGAATGGTTGACTATCTCATCAGCCTCGGGCAACGCAGGTGAAGCAACGCTTACATTTACAGCTCCGGCTGCCATAGATGGGCGCAATGCAGAGGTTTTAATTAAAAGTGGCGGCAAAACTCAGCGTGTAAACATCATACAGGGTTTGTCAAAAATATCTCCGGCCAAGGTTTCTGAAGTGAATGCAGGCCCTGACGGAAAAACTTTCCAGGTAACGGGAGTTTGTACTTCTATTGTAAATACAGACTATGGTAACTGGTATTTAAAAGACAATACAGGTTCTCTATACATATACGGTACACTCGATGCAAAAGGTGCAACAAGAAATTTCAAAAGTCTTAACCTTGAAGTGGGAGATGAAGTTACCGTAGAAGGACCAAAATCAACTTATCAGGGAACTGCTCAATTGGTGAATGTAATGGTAATCAAAATTAACAAATCTCTTGTGAAAGTTGACTCTGTAAAAAATGCATCTCTCCCGATTGAAGGTGGTGAATTTACAGCCTACCTTACCTGTAAAGGACAAGGCGTATCGGTAGATATTCCCACAGATGCACAATCCTGGTTAGCTATTTCGTCAATCAAATCAGCAGGAACGAATACTGTAGTGAAATTCAAAGCTGCGCCTAATTCCGGCGGAGACCGTAATACTAAACTGATATTCAAAACCACAGATGGTAAAAAAGAATATACTACTGAAACTTCGCTATCACAAAAAGGAGCCATCGTAAAAGCAACTATTGCTGAATTTCTTGCTGCTGCAGTGGGTGACACGCAATATCGTTTATCGGGAATTATTACTAAAATTGACAATAACACAGATGGTCGTTTATACATACGAGACTTCTCCGGTGAAACCTATGTTTATAAAATTCAGGATTTTGCCACAAAAGGATTAAAAGTGAGCGATATTATCACTATTGTTGGAAAACGAGCAGCATATAATGGTGTTGCGCAAGTAGGTGGTGCCGTATTGGAAAGTGTAATACCTGTAACTTCTGTTACCATTGCAGAATTTTTAACCAAGGCAGACGATCCAAATAAATACTATATGGTAAGTGGCAATATAACAAATATTGCAACCGGAAACTATGGAAATCTTGATATCTCTGATGGAACAAACACATTGTACGTATATGGTTGTTACCCGGGGTATGGTGCTACAGGTACTGCCAGGCAGGGTTTAATTACCTCAAAAGGCATAAAAGTTGGTGATAAACTTACTGTTATCGGACCTAAAGGTTCGTACAACAGTGTACCTCAGGTTAACGGTGGACTTTATTTCAGTCACGAAAGTTCAAACTAACGATTTAGAATCCATGTACTCTCTCATAAAAACCGCCTCACAATCTGTGAAGCGGTTTTTTTTATGACTAAAAAGAAATTTTTATCTCAATTGCATTATCTTTGTGAAAACATATACAAACATACACTTTAAAAAATGCATCAGGAATTTCAACTGATTCTGACACCCGAAGAGGCTGCTTCAGAAGAATTATTTCGAAAAAAAGTAGCTGAAAAAGCTGAACTCAATATCACCCGGATATCATTAATCCGAATCCTGAGGAAGTCTATTGACGCCCGCTCAGCATTACCCAAAATAAATATCGGAGTGGAAGTTTTCTGGGATGAAAAACCACCTGAAAAATACGAAGTGCATGCCGGTTACACATTTACAGGCAACAAGCCACCGGTAATAGTGGTTGGAGCCGGTCCGGCAGGCCTTTTTGCCGCGATGAAATTGCTGACACTGGGATTGAAGCCAATACTGATTGACCGTGGAAAAGATGCCCGAACCCGTAAGCAGGACATTGCGCAACTCAACCGCAACAAAGAAATTAATCCGGAGTCCAATTACTGCTTCGGTGAAGGCGGTGCAGGCACATTCTCGGATGGCAAACTCTATACCCGCTCCAAAAAGAAGGGAAATGTACAGCAGATACTTGAAACTTTCTATTTTCACGGTGCAAATGAGAACATTCTTTACGAGGCTCATCCGCATATTGGTTCGGATAATCTTCCGCTGATAGTGGAAAATATGCGTAAAACCATTATCAGTCATGGCGGAGAGGTACATTTTGGGAAAAAACTCACCGAATTACTGATTGAAGATGATCGGATAAAGGGATGCCGAACCGAAGATGGCAGCGTATTCGAAGCCGATGCGCTGATACTTGCCACCGGACATTCAGCACACGACGTGTTCGGGATGCTTCACAGGCAGGGCATTGAACTTGAAAGCAAGGGTTTCGCAATGGGTGTGCGCGTAGAACATTCCCAGGAACTGATTGACAGCATTCAGTATCACTCCAGAAAGCGGAACAAATTCCTCCCATCGGCAGCATACTCGCTGGTGGAACAGGTGAATGGGAGAGGAGTTTACTCCTTCTGTATGTGTCCCGGAGGGCATATTGTACCTGCGGGAACTTCACCGGAAAGCATTGTGGTAAACGGAATGTCGGCTTCTAAACGCAATTCGCCTTACGCCAATTCCGGTATCGTGGTAGAAATCCAGCCTGAAGATGTGCCTGCAGAGTTTCAGCAATACGGAGTGCTTGCCGGACTCAAATTTCAACAGTATGTCGAAACGCTGGCTTACCGCAACAACGGCGGAAAAGGATTTGCAGCACCCGCACAGCGTCTGAACGACTTTGTAAAGGGAAGATTATCAGCCGATTTACCCGATTGTTCTTATTTACCCGGAATTATTTCTTCACCGCTTCATTTCTGGCTTCCGGAGATTATCAGCAGCAGGCTCAAAGAGGCTTTTGTGAAGTTTGACCGTAAAATGAGGGGATATCTGACCAACGATGCTGTCATTCTCGGAGTAGAATCACGCTCTTCATCGCCGTTGCGCATTCCGCGCGATCCGGAGTCGTTGCAGCATATTCGTATCAAAGGTTTATTTCCCTCAGGCGAAGGTTCGGGATATTCCGGTGGAATTACCTCATCGGCCATTGATGGCGAAAATTCGGCACTGAAGGTAGCAGAATATTTTAAAGGGATAAATAATTAACAAAATTATTTCATCTTTCGTTTTTTTTTATACCTTTGCATTCGTTTTTCCAACAAGGCGTTGAAGGTATTTTCAAAGATTGCTGATATTATTTTTTTAGAATTTGTGATTTCTTGCACGGTTTTTGTTTAACTGATTGTAATTCGATCCAAATCAGGTATCTACGGTTTATCTTTGAACTATTTTTTGAATTACAGTGTTTTCTTCAAAGTAAATATGACTCCGTAGCTCAGCTGGTAGAGCAATTGACTCTTAATCAATGGGTCGAGGGTTCGAGCCCCTCCGGGGTTACATTTATTATTGAAGATATCATTAATTCAAACAATATTATTAACACGTAAAATTTTTAACAAATGAAAAAACTGAATTTATTTCTCGTACT
>ERZ1645192.343-NODE-343-length-37859-cov-7.903529_pt1 | contig 37859 bp, 34 predicted proteins | sample MGYA00575354_ERZ1645192 | MGnify/ENA primary metagenome ERZ1645192 (study PRJEB40844, sample SAMN11349763) | freshwater sediment metagenome | isolation source: river sediment | host: Sediment | place: India: Faizupur Khadar , New Delhi | collected 2017-02-21 ...
CGTTCGACGGTAACCAATATCATTTCCGCCCTCATAGACGATGAAGTTGTTTATGAAGGGGAGGAAGGAAGCGGTATGAGCCGGGGAGGCCGGAAGCCGATCATCCTCAGGCTCAACGATAAGTTCGGGTGTGTGGCTGGCTTCGATATCCAGCCGTCCCACTATCGTGCCGTCATTCTCGATATCACCGGAAGCCTTCTTTTTCAGGACAAGGGGAAACTGCCTGAAGTGGATTTTGACGGTATCATCACCTTTTTGATGGATATCATCCTGAAGCAGGTCGACAAGCTGGGCATCGCCCTGTTGGCGGTGGTGGCGGGCATTCCCGGCATCGTGGACGCAGAGAACGGGGTGATCATCTATGCAGAGCCGTTTGATCTGAGAAACTATGATTTCTACTCCTTCTTTACAAAGAATTACGATGTATTGGTATTTGTTGAAAATGATGCCAACTGCACTGCATGGCTGGAGATGACCATCAACCGCAATGTGAATCTGGGTGATTTCATGTGCATGATCGCCGACTATCATGAAGGAAGCTATCAATTCGGAGACCGGGCCGGTATCGGTGTGGGCATCGGTCTCTCAATTGGCGGCAAGGTGTATCATGGGTCCCACCACAGCAGCGGTGAAATTTGCACCTTGAGTTGGCGGGGGCACAATATCGGCCAGACTGGATTGCCCGAGGACTTGCTGATCCGGTCAGTGCATGACGAAGAGGCTTGGAGGACATGGATGATAGATCTCTTCAGCTCCCTTGTTCCGGTTGTTTCCGTCTTCGATCCCAGGGTCTTCTTCATTCATGGCAAGCCGTTTTCGGACGAACAGAAGATCAGGGACTTGCTCGGTGATGCCTGCCCGCAGTTTTTGGATGTCTTGAAAAAGGTCAATTGCAAGTTGATTTTCGACACCCAGGACGAGTCCGTGGTTGCAAAAGGTGCAGCCATGATGTTCCTGCAAAAACTCTTTGCAGTCCCCGAGCTGTCTGAAATCGAATGCCGCACCCATTTTGACTGGGAGGATGTGATCGCCCAAGCCTATCCGATGAAAAAGTCGTACAGGAAGCCCCATTTGGAGGTTACACATGTCTAAAGTGCATACGCTTGCCGATGCGAAAAGAGAGCAGAGGAGAGCCTACTGGACCCTGGTCCTTCCCGGTTTTTTGGTCTATATCTCGGTTATGGCTTTCCCTACGGTTTTTTCCGTGATTCTCAGCTTGACCGACTACAACGGCGGCAGGCTCTTTGGTGGCAAGCCCGTCTCATTTGTGGGATTCAAGTGGTACGGCCGGTTGTTTGTGGATGAGTATTTCTACCTTGCACTTAAGAACAACCTGTGGATAGTTCTGGTCTCGTTGTTCGGCCAAATTCCTTTGGGCTTTTTCCTTGCCTATGTGCTGCACAGGGGATTGGTAAGAAACGGTGATTTTTTCCAGACGATGATCTATCTTCCCACGGTAATCTCAACGGTCGTCATCGGAATCTTGTGGAAGTCGTTCTTTGCCCCGTATGGAGCCTTCCCGGAGTTGATGCGCCTGTTCATCCCTTCCTATGAGTATGGGATCAGCAGCAATCCGCTCCTTCCCGTCCTCTTTGTCATTCTCTGGATGTATACCGGCATGTATATGATCATATTCATCGCCAACCTGCAAAAGATCGACGGTTCGGTCATCGAGGCAGCCCGCATCGATGGGGCTTCCGAAGGCCAGACGCTGCGGTATATCATTCTTCCAGCCCTCACGGGGGTACTGGTCGTCTCGGCGATACTGGCGATCAGCGGGTCGTTGAAAAGCTTCGACCTGATTTATGTGATGACCGGCGGAGGCCCGGCGAACCGGACCACCGTCCTGTCCATCTATATGTTCGACAAAGCATTCAAGGGTGCTCCCAACTATCCGTTGGCCAACGCAATCAGCACGGTCATGGTAATCATCAGCTTCTCCCTCATCGGTCTTACCAAGTGGGTTGAACACAAGTTCGGCGGGAGGGAATAGGCGATGAATGACATCAAGGATACGAAATCGGTTGGAGCGAGAATCAATACGGTGCTCACGTATGCGGTCATGATTTTCTTCACGGTGATGGCTATCTATCCTCTCTTGTGGCTGGTCATGAACTCTTTCAAGACAACCACCGAGTTTCAGATGAACAAGCTGGGATTCCCCAAAGAGTGGGTGCTGGTCAACTACAAGGATGCCTGGGTGCGCGGCAAGTTCCCCCGCTTGATCCTCAACAGTTTCATCTATACCGGTGTTACAACGGTCGTCACCTTGGTTTTCTCGTTTATGGCCGGGTTTGCCTTTGCAAAGATTCCTAACCGGGCAACCAAGTACCTGCATGGATCGTTTGTCATCGGATTGCTGTTGACGCTGCAATCGATCATGGTTCCGCTCTTTCTCATCATCAACTGGGTGGGATTGTACAACACGTTCCTGGGAGTCCTCATTCCCTATATCGGCATAGCCATGCCCATGGGCATTTATCTCGGAACGGAGTTTATCAAATCCATTCCCGATGCCCTGGTGGAGTCGGCCCGCATCGATGGGGCGACCTATTTGAAGATATTCATCTCGATCATTGTTCCTATGGCAGCCCCGGTGGCTGTTACGGTGGCCATCATGACGGTAACCGGGACCTGGAATGAGTTCATGCTGATCAATATCCTGACCAGCAGTGATGCGTTGAAGAGCCTGCCTGTGGGAGTGCAAAAGTTTGCAGGTGCACTTTCCAGTGACTTTGGAAAACAGTTTGCAGCCTTGGTCATCGGCCTGGTTCCCATGCTTGTTTTCTATCTGTCATTTCGCAAGGAGATTACCAAAGGAGTTGCCGCAGGTGCGGTGAAGGGCTGACAAATGTTTTTTATTTGACAGCCTGCATAGGGCATGGTAACATTAGTTTGTACAAAGTATGAACTAAAGAAATCGGGTACTTCACCCCGTATGGGGTGGAACATAGAGAGAGCGCGAGGATTCTTCCAAGCGCAGTGTATGCAAGTCATCAGGAGGTAGAAATGACTGGATTCAAGAGAATTTCCGTATTGGCTCTTGCAGTGCTGATGGTCGTGACATCGGTATTTGCACAGGGAGCAAAGGAGGATGCAGCAGCTGGAAAGCAGATTGAGCTGACTGTGCTGAACTACATCGACATGTCTGAACCAAACAGCGCAAATGATATTACGATGGTTTGGGACAAATTCGAGGCAGAGAACCCCGATATCAAGATCGTCCGTGAGGACCTGTTCAATGAACCGTTCCACCAGAAGACGGAAGCCTACGTCGCCAGCGGTCAGGTGCCCGATGTTCTGTATATGTGGCCCAGCGGTCGTTCGACCAGTCTTCACACCACCAAGAGTGTGAAGGACCTCAAACCGTTCCTTGAGAAGGACGGCTTGTTGGACCAGTACAACCCTGCTACGGTTGCTCCGCAGTTTGCCGGGTATCTGGCCATGCTGCCCAATGGTGTAACCACCACCCATATGCTCTATGTCAACACCAAAGTCCTTCGAGACAATGGTCTTTCCATACCAAAGAGCTATGCTGATATGAAGGCCATGGTTGCTCCCCTCAAGGCAAAAGGCATCGATCTCATCGCCATGGACAACATGGACGCATGGGTGATGCAGAGCTGCTTGTTCTCCATGGTTGCCGGCCGCTACGGCGGAGTTGATTGGTATGAGAGGCTTGCTGCCGGCCAGATTTCCTTCACCGATGAGTGGTTCGTCAAATCCTTGGACCTGATCGATGACATGTACAAGTCCGGTATGATCAACCGCAACAGCCTGACCAGCCCCTACGGTTCATCCCGTGGCAGATTCGCCGCCGGAAAGGCAGCATTCTACATCGATGGTGACTGGTCGACCGGAGCCTTCCAGACCGACATCACCACCGGCAAGGCTTTGATCAGTCCTGCATTGCAGCAGAGTGATTTCGAGTTGATGGTCATTCCCAATCTTCCCGGCGAAGTCATCCACAATTCAAACAGTGGTGTAGTCGGAACCGGTTGGGGCATGAGTGCCAACATTCCTGCCGGCTCGGCCAAGGAAGCTGCAGCTTGGAGATTGATCAAGTACCTGCAGGGTGAGTATGTCCAGACCTACCGCCTCACCACCGGTGCTTCCTTCCCCTCCAATCTCAATGTGGATGTGGAAAAAGTTGTAAAAGAGCGGAATCTTGAGCCGTTCATCGCAAAGAGAGCTGCATACTATGCCGCCTACACCCCGATCACCCCGGTTATCGATGGTGTTCTGCACAGTGATGTGTACAACGTGATCAACGTAGGGTTGCAGGAAATCGGTCTCGGCTCGAAAGCGCCGAAGCAGGTAGCATCCGAAGTCCAGAAAGCTTGGGAGACCTGGAAAAAGAACCAGTAATCACTGACTAAGATTGCAAGGCAGGAAGGCTGTATCGGTCTTCCTGCTTTTTTTAGTTTGCAGAGGGAAACCCTGTCGCTACCTGCCGCTGTTGTACAAGTCGAAAACCTTGAGCTTCTCCCTGAACTGCTTCAGGGTGATTTTCTCCTGGGTCTTGAAGACGACCACCTTTTGGGCGGTAGGCCGGATTGCAAAGAGGTTGTCGCTGAAAACTCCCTTCAGGTCCTGGGCGTCGAGGGCTACTTCAAAAGCGGGGTAGGTGCAGCTTACCGTAACGGCGAACCCTCCGCTTACTTTCTCCACCTGGGTCTGCAACTGCGGGTCAAGCAGTTCACATGCCTTCGGTTTATCCAACAGCAGGCAGTTCTCGATGTACAGGTCGTCACTCTTGAGCTTGATGTAGATGAAGGTTTTCCTGCGGTCCAGCTTATGATTCCTTTTCAAGTCGATGGTGCACATATGGGTGCTGCTCTTCGGTTCGATGGTGAGGCGGTACTCCTGCTTGCCCAGCTTCTGTGCATCAAAGGTACAGAACTTCACCGAGAGCTTGGCATCTTCGACGGCCTTCGGCCCGTCGTTGACGATGTAGACCTCGACTTTGCCGTCCTCCTTATGATATGCGATCGGCAGGACGGGAGCGTAGAAACGCTTTGCGGCATAGTGCAGCAGCTTCCACTTGCCGGTATAGTCGATTGATGACCAGGAAGCGACAGGCCAGTTGTCATTGAGCTGCCAGTACAGCGTCCCCATGCAACGGGGCATGGTGGTCCTGTAGTACTCGATGGCCATCTTCATGGCTGCAGCCTGCTGGACCTGACTCAGATAGAGCATCTGTTCAAAGCTGGAAGGAAAGCGGTAGTAGCGGCTGAAGTTCTCGATGATGATTGAGTTGCCTCGTGGATTCTTCTGGTGGTGTTCCATTTCTACGCTGGTCAGATTCCACATGGACTTTTGGGCATAGGTGGCGACTGTGGACAGGGAGGGGAAGCTCTGGTAGCCGAATTCGCTGACAAAGCGCGGCTTGATCGAGTAGTACTCCTCAAAGCTTTTGCCTTCATGCCAGACCGACCAGAAGTGCATGTCGCCTCGTTTGTCGCTGTGCCAGTTGTCGGAGAAATCCCCTTCTCCGGCCGAGGGGCTGCTGGGCCACCAGGTGCGGCTTGGATCGAGTTCCTTGATGACTTTGCCGACCACACCCTCGTTGAGGCGATCGTAATCGACGACGTAGCGGTCACGGTTCCTGCACGATTCCTCGTACCAGCTGATGGCTCCCAGGTCCTCGTTGTTGCCGCACCACAATGCCAGGCTCGGGTGGTCGTGCAGGCGGGGCACCTGATAGCGCAGCTCGGCTTCGACATTTGCAAGGAAAGCCGGATCGGAAGGGTACATGGAGCAACTGAACATGCAGTCCTGCCACACCAGGATGCCCTTCTCGTCACAGAGCTCGTAGAAGTCCTCCTTTTCGTACAGGCCGCCTCCCCAGACGCGCAACATGTTCATGTTTGCATCGATGGCATACTGCAGCAGCTGATCGTAGCGTTCACGCGTGAGCCGGCCCATGAAGGCGTCCAGGGGAATCCAGTTGGCACCTTTTGCAAAGATGTCCCGGCCGTTCACCGAGAAAACCATGCCCTTTCCGCCTTCTGCATCTTCCTCTGTCTTGACCTCCAAGGTTCTGAAGCCGATGCGCTTGGTTGCTTTCTGAGCGCCGATGGCAAGCTGCAGAGGATACAATACAGCCTTGCCCTCGCCGTTGGGCCACCATGGGTGTACCTTGTTGCAGACAAGACGGAAGGTGATTCTATTCAGACCGACGTGGGTCTCGATGGTTCCCTCTTGTGAGGCACTGCCGCAGGTTGCACTGCAAGGCAGGCTGAGTGCTTTTTTTGCATTGAAAACTACATCGACAACCAAATTCCAGCTGTCGTCGCCAAGGAGGTTGGTAGTACAGGTGATGCTCTCGATGATTCCTTCGTCGACGAAAGCGAGCTGGATCGGTTCGTAGATGCCGAAGCTCAAGATGCATGGACCCCAATCCCAGCCGCTGTGGCACTGGGTTTTTCGAACAAGGTTCCGATGCTTGGCTGATACCGGATACACCGAGTAGGGTATGGGGTAGGGAAGCTTCTCAGCCAGTGCGAGGGCATGGGACTCTGCACTGGTAAAGACCAATTTGATGGAGTTTTCCCCGATTGTCAGTGCTTCACTGACATCAAAACGCCAGCGCCTGAACTGATTGTCGCAGCTGCCGACCTGCTTGCCGTTCACCCATACACTGATGATGGTGTCGGCCATGGTCAAGGTGAGGACAGCACTTCTGTCGGCAAGCATCTCCTCTGATACCAGGAATGTTCGCTCAAGCACCCAATCATTGCGGCCGACCCACTGGATATCCAGTTCCTGTGTTCCGATATAGGGATCGCTGATGACCGAGCTTTCCAGCAGGGCTGAGTGGATATCGCCTGGCAGGGTGCAAGGTATATGGGCCTGATGTTGGAAATATTTGGTATAAGGTGCGATGTTTTCCCTGTGTAGCGGCTGCAGATTCCAGACTCCATTGATATCGAGTGTAAGCATGAAAGACGACCTCCGATGGCTGAGTATAGCACACGGAGCCTGTCGTGCGTTGAAAAAACTTGAGAGCAGCATCCCTCCAACCCATACTGTTGCCATGTGGCAAAAGCCGAACATGCATGGTCAGGCTTCACACTATGAGGCACAAGACAGACATGAACGATCTCAGATTCTGCGTGCGCCTGTCCGGGCTTGATTCCTGCCTTGAGTATCTGGAACACACACCCTTCTTTTGCTTTTGCAACGATCAACCGACAGAGCGTACAAGGGAAGGATCTGTACAAGCGGCTGAATGAAACAAGACCGGGCTCTCTTGCCCGGTCTTGTTTCTGTCACCTACTTGGATTGCTCCAAGGCCAAGGTGACGGTGGTTTTGTCACATACCTCGCTCGGTCCATAGTACTGTACGGCACCGGGGTAGGTGAAACAAGTTTCGCGTGCCCATCGGCTGCGGTGCTTTGCAAAGTAGGTAAACGGCTTTCCTTCCAGTTCAACCAGCGCCTTCTTTATTACAGGTTTCTTTGCACCATGGCGGACTTCCATGTTCATCATCATGGTGATGGGAATGCCGCCTGCATTCCAATTTTGGGCGGGGGCGCACAAGTTGGTGACCGAGCTGAGGTATCCACTCAAGCCGGCTCCGATCAGGCAGAAGGCGTTGTACCCGAGGCTGTAGCAGTAATCGGCGTCGAAGTTGGTCGGGAAAGCACAGCGGCCCTCATAGCCGAAGAAGTGGGTCATCGAGCTGAATTTTCCTTTGTAGGTTCCTTCAGCCTTCATGTGCTTCAACCGATTCTCAACCATTGATGCAAGAAGCTTGTCGGTCTCGATGCGTGAAACCTGGACGTTTCCATGGGGGTCGCGGTCCATCAGCAACTGTTTTTGAATCTCATCGGGGAGAATGGTGAATACGGCCTGTGAGCTTTTGCTCAATCGGGAGCTGACAAACGCAACACGCTGATCGCTGTCGGTCAAGGCATTGAATGCTGTCGCTTCCTTGGCAAGGAGATGGTTGATCTCATCGATCAAAGCCTTGATCTCGGGAATGAACTCAACCAAGCCTTCGGGAATGAGCACAACACCAAAGTTGTTCCCATCCAGAGCCCTGGCGCTGACCGCCTGGGCTATATCCTCGACGATGCCGACAAGACTCTGCTTGTTTGCTTCCACTTCTTCACTGATGAGGCAGATGTTCGGCTGGGTCTCGAGGGCGCACTCCAAAGCGATATGGCTTGCACTGCGGCCCATCAGCTTGATGAAATGCCAGTACTTCTTGGCACTGTTGGCATCGCGCTCGATATTGCCGATCAGTTCGCTGTAGGTCTTCGTGGCGGTGTCGAAACCAAACGAGATTTCAATGAATTCGTTCTTCAGGTCCCCGTCGATGGTCTTGGGGCAGCCGATGACCTGGATTCCATGGTTCTTTTCCAGGAAATACTCGGCAAGGACTGCTGCATTGGTGTTTGAATCATCGCCTCCGATAATGACCAGGGCGCTGATGTCATGCTTCTTGCAAACCTTGGCACAGATTTCAAACTGCTCTTGGGTTTCCAGCTTGGTGCGACCGCTGCCGATGATGTCAAATCCGCCGGTATTGCGGTATGGGGCAAGAAACTCACTGGTGATGATCTGATAGGAGTCCTCCAGGATGCCGGAGGGGCCTCCCTTGAATCCGTAGAGGATATTCTCGGGATTTGCAGCCTTGAGGGCGTCGAACAGGCCGCTGATGACATTGTGTCCTCCAGGAGCTTGGCCCCCGCTGAGGATGACTCCGACATTACGCCGTGCAGTGATGGCTTGGTTGTCGCCTTCAGTAAAGGTGACCCGGCTCATCCCATAGGTATGGGGGAACAGCGCCTTGACTGCATCAGCATCGGTTGCAGCGCCGGTCGCCTCGCCAAACGCGGGTGCAATGCTGGTGATGTCCTTCCTGAGAATAGCGGGCAGTTTAGGCTGATATGCATAACGGGCCTGCTGCAAAGGGGAAATGTCCATAATGAACTCCTCATGATTAAAGTATCTGAACATGCTAACCATAGAACAAAATGCCCGTGTGTTTCAAGCGTGAGCACTTGCTTGGCGGCCGGGAGGCTGGTATACAGGAGGCAGGAGGCTGAGTATGTACCAAGAGATTGACGCCAACGATGGTTGGTATTTCCATCCGGGTTTCGAGGATGCGTTTCTCCAAGCCGATTACGATTATTCGGCCTGGCAGCAGGTGGACCTGCCGCACAGCCCTCATCAGTTTGGGATTGGCTACCGCCAAGAGCTCTCGTATGAGGGATTCTCTACGTACAGGCGCGCCTTCTCTGTTGCAAAAAAGGCGGAACAGCTGCTCTCTCTCCGGTTTGACGGCATTGCAAACAGTGCAAAGTTCTACTGCAACGGCGAGCTGGTCGGCTTCAGCAAAGGTGCCTATCTGCCCTATACCCTTGATTTGGGAACCTTGCATGCATTTGATTTGACAGTGGTTGTCGATGCCACCGAAGATCCGGCCTTTCCTCCTTTTGGGGGAAGCATGGACTATCTCTCATTTTGTGGCATCTATCGCTTGGTTACCCTGGTTGTCACCGAAAAGGAACATCTGACATTCCTGTCGGTGAGCAGCAAATCCGATACCTCTGTCCAGCTGCAAGGAAGGGCGGTCGATAGTGATGCCCTTGGGGTGACAGCCTTGCTGTATGACGGACGGTCCTTGCTGGCCCGGTCGGAAACCACCATCGAAAACGGCTCTTTTTCCCTGGCCTTCGAAGAACTGAAACTCAGGCGCTGGAGCTTGGACGATCCCTATTTGTATACGATGCACATCAAGCTTGCCGACAAGGATCAGCGGATGATCCGTTTCGGCAGCCGGTCGGCTGAGTTCAGGGCCGATGGCTTTTATCTCAACGGCAGCAAGCTGAAGCTGGTCGGCTTGAACCGCCACCAGGACTATCCGTACCTCGGGTATGCAGCACCACCAAGCCTGCAGCGGGAGGATGCAAGGCTGCTCAAGCAACTGGGAGTGAATCTGGTACGAACCAGCCACTATCCGCAGGATTGCAGCTTTCTCTCTGCCTGTGATGAGTTGGGTCTCCTGGTTTTCGAGGAGATTCCCGGTTGGCAGCACATCGGCAAAGAGGCCGGTTGGCGTTCTGCCTGTCTTGAGAATACCCGGGCGATGATCGAGCGGGATTGCAACCATCCCAGCATCATTCTGTGGGGGGTGAGGATCAATGAATCGGCCGATGACCGGCAGCTGTATGAAGCAACGAATGCACTGGCTCATGAGATCGATCCCCATCGACAGACCGGCGGGGTGCGCAATCTCAAACACAGCGAGTTCTTGGAGGATGTGTATACCTACAACGACTTCTCCTATGCCGGTAAAGGAAGAGGGCTTATGAAGAAGTCGAAGATTTGTTCCAAGGATGCACCGTATTTGGTGAGCGAATACTGCGGGCATATCTATCCGGTCAAGCGGTTCGACCCGCCGATGATGCGAAGCGAGCATGCCCTGAGGCATTATCAGATTCTTGATGCAGCGGCCTCTACCAAAGGACTGAGTGGAGCCATAAGCTGGTGTATGCACGACTACTACACCCATGCCAATTTCGGAAGCGGGGATCAGATTTGCTATCATGGGGTTCTCGACCTCGCCCGAAACCCCAAGGCCGCAGCGTATGCATACCAGAGCCAGTTGGACGGGCCGCCCATGGTGTGCGTCCTCTCCAGCATGGAAGGGGGGGACCATCCCAATGCATGTCTGGACCAAGCAGTGGTCGCTACCAATTGCGAGGCGGTCCGGCTGTGGTACAACGATGATCTGGTCGGTATTTTCCACCCCGATCGCAAAAAGTTCCCCCACCTTGCCCATAGTCCGGTCATCATCCGGGATTTCATCGGCGAACGGCTCAAGGCAGAATCCTATTTGAATGAAAGGCAGAGAAAAAGCCTCTCCCGCCTTTTGGGCAAGGTAGGCAGGCAGGCTGTAAAACTGACGATGCTCGACACCCTCAAGATGGGGTTGTTCCTTATGCGGCACCGCAAGAACTACGGCGATGCAGTACGCTTGTTCTCCACTTATGTAGGAAACTGGGGAAGCAAGGAGGCAGTCTGGCGTTTCGAGGGCTTGATCGACAATGAGGTGGCTGCAGTCGAGGTGTTGAGGGCGGGCATCAAGCCGGACTTGCGCCTGCTCAGCTCCTCAACCGACCTCTCACTAGGCCTGTCCACCTATGATATGGCAGCTGTTCGGCTTCAGGTGGTAAAAAAGGGACAGCAGCTTCCGTTAAGCTATGCCAATATTGCATTTGCCGTCAGCATCGACGGTCCGCTTGCCTTAAGCAGCCCGGATACCGACTGCACCATAGGCGGAAGTGCGGTTGTGTATGTACGGACGGTTGGAAAAGCAGGAAAAGCGACGCTGACGGTCCACTCGAATCTGGGTGACACAACCCTTTCTTTTACTGTACGCTGACACCATGTTGAAATTGTATGTTGATGCCGATTCCTGCCCGAAGAATCTCCGTCAGATTGTGCTGCGTGCAATCATGAGGAACAACCTTGTCTCATGCTTTGTCGCCGACCGTCCCCTGAAGGATATCGAGCAAGCCTGTCAGATGCATACCGCCGAGCTTCGCAATGCCGCCAGGAAAGCCGGAGAGCGTGATGAGATGGCCCTGCGTGCGATACGAAGCCCCATCACCATGGTTGTTGTCCAGCCTGGCATGGATAGTGCCGACGATTGGATTGTTGAGAACGCTACACCCCCGGCGATCGCCATCACCCATGACATTCCGCTGGCAAGCCGGTTGGTCGAGAAAGGATTGACGGTCCTGGACGACCGAGGCAAGACGTATACCCGTGAAAATATGGCCCAACGGCTTTCGGTGCGCAATGCAATGACTGAATTCAGGGAGATGGGCTTGTTTGCCGAAAAGCATGAGCGTATGGGAAACAAGCAGATCAAGGCGTTCAGCGATGCTTTCGATTCGTTGTTGACTGCAATGCTGAAGCAATAGGGGCATCGTCTGTTCTTCAAGGGTGATGAAACGAACAGCCCTGCTTCTCTATCATACGAGTCTGGAGCGCGAGCAACTGCTTTGCCGCTTATCCCCGTTCTCGTTTCTTGAGCTGGAATGCCACAAGCTCGAGACAGAAAGAAAGACCGAATATGCACAGCCGGTGATTTGCTTTGCACGCGACCTGCCGTCGGCCCTTCATTTGAAACAACACCTTTGCTGTCCTTCCCTGCTGCTGTTCTGTCCCCCGGCACTCATTGGAATGTTCAGCCTCCTTGACGATGAGCGATGCCGTACCAAAAGTCTTTCCTGTTCCATTGCTTCCCTTCAACAAGCCCTGCTTCTTGTGACCGACACCAGGGAACCGGCGTGTGTCCAGGAGCATTCGGTCCTGCTGACCAGACGGGAGCAACAGGTTCTCGCCCTTATGCTCAGCGGTCAGGATATGAATTCCATCGCCGGCAGTCTTGGGATCAAACGGTCGACTGTCATAGCTCATAAGAAACATTTGTTCTTGAAAAGTGGAGTCCATACCACCAGCCAATTGGTGGTATGGGCCATGCTCAAGCAGGTGTGTGTGCAATAAAAAAGCGGTGGAGTATTCCACCGCTGCAGCTCTAGAAGTCTGCGAGTTTAGGGGCTCTGGGGTAGGGGATGACATCACGGATGTTTCCCATACCGGTAATGTACTGCACAGCACGCTCGAATCCCAAACCGAAGCCGGCATGGGGTACGGAGCCGAATCGCCTCAAATCAAGATACCACCAGTAATCCTTGGGATCGAGCTTGAGTTGCTGCATCCGCTCGATGAGGGTGTCCAGATTCGATTCTCGTTCGCTGCCTCCGATGATTTCTCCCAGGCGGGGGACCAGGACGTCCATGCCGCGGACCGTCTTTCCATCATCGTTGAGCCTCATATAGAAAGCCTTGATTTCTTTCGGATAGTCGGTGACGATGACCGGGCGCTTGCACACCACCTCTGTCAGGAACTTCTCGTGCTCGCTTTGCAAATCGTTGCCCCAAGCCACCGGGAATTCAAACCCGGAATTGTGTTTCTCCAGCTCTTTCACCGCTTCGGTGTATGTCATGTGGGCAAAGGGAGTCTCCACGATTTGACGCAGGGTCTGCTCCATGCCCGCTTCCACGAACTTGCTGAAGAAGGCCATATCCTCAGGGCATTTCTCCAGTACTGTCTTGAAGAGATATTTCAAAAAGGCCTCGGCAAGTTCCATGTTGCCGTCGAGTTCACAGAAGGCCATTTCCGGTTCAACCATCCAGAATTCTGCAAGATGGCGTTTGGTGTTGGAATTCTCGGCTCGGAACGTGGGCCCGAAGGTGTAGATGTTCTTCAAGGCCATGGCATATGTCTCGCCTTCAAGCTGCCCGCTCACCGTGAGAAAGGCTTCACGACCGAAGAAATCCTTGGAGTAGTCGACCGCCCCATCCTCCGTCCTCGGAACGTTGTTCAGGTCCAAGGTGGTCACCAAAAATTGTTCGCCGGCGCCTTCTGCATCGCTGGCGCTGATGATCGGGGTGTTTACATAAGCGAACCCGCGTTCCTGGAAAAACTGATGGACGGCATAGCTGAGCGTGTTTCGCACCCGTGCCACCGCTCCGAACATGTTCGTCCTTGCCCTGAGGTGGGAGATTTCCCTCAGGTACTCGATGGTGTGGCGTTTCTTCTGCAAAGGATACGTATCCACCGGGCATTCTCCGACCAAGGTGATGTCACTACAGGCCATCTCGACAGCTTGGTCTGTGCCGGCACTTTCCACTATCGGGCCTCTGCAGATAACCGAACAGCCGGTGGTGATACCTGCCAGGATGCTCTGATCTGCGAGCTTGTCTTTGTCGATGACTATTTGCAGACCCTTCAGGCACGAACCGTCATTCACCTCAAGGAAGCATACATTCTTGCTGTCACGCTTGGTTCTCACCCAACCTTCGGCTGTGACTATCTCTGTAGATGGTGTTCTCTTGAGCAATGCTGAAATACGTTCTTTCATGGGTCGAAACTCCTTCTTGTAATTACGCCATTATGGTTGCTTTGCCTTGGGATAGTCAATATTCATCAAGATGCAACCGGTGAAACCCTGTTGTTTGTATTGCGGTGCATCGGCCTTGATAATACATGATATACATAGAAATTGTGCTTGTATTTGACAGATTGACAAAAAATGAAATAGTGTATATATAATAGATAGAATACAACACGGAGGCCTTGCATGTATAAGACCATACCTCAGACATTTGCCCACATCGTAAATCAGTACCCTGCCTATGCCGTGCAGATGAGCAAGGATAAGCATGGTGTTTTTACTTCGGTATCCTATTCCGAGCTCTCCAGTGAGGTGAACAGTCTTGCAGCCTCCCTCGCCAAGCGGGGAGTGAAACGGGGCGACCTCATTGGTTTGATCAGCGACAACCGCAGCGAATGGCTTGCCAGTGATCTGGCAATCCTCACCCTCGGGGCAGCCGATGTCCCCAGAGGCCGCGATGCGATGCCGTATGAAATCAGCTTCATTCTCAGTGTTACCGAGGCTCGATTTTGCTTTGTGGAAAATGCCGTCCAGCTTCGTAAAATTGTGAATCTTTTGGATAAGCTGCCTGATCTCAAGCATCTGATTGTGATGGACCAGGAGTTCAGCGGGGAGATGGCTGAGGATATCGTCGTGCCCCAGGGTGTTGAGATCCTGCTCTATCGCAGCTTGATCCAGGAGGGGCGTGAACTTCTCAATGACCGCAACATCACCCAATACATCGAAGAAGAACGCCGCAAGGGAACCGTCGATGAGACGGCCACCATCATTTTCACCAGCGGCACCACCGGCGATCCGAAAGGTGTCATTCTCACCCACAAGAACTTTGCCTACCAGCTGGAGGCGGTTCCCAAGTTGATCAAACAGTTGGCCCCCGGCCAAAGATGGCTCAGCGTTCTTCCCGTTTGGCACTCTTTCGAGCGCATCCTGCAGTATGTGATCATCAGCAACGCTTCCACCATCGCCTATTCAAAACCGCTTGCCTCGGTATTGCTTGCCGACCTTGTTGCGGTGAACCCCCAGTGGATGGGCTCTGTTCCCAGGATTTGGGAGGCTGTGAAGGCGGGCGTATTCGCCAGCATGAAGAATAAGAGTCCGGTTGCCAAAGGCCTGTTTGCCTTCTTTGTACAGGTAGCAAGGCTGTACAGCCGCAATAAGGACCTGCTCCTTGGTGAGGTGGCTACCTTCCAAAAACACAATCGATTGTTCGACATACTTCGTTCATTTTTACCGACGATCCTGTTGTACCCGCTCTATAAGTTGGGCGACAAGCTGGTGTTCTCCAAGGTCAAGCAGAAACTCGGCAGGAACTTTATTGCCGGGGTGAGCGGCGGCGGCTCACTCAGCGAGGGGGTGGACCTCTTCTTTGCTTCGATCGGCATCAAGTTGCTCGACGGGTATGGTTTGACTGAAAGCGCCCCGGTTGTTGCAATAAGGCCGCTCGCCCATGGAGTGAAGAGAACCATCACCGCGTTGGAAGGAACCGAGGTGCGTATCGTCGATGAAGAGGGAAACGAGGTGAAGCCCGGTCAGAAGGGTGTCGTCATGATAAGGGGACCGCAGGTGATGAAGGGCTACTACAAGCGTCAGGATCTCACCGACCGCGTCCTCTCCAAGGATGGTTGGCTCGATACCGGCGATCTTGGCATGTGGACTCACAACGGTGAGTTCGCCATCTGCGGGCGTGCAAAGGATACCATTGTCCTCAGCGGCGGCGAGAACCTTGAGCCGGTTCCCATTGAAGCGAAGCTCTGTGAGAGCGAATTCATCGAAAGTGCTGTAGTTCTTGGGCAGGACCAAAAGTATTTGGGTGCCTTGATCGTCCTCAACAAGAAGCGGATCGAGGAGTATCTGACCGAGAAGCAGATTCCCTACCTTGCAGATAAACTAGCCTCCATGAAGGAAGTGAAGGAGCTCATCGAGAAGACGGTGGGCGAGATTGTGAACAGCAAGCATGGTTTCAAGAGCTTTGAGCACATTGTACGGTTCCACCTGCTTGCCAAGAGCTTTGAAGTAGGCAAGGAGCTGAGCGCCAAGCAAGAGCTCAAGCGCTTTGAAATCCAGAAGCTGTATCAAAACGAGATTAAGGAGCTGTTCGTCAGCTGAATGACACGTTCTTGGCAGCTGTCAGCTTTCTTGCATTTTTCCCTTGACTCCTATACTATAAATACAATACATCGGAAGTCAGGGGATGCAATGATTCAGATCATCGGCACCAAAAAGTGCAAGGAGACAGCAAAGGCCTTACGTGCCTGCAAGGAGCGCACCATCGCGTTCCAATTTGTAGACTTGGCTGAGCGGGAGCTCTCAGCAGGTGAATGGAAATCGCTTTTTACCGCCCACGTTCCGCTCTCACTGGTCGACAGTGAGAGCGCTTATTATAGCAAGCAAGGCTACCAATATCGTGATTTCGATGCTCAAGAGGAACTAATTGAGCATCCAGCGTTGTTGAAGACACCCATCCTTCGGTCCGGCGGCCGTGTCCATGTCGGCTACGACCTTGCTGTGATAACCGACTGGGGAGCGCGGTGATGTTGCAATACGCTGTTCTAGGCAGTGGTTCCAGTGGAAATAGTTATGTGTTTTCCGATGGGACCGTCTCCTTTCTCATCGATCAAGGCTACAGTGTGGTTGAGCTGAAGCGCAGGCTTGAGCGATTTTGCATCGGCTTGGAAACCGTCCAGGCTGTGTTTGTAACCCATTTGCACCCTGACCATGCAAAAGGAGTTGGAATCTTGTGCCGCAGGCAACCTGCAGGGGCATACATCAGCTCTCGCTCGATGCTCGAGCAGCCCGACCAATTTGCAAAGCTCGGCATCCCTCTTCAGCAGGTTTTCCCGGTCGAGCCGTTTGAGGTGGTCGAAATCGGACCTTTCAGCCTGTTCTGTTTTGCAACAAGCCATGACAGTGCCGGTTCGGTTGGATGGTTCATCACCTATGAGGACCAGAATCTGATGGTTCTTACCGATACCGGTCTTACCACCGTCGAGCATAAACAACTTGCAAAGGATGCAAACATCCTCTTTTTGGAAGCAAATTATGACAAGCGGATGTTGGAAACCGGACCGTATCCGCTCTATTTGAAGCGACGCATCGATGGTTCGCACGGCCATCTATCAAACGAGCAAGCCCTGCTTTTCCTTAAGGATAGCGGGTTTGCCGGCAACCACATTTATTTCATCCATTTATCAGATGTTAACAATGATCCCGCCCTCTTGGAGAAAGCAGCACGCCGGACTATCCAAACCCCGTTCACGGTGTGCCATAAAAACCAATGGTATGGTCCACAGCCGGAGGCGCTATGAAAAAGAAGAAGAAAAAAGAAAAACAAATCGTATGGTCGTATCGTAAGATTCGCAAGCTGAAACGAGAAGATGGCCTGACCATGAAGACTGTCACCGAATACACAATGGAGTCGGTGGTTGAATGCACGGTCAGCAGGAATGCCAAGCGCATTGCGCTTCGCACCTATGGGGATGACGATAGTGAGGTGACCTATGCCGGGCTGAAAACCATGAAGGATGCCATCGGCGTCTTTTTGCTCGAGCATGGGTATGTCAGAGGCGACCGCATCGCCATCATGGGCGAGAGTTGTCCTACCTGGCTTATCGCATATTTCGGTATCACCAGCATCGGATGTACCGCGGTGCCTATTCTTCCCGATTTTTCTGGAAAGGAAGCCTGCCAGATCCTGGCCCACTCCAAGGCAAAGGGAATCGTTGTCAATGCAAAACATTTTGAGAAAGTGATTCCCTTCGTGAAGGACAATCCGTCGCTGTTGGTGCGAATGGAAGACCTCTTCCACATACCCGATCCCATCAGCAGCCAGCTGGTCGACAGGCAGCAGTTCGCTGCGGCTCCCGGGCGGGATATCAGGAGACGCAAACTGGACAAGAAGGCCGAGGAGCTCAGGCGGGCCTCTCTTGCCAGGGAAGAGGACCTTGCATCCTTGATCTATACCAGCGGGACAACGGGGAACAGCAAGGGCGTCATGCTCACCCACAAGAATCTGGTATGGAATGCCGACGTCTCCACCGACGTGTATGTGAACCTGAAGCCCGGCGACAAGGTGCTTTCCATACTCCCCATCAGCCATGTGTATGAATTCACCACCGGCCAGATCCTGGAGTTGATGTGCGGCTGTGAGATTGTGTACCTAGGCAAGGCTCCGGCTACATCCATCCTGCTTCCCGCCCTCAAGGAGGTCAGGCCCAGGATTGTCATGACTGTTCCCCTGCTCATGGAGAAGGTGTACCGCAGTTCGGTGCTTCCTGTACTCAGGGATAACAAGAACCTCCAAAAATGGCTGAAATACCCCGTTGTCCGCCGCTTCATCTGCCGAGTCATCGGGCGAAAGCTCAAGATGACCTTCGGCGGAAGGCTCAAGTTTTTTGGTATAGGGGGAGCCCCGTTGGACCGTGAAGTGGAACAGTTTCTCAGTGATGCAAAGTTCCCTTATGCCATCGGGTATGGTCTGACCGAGACCGCTCCCCTGATCGCCGGCGGCCTGCCGAAGAAGCATTTTGTCGGAACCATCGGGAAAGTAGTCGAACACGTGGATGTCAAGCTTGAGAATCCCGATCCGGTCACCAAGGTAGGAGAAATTCTGGTCAAGGGCCCCAATGTCATGCAGGGCTATTATGACAACCCCGCCCTCAATGCCGAGGTCTTTACCAGCGACGGGTATTTCAGGACCGGTGATTTGGGGCATCTGGACAAGCACGGCAGACTCTCCATCATGGGAAGAACCAAGACGATGATTCTTGGCAGCGGCGGTGAGAACATCTATCCCGAGCTTATTGAGGCGGTCATCAACAATCAGAGTTTTGTCACCGAGTCATTGGTCGTTCCCGAGGACGGGGGCCTGATTGCCCTGGTGAAGATCGACTTTGACTTGTTCGCCCAAAAAATGGCGGTCAACGTCAATGATGCAAAGGCCGAGGCGCTCAAATATGTGGCAAAGCTTCGTGAGGAAGTGAACAAGGAGCTCAGCGCCTTCAGCAGGATCAGTGCTGTCGAGCTGCAGGAGGAGCCGTTCCAGCGAACGCCCACGCAGAAGATCAAGCGGTTCCTTTACTCAAGAATCAAGGATGATGGTTCGAAGGAGAAACAACAGACTTGAGTCTTGGCCCGTTGGTGTGGTATATCTTCTGAAAGGATAAACCATGGCAAACGTAGACATCAGGATTCGAAAGGTGGAGGCTCTTGCCACCCCGGATGAACTGTACACCCAGTTTCCGGTGGATGAGGCAACCAGCGATTCCATACACCGGAGTCGGCAGACGGTAAATGATATCATCCAAGGGAGGGACCGGCGATTGTTGGCAATCGTGGGTCCCTGTTCTCTGCATGACCCTGTTGCAGCCCTTGAGTATGCAAGAAAACTGAAGGCACTCTCCTTCGAGATCGAGGATGAGATGTTTGTGGTGATGCGCACGTATTTCGAGAAGCCCAGGACGGTCGGCGGCTGGAAAGGACTTATCCTTGATCCAAAGATGGATGGAAGCTACGATATCGGCGGGGGTATCGCCTTGGCAAGGTCCTTGCTCCTTGAAATTGCAAAGATCGGGCTTCCTGTCGGTTGTGAAGTGCTTGATCCCATCATCCCCCAGTACATAGATGAGCTGATCAGTTGGTCCAGCATCGGGGCAAGAACCTCCGAAAGCCAGATTCATCGTAATCTTGCCAGCGGCTTGAGCGTCGCAGTGGGTTTCAAGAACAGCACCAGCGGGGATTTGGTGAGCGCAGTCAATGCAATAAAGAGTGCCCATCAACCTGCGTCGTTCATCGGTATGGACGGGAAGGGGGCGAGTGCAATTTTCCGCACGACCGGCAACGATTGCTGCCACCTGATTCTTCGGGGAGGGGATCAGAGCCCCAACTACTACGAGGATGATGTGGAGAGCGCCCGCCTGCTTCTCCAGAAGGAGGGGCTTGTGCCGGCCATCATCATTGATTGCAGTCACGCCAACTCCCGCAAGAACTATGAGAGGCAGAAAAGGGTGTTGCGCTCGATCATCGACCAGGTATGCTGGGGCGAGAAGGCGATTCGCGGTTTCATGCTGGAGAGCAACCTTCTGAGCGGCTGCCAAAAGATTCCAGATGACTTGACCCAGCTCAAGTACGGGGTTTCCGTTACCGATGCCTGCATCGGATGGGACGAAACCCAGAGAATATTGCTACATGCTTGCGAATTGCTTCGCAAGGCTCGACTCGAAGGCGGTAGTGTTCAACCGCTGTAGCACGGGGAGGTTGTATGGTTCCTTCTGTTTTGGTGATTCTCGCTGAAGGCTTTGAGGAAGTGGAAGCAATCACTCCCATCGACCTGCTTCGCAGAAGCGGGGCGAAGGTGGTGGTGGCCGGACTTGATGATATGATGGTCAAAGGCTCGCACGGTTTGGTTGTCGGTTGCGACCGGCTGCTCAGTGAATGCATGGATGACTCGTTCGACTGCGTGGTGCTGCCCGGAGGCGGAAAGGGTTCTCAAAATCTTGCATCATCGTTCAGCGTTCTGGAAGCGGTGATCAAGACTGCGCAAACAGGTGTAGTGGCAGCAATTTGTGCAGCTCCTGCTGTTGTGCTGGGCAAGACCGGCCTGCTAGAAGGAAAGCGGGTTACCGGCTATCCATCCACCGAAGAGTATTGTCCTGGTTTGAAACTGGAGAATGAGCGGGTGATCACCGATGGCAGGCTGATTACAGCCCAGGCCGCCGGCAGTGCGATGCACTTCTCCCTGGCTATCATTGCAGCGTTGTTTGATCAGAAGACTGCGGATGCAATTGCAGAGCAAGTCATATTTTAGGGGTGCAAAGCATGGAAATTGGGTTTGACAACGAGAAGTACCTTTCCGAGCAAAGGCATTTCATCCTTGAACGGGTGAAACAGAGCGACGGAAAGCTCTATCTCGAATGTGGGGGAAAGCTGCTCTTCGATTACCATGCAGCCCGGGTGCTCCCGGGCTTTGATCCGAATGTGAAGATGCGGGTGTTTCAGTCTTTGAAAGACCAGATTGATGTCATTATCTGCATTCACAGCGGTGATATCGAGCGTCGGAAGATGCGTAGTGATTTCGGCATCACGTATGACACCGATGTGTTTAAGATGATTGATGACTTTTCCAAATGGGGGTTGACCGTCACCCGTGTGGTCATCACCCGATTTGACGAGGAGCCCGGGGCGGTTCACTTCAAGAACATCCTCGAGCAGCGCGGCCTGTGTGTATACACCCATAAGGCTACCCGCGGCTACCCCAACGATGTCGACCTGATAGTCAGTGACGAAGGATATGGGGCCAATCCCTATATTGAGACGGATCATCCGGTGGTCATCGTCACCGGACCGGGCCCGGGATCGGGCAAACTGGGAACCTGCCTTTCACAAATGTATCATGACTACAAGGAGGGCAGACGCAGCGGGTATTCGAAGTTTGAGACATTCCCGATTTGGAACCTGCCGATCGACCACCCTGTCAATATCGCCTACGAGAGTGCAACCGCCGATCTTGGGGACAAGAACCTCATCGATCATTTTCATGCCAGTGCATATGGGACCATCACGGTAAACTACTCCCGTGACTTGGAAGCCTATCCCCTGCTCAACAGGATACTTGAGAAAATCACTGGAACCGATTGCCTGTACAAGAGCCCGACCGATATGGGTGTCAACCGCTGCGGATTCGGGATCATCAACGATGCGGTGGTCCGCAAGGCGGGCCAGCAGGAGATCATCCGACGCTACTACCGCTCTGCGTGTGAATATGTGCAAGGCATCGGAAGCAAGGAGACTGTGGAACGAAGCCGGTCGATCATGGAAGGCGCCAAGCTCTCCATCAACGACCGTTCGGTTGTCCCTGCCGCACAGAAAGCCCTTGAGGCCGGTATTGCCAAGGGGAAAGGCCTCAACGGCATAGTCTGCGCTGCCGCCATCGAACTGCCTGACGGGCGGATTGTTACGGGGTGCAACTCTCCGTTCCTGCATGCATCCTCAGCCTTGATTCTGAATGCCGTAAAGGTGCTGGCAAATATCGATCATGAAGTGGATCTCATCTCTCCAGCCATTGTGCAGTCGGTGACCGCCATGAAGCGTGATGTACTGAAGGGCAGGGGGGTGAGCCTGAATCTCGATGAGGTGCTCATCTGCCTGGCGATGAGCTGTGCAATCAGCAACGAGGCCAAGCGTGCCTCGGCAGTGCTTCCCGCCCTCAACGGCTGCGAGGTTCATATGACGCACATACCATCCTCCGGCGACTCCTCAGGACTGCGCAAGCTCGTGCTGAATGTGACCAGCGAACCTCGGTTCCCGACTTCGAATCTGTATAATCCAGCCTGACCTCAGCCGAACAGGCCGGCAAGGACCGGAAGGACCCCCAGGACAGCCAGGATGCGGAAGGTGTGCATCAGGACTATCTTGGGGGTTTGTAGTCCCAACTCATCGCTGATGAGGCCCATTTCCTGAATGCCTCCCGGAGTGGATGAGAAGAGGGCTGTTGCCCAGTCCATTTTGCATGCCTTGTGAAGGATGTAGGCGGTAAGGAATGCCATGACAAAGAGTTCGACGGTTAGGATGAGAGCGGGGGCGAACAGGATGTCGATCTCCAGGAAGGTTTGGGCTGTGATTTTGCTGCCGATGTAGGTGCCGGCAAAGATCTGCACCAGTACTTTGACACTGGCTGGGTAGGCAGCACTCTGTTTGGCAATGTTCAGTATGGCAACAGCGATGATGGCACCCAGGATTGCTCCTGCAGGAATGTTGAGCAGGTAGAAAAGCAGCCCTCCAGAGAGGGCGCAGAGAAAGGTAGGGATGTAGTGCAACATCCTGTTTTTTCTGTTCTCTCTTCGGTTTTCTGCATGTTGGAGTGCTTCACCAGGCTGCTTGATTTTCAGCATCGACCTGATCATTGGAGGAAATACAATGATCACCAAGGTGAGTCTGAAGAGTTGCAGCAAGGCTACATGTTCCATGACAGCACCGAAATCTGAGGCAACAAGGGCGAGGTCGGACACTCCTCCTGGGGCGCAGGCGAAAAAGGAAGTCATGAAGCTCAGCGAGGTGGAATGCTCCATCAGAAAGGCAAAAACCAAATTGGTGGCCAAAAGAACCGTAACCAACACGATGACCGGCAGGGCCATGGTTTTCAGTGATTGTACATCGGAGCGGGAAAACCTGGTTCCGATGACCAGACCCGAGGCAATCTGCACAAGTACTCTCAGCTCATGGGGGTAGGCTGGAAACACCGGTGTGAAACTATTGATGCTCATGACTGCAAGCATGGCGCCGACAAGAGCCCCCGCGGGCAGCTTCAGTTTTCTCAACAACAAACCACCAAGGGCACCGATGATATGCAGCAGCACAAGAAGAAGTAAATTCATAAGGAATCCTTGTGATATATGATGAATTGAACATGGCAACCGCCCGATTGGGTATTGATTGTATCACAAGTTTTGCTTTGGAGGAACATTGGATGGATGATTGACTGCTTGACGTGCTTCTATGGTACTGATACCTTCTAGATATGAAATTATCGACAAAAGGAAGGTACTCCCTCCAAACCATGGTCTATCTGGCCACGTGCAGGGAGAACTGCAGTATTCGCAGTATCAGTGAAGCCACCGGCATCAGCAGCGGATATCTGGAGCAGCTGATGATTCCGCTTCGTCGTGCAGGCCTTGTGCAGGCTGAACGGGGAGTGCAGGGTGGATACCGTCTTGCCAAGGCCGATATCACCTGCAAAGAGGTGCTTGCCGCCAGCGAAGGTGATTTCGAGCCGGCTCCCTGCAAAAACTGTACTCGTACCGATGCCTGCAAGACCCATCAGATCTGGTCACTGCTGCAGAGCGCCGTAGTGGATTTTTCCAGCCAGGTAACCATCCAGGAGTTGGCATCTCATTTGGTGGAGAGTGAGGCGGGAGGCGGTATATGAAAATTTCAACGCGCGGGCGTTACGGCCTGAGATTGCTTGTCGATATCGCCGAACATGCCAACGAAGGGCCTATCGCCCTTACCGTGGTTGCCAAGCGTCAGGATCTCAGTGAGAAATATCTGCAACAGGTGGCATTGCTGCTTACCCGGGGTGGTTTTCTCACCTCGGTGAAAGGGTCTGGAGGCGGCTATATGCTTGGGCTCAGCTCCGAGGAAATCATGATCTATGATGTCCTGGACTTGCTTGAAGGCAACATTGCCTTTGAGGAGCCTCCAGGAAGTGAAGAGAATGCCATCGAACGAGTGATTCGTCTGCATTTTTATCAGAAACTCGACCAAGAGGTGAAAAAAGTCTTTGAAGGTTTGTCGCTTTGTGAGGTTACCAAGGCACAATGGTTCACCTATGTCATCTAGAAGAGGGGGCTTGACGAAGGAGCTTCCTATAATTACTATTATATCTACAGATTAAATAGGATATAGACCCATACCGGGAGGAGGCTGCTTGCCATGAGTGCACACATATACCAGAACATCACCGAGAAAATCGGGAAAACCCCTTTGATTCGACTCAATAGGCTCAACACAACCAAGGCTGACATTTTGGTGAAAATGGAGAGCTTCAACCCCCTGTCCAGTGTGAAGGACCGAATCGCCCTGGCGATGATTGAAGGTGCGGAAAAGCGAGGACAGTTGAAGAACGGGTCGGTCATCATTGAACCGACCAGCGGGAATACCGGCGTCGGTCTTGCCTATATCGCCGCTGTGAAAGGCTATCGTCTTGTCATTACCATGCCTGAGACAATGAGCATCGAGCGCAGGAAGCTGCTCAGCGCCCTCGGAGCCGAGTTGGTGCTCACCGACGGATCGCTCGGCATGAAGGGTGCCATTGCCAAGGCCGAGGAAATCGCCCGACACACCCCCAATTCATTCATTCCGTCCCAATTTGAGAATCCTGACAACCCGGGCATTCACTATGCAACAACCGGGCCTGAAATTTGGGAGGACAGCGGACAGCAGGTGGACCTCTTTGTAGCAGGGGTGGGCACCGGTGGGACCATCACCGGAGTAGGCCGCTATCTCAAGGAGAAGAATCCCTCAGTCAAGATTGTGGCGGTGGAGCCTGCGACCAGCCCCGTACTCAGTGAAGGCTACGGCGGACCCCATAAGATACAGGGTATCGGAGCAGGATTTGTACCCGCTACGCTCGACCGTTCGGTTGTTGATGAAATTTGCACCGTCGAGGATGCAAGGGCTGGAGATGCAGCAAGGCAGGCGGCCAAACTTGATGGTCTGCTGGTTGGTATTTCGAGCGGTGCGGCCCTGCATGCAGCCCTCTCGTATGCAGAGAAGCCCGAGTGGGCAGGAAAAACCATCGTGGTCATGCTGCCGGATACCGGAGAGCGCTATCTTTCGACCTGGTTGTTCAGCGAGGCTTGAGAAACGGCATATTCATGGTATACTAGGGTATGAGAGAGCTGTTCAGATACCCAAATATCCAAGCAGCCCGAACGGCTGCCTCCTATCGTCTCTTGAGCGACCAAGCGCTCCACATGATGGGGGTCGCCCATGTTGAGCAGGTCTTGGAGTCGCGACAATTCAAGATCATCTTCCGCAGTAAAAGCCAAACCCGCTTTCCCCAGTTGAAAGCCATCAAGAAGGGTGAGGCACTGTGGTGGGTCGTGGTTGAGGCTGCCATGTATCCCCACACTCCCTCGCTCAGGTCGGATGTTGCAAAAGAGGTGCTCAAGGCAGCCCGCCTTGAACAGGCACTCGTCATGTATGCACCGGTCATGCTCATCAACACCAAGTCCCAAAATCTCTCCCTGCCGAGCCAAAACGGCAACTTTTCCATTCTGTTCAACGGCTTCATCGAGGTGAGTTCACAGTCGCCTCGCAAAGGTAGGTAGGAAGCAAACGGCCGTAGCGGTCCTTGGTCGGACCCCATGAGAGCGTGAACTCTGCATGAAGAGGAAAGCTCAAAACATGTTCAATGAAGAACTCTTCACTGCAGGATGTGGTGCAAATGGTGCACTGTTCAGTCTCTCTTTGCTCAAGATCCAAGGCCTTGGTCGCCTGTTGGAGTGTTTGGTATAAATCAGGTTCGAGCGTCCGGTCGACCATGGTGGCGAGCAAGGGACTTGCCAGATACTCCTTGGAGCGTTCAATCAATGTTTGCTCCTGCTTTCCCATCCCCAACAAGCAGACCATCCCGTTTTGATACGATACAGCAACCATGGCCTTGGCTTCTCCTTCCTTTGCCAGTTCGATGGCTGCATCCAGGACCCTGCATTGCTCAATCTGTTGCAGCGATGAGTACTGCCCGGCAAGCTGCGGGTGGTCGGCCAGGTGAAGATCGGCAAAGCTGAAAGGGTAGAGCAGCGAGAAATCCTGCAACGGTAAGCAGGCTGCTATGCCGCCTATGAGCTTGAGCTGCCCTAGATCGAAGAGATGCAGCAATTCCCCACGCTGATGCACCAGATGGTTGTAACGGATATGTTCAATGCAATTCATTCATGCGTCCTCTCTTCTTTGTACAGGTACACTTTGCTTGCAATAGCTTCAGCGCTTTGCTACAGTAGCCACATGATCACGCCCATTCATCTGGATTCAACCCTATTCTCAGGACAGACGTTTGCTTGGGTGAAGCAGAATGGTGTCTATGAGGCGGTTGTCGACAAGAATCTGGTCAGCTTTTCCGAAGAGAGCTTTGATTCCATGCTGGAGAAGCATGCAGCGTTGCGCCGTTATTTTGACATGGACTGGGAGTACGGGAAGGCCGAGGCATATCTGGCTTCCCTCGATGTTCATCTTGCTCGGGCGATCAAGACATGCAAGGGTTTGCATATCCTCAATCAGGATCCATGGGAGGTCCTGATGGCTTTTCTGCTCAGCCAGAACAACAACATCAAGCGCATCCGAAGCATGTACGAACGGCTGTCCAAGGAGCTGGGAAGCCATGTTGAAGGATCTTGGTATGCGTTTCCCCGTCCTCAAGAACTGCTGGGTATCAGCGAGAGGGATTTGAGGAGCCTGGGCATGGGCTTTCGCGCCCCTTACCTGCTGGATGCCATCCAGAACCATGAAGTGCTTTCCGGCATTCCCGGCCTGAACGACGACGAGGCATTGAGAGCCTTGCAAACCATACGGGGAGTAGGGGCGAAGGTGGCCTCCTGTGTTTTGGCGTTTGCCTATCATCGCCAGCAGGCTTTCCCCCTCGATACCTGGATGCTCAAGGTGATGAAGAAGCACTATCCAGGTCGTGATGCATCCTATTTCGCTCCCTATGCAGCGTTGGCCCAGCAATACCTGTTTCACTATGAGCGCACCCAAGGAGGCCTGCCGTGATTCCCCTCACCATTGTCGGCCTGCGATTCGACCACCTCGGTCCTGATGTACAAGAACAGTTCAGCTTTGAGGAAAGCAGGCTTCGCGAAGCGTGTGTAAAAATCAAGAAGCAGACGCAGGGCAAGTCCGTTCTGTTGTTGGCCACCTGCGACCGCATTGAACTGTGGTGCGAACAGCCGAAGAGCGAAACCATTGAACCGTTGCTGTGCAGTCTTTCGCTGCCGCCTCTTGCCTGGATGCATGAGACCTACAGCATCTCAACCGATGCGCTTCTTATGCATTGCTTCTCCCTCGCCTGCGGGCTGGAGAGTCCGCTCTTCGGCGAAGACCAAATCATCAGCCAGCTGCAGCAAGCGTATGAACGATCTCTGTCGGCAGGGTGTGCATCGAGCCTGCTTTCGTATGTGGTACGGGAGGTGGTCACCGTTGCAAAGCAGGTCCAGACACGGTTTGACCTGCAGGTAGTGGACCAGAGCATAGCCGAAGGCGTTCTCTCCCTGATAGCAGGCCATGAGAGCCAGCCGGTTCTTGTCATAGGAAGCAGCGCCCTTGCACGCTCGGTCGCCTCCCATTTGGTCCAACACGGGTTTGTTGTCTACATGACTATTCGTGATGAGCAGAAGGCTGACTATATTGTTCCTCCCAAGGTTGTGGCTGTACCCTATGAGCAGCGCTTCTCCTATCTATCTCTTTGCCATGTTGTAATCAGTGCAACCAAGGGTATGGAGTATACCTTGACAAAGGATCAGGTAGCAGGCGCCCATCTCCTTATCGATTTGGCACCGGTGAGGGACATCGATCCCTTGATCGAGGGTGTCTTTTGCATGGAAGACTTGGCTGTCGAGCTGCCAGAACGGGAACGTGAGAAACAAAAAGCCCTGCATCTCATTGAGGCGGCCTGTGAAAAGGTTGAGCAATACATCCTGTATCGGTCGACGGTTGGTGAGTTGCAAAGCCTTGCCGTCGATGCCGCCAATGATTTGGTCTATCGATTGCAAGCCCCTTTGAAGAAGTTTGGAGAGGGGAGCGGGGACTTCGCCCGGATAGTTCATGAGACGGCGCGCAAAGCCTTCAGTCATAGTCTGTACGCCCAAAAAAAATCGCAGGCAAAGCGTTGTCATCTCGATCTTTCCAAGCCGCTTGAGAACGGCCAAATCGGGTATGACGGCGATCCTACGGTTGTGATTTCACCGTTCCATACCATGGAAAAAGAGGGCTGGCGGCTGACACACCTGCAATTCGGTTCGCATTCAGCAACCCATATGGACAGTCCCGCCCATGTGTTGCCCAACGGTATGTATTTGGATGAAATTCCTGTTTCACGCTTTTTTGCCACTGCCTGTGTGCTGGACTGTTCCATGGGAGGTGATATCACCATCGAGATGGTGTCGTCTGTCGAACCTGACTGTGATGCCATTCTTTTCTATACAAGAGGCAATGCCTATCTGACAGGCGGGACGACAACCTATCTTCTGGAACGGGGGATTAGGATGTTCGGCTTTGACGCAGCGAATTGTGACAGGCCCGGAGACCTCTCGCTGCCCATTCATCACGCCATCCTTGGCCGTAATGCCTTGATACTTGAGAATCTGGCAAACTTGGAGCAGATACTCCACAAAACCGTGCAGCTGACCGCCCTGCCGCTCTCATTTGTGCATGCTGACGGCTCACCTGCCCGGGTTGTGGCAACCTATGAAGGTTAGAATACGGTAAACGTATTGGAAAATGTTCTACTCTCTCCCGCCTTGAGGTGCAGCATGCCTTCCATCTCGGAAAGTTCGGGATTTCTGCCTGCATCCTGGAAGCTGTACATCGGCTCGACGCAGACATAGGGGGCTTCGACTTTCTCCTTGGTCCAGATGACCAAGGTCGGAAGCTCGCCTCGGTCTACAATCACGCCCCTGTTGCCGTCCTTGCTTTTCAGCCCGACATGGCGGCTCTTCAAGCCGTTGAGTACGATCGGTCCCTTGTCCAGCTCCTCCCTGCTTAGTTCAAGAATGGTCTGATCTCGTAAGAAATCTGCTTGCTTGGTGAAAATTCCGTTGACCGGGTAGAGACGGTCGACGCTTTCAGGTGTTTCAAATTCCACATAGTACGATTGCAATTTTGCATCGGGCCCGTTCATGGCCAAGCTGAATGCCGGGTGCCAGCCGAACGTGCAAAAGAGATCTTCTTGTGCCTTGATGACTGCAGAGCTGGTGTAGCCGTTGTCCAAGAGGGTGTGAGTGACCGTGAGGCTGAACTCGAATGGATAGAAGACCCGGGTCCGATCGTCACTGTACAGGACGAATGAAGCCTCATGCTGCTTTGTCTCGATGGTGGTGAAGCGTACATCACGGGCGAAGCCGTTGACCGGCATGGCATAGGTGCTGCCCTTGGCCTTGATCGTTCCGTTTGCAAGCGGCCCGGTGACCGGAAAGAGCAGCGGGGTGTGACGCGCCCAGAAGGTAGGATTGCCATCATACACGTACTGGACGGCCGTCTGTGTGTTGTACAGTGAGTGAATCTCGGCACCCACCTCTGAAATTTCCATTACGAGATTATTGTTTTGCAAGGTAATCATGCAGTTTCTCCCTTACAGGCATCGTACGGCAACTTCAACCTTGTTGCAAGTTCCATTGCCCATACCAAGGTCCCCTGTGCTATACTACAAGCAGTGGAGGAACCTGCATATGAGTACAAACGTAGTGTTTACGATCGGCAGACAGTTCGGAAGCGGAGGCAGACAGGTAGGGAAAACCCTGGCGGAGAAGCTTGGCATACCCTTCTATGACAAGGAGCTCATCGCCATCAGTGCACGCGACAGCGGACTGAGCGAGGCCCTGTTCGCGAATGCGGATGAGAAAGCCACCAGCAGCATCTTCTACTCGTTGGTGATGGGCAACTATCCCATGGCCAGCGGGGCGTTGGGAGTAACTGAGATGCCGCTCAACGACCAGCTGTTCCTCATCCAGAGCAAGACCATCAAGCGCCTTGCGTCAGAAGGCCCCTGTGTCATCGTCGGCCGCTGTGCCGACTACATACTCAGGGACATGGACAATGTGCTGAACGTCTTCATCCACGCAGAACTGAAAGACCGTGTTGAACGGGCGGTCCGGGTCTATGAAGTACCGCAGAACAAGGCGGAGGACGTGTGCCTGAAGGCGGACAAGCAGCGCGCGAATTTCTACAACTACTACAGCGACCGCAAGTGGGGCATGTGCCGTACCTACGATTTGAGTCTTGACAGCGGAATGCTGGGTATCGAGGGGTGTGTACAGCAGATCATCGAATTTGAGAAACTGTGGGAAGCCCACAAGGGCCAGGTGATTTGATGCTGATCGACCTCTTGGACAACCTTGAGTGGTATCGTCCTCTGCATCCTCATATACAAGCGGTTATCGACATCATGGACCGCAGTCTCCCCTATGAGGATGTTGCAGGACAGCATAGCGTCGACGGCCTTGGCTATGAGGTACTCTCGTATGTGACCGGCAATGAGGGCAGCCTTCAACGCGCTGGAGAGCGGCAGTTGCATGTCGTACTTGAGGGTGAGGAACTGATCAGCCTGCAGGACGAGAAGCAGCCTTTGGTGGTGGCACATCTGACTACCGGATCATTTGTGTTGGTTGCAAAAGGCGAGACCTATCGTCATCAACAGGTGCTCAATGGGGCCTGTGCGGTCAAGAAGGTGATTTTCAAATTGCCTGAGTCCGAGCTTTGAACCGATCTCGTTTACGCCAGAGGTGGGAGAGCATGAAACGCTCTCCCTCTTTTTCGTCCCGCGCCCTGATGGCATCGACAAGACGGCGGTGCTCGGCCTGCGTTTTCGCAATTCCTCGATCGTTTATGCTCTGGGCGAACAACAGGGCGGCTTCACTGAGATTCAAGCGGCTGTAGGTGAGTGTGAGCAAGTTGTTGCCGGCCAGTTTGACCAGCTCCAGGTGGAACTGGTAGTGCAGGGTGCTGAATGTCTGTACATCAAAGGCTTTGCCTGCGTTTTTGAGTGCATCCATACGATCGAGAATCTGATCCAAAATGGCGGGGTCGGCTCCGTTTTCACAAGCAAGACGGATGGCAAGCGCTTCCAAATACGCCCGCACCTCGGTCAATTGCTGGTAATCGACCATCGTTATGTCTTTGACATAGCTTCCGCTGTGGGCGATGATCACCACAAATCCGTCCTGCTCCAGACGCTTGAGCGCCTCCCTGACCGGGGTGCGTGAGCAGGAGAACTCTTTTGCAAGGGTGTTTTCGGAAAGCTTGGCGCCGTTGGGCAGCAAGCCTTGGCGGATTTGGCGCTTGAGATGGTTGTAGATTGAATCTATCAGTTGGTTTTTTGTCGGTGTGTCCATCACCGGTAGTATAGCCAAACCAATCATGTATGCCTAGCGCATGCATAAAAATGGCCGCATGCTGATGCTGCGGCCAAGTATGCTGGTACGAATGGTTATTTGTCGATTCCAACAAGCTCAATGTCGAAAATCAACAAGGAATTGGGAAGAATGGTTTCAGTTCCCATTTCACCATAGCCAAGGCCGGGGTGAATCCAGGTTCTGAGAACACTGCCGGTGTTCATGGTGAGCAATGCTTCGGTGAAACCCTCGATCAAGCCGCTTACCGGGAAATGTGCAGTCTGGCCCATATCATAGGAACTCTCGACCAAGGTGCCGTCGATAAGCTGCAGTTGGTAATTGACTTCCACCGTATCGGCAAGAGTCGGCTTGACACCGGCGGCGGGGGTAAGCACCTGGTACTGCAGTCCGCTGGCCGTGGTGACGACTCCCTCGTTGGCTGCATTCTGTGCAAGGAAGGCTTCTGCTTCTGCAAGGTTGGTGACGGCGATTTCAGCAATCCATTTCTGGTATTCCTCTTCCAGAATCTGCTGATATTCGGTAAAAGCAACCTGCATCTCGGCATAGTTCATCAACAATTGATTGTCACAAGCATAATCCAAAGCTCCCTGGGCGTACAAGTCACCATTGACGGTGATTCCCTGACCGGCCATGTTGAGGGCGAGCAGGTAGCCGTAGGTATAGCTGAAGGCATCGGACAAGTCCTCCGGCTTTGGGAGAGCGGAGACTTCGCTGATGCTTGCATAGCTCTTTCCGTAGTCGGTTTTGGCAAGACCGGCATTCCAGACCTTCTCCTGATAATCATTGACATTGGTAAACAACTCTTCGAGGGTGAAGTACCCTTGGGGGACTTCGCTCATCGAGTCCTTGTACCCGTCGAGTGCTCCCTTTACGTAGTAGCCTGCATCGAAGAACAGCCCCTGTGCGGAGAATGACTGGATCAACAGATATCCGTAGGTGTAGCTGAAACGGTCGGTCAGGCTCTCAAGCTCGGTTGCTCGTTCAGTGCTGATGGAATAGGGCAGCACACCCAGTGCCACCAAGGGGTTGATATAGCGGATGTTCATGGCCTTGTTGTTGTCAAGGACTACTTCAATGTAATCTCCTGCTACAAGGCTGGCGATAGGATAACTTGCATCAGTATAGGATCCTGCCTGGAACGTAATATCCTGATTATCGGCGCTTCTGGCCAACAGCGTTACCTGGCCATTCTGATTCATCGTGGTGAGGATGCGTACGGTTACTGCGGCCGGATCACTCTCTTTCATACCCATCGCGAAGAGGCTTGCAGAAATGAGGATCATGGCCAACAGGGTCACGACCACCTTTGTTCGATTACTCTTATTCATAGTCATTCCTTTTTGTAGGGTGGTTGCTTCTCTAGCAACTTCTTCATACTGTACGTTCTCTGAAGTCAAACGTCAATGCTCAATTTCTCAAGCTTGCGTCGACTATATTCCTTATTGTACTACATTATCATCAGATAGGTCTATTCTTGTAGTTTTGTGAACTTGCACATCATTGCCAAATAAAACATTGCATGCTAGGGTTACCAAACAACGAGGAGAACAGAGATCATGGCTGCCATTACCCGAAGTATTCCCAATGCACAGGACATACGGCTTTTATATGAGACGGTTCGCATCGCAGGTGAGGCGAAACGCAAGGGGAATCACCCCTTCGGGGCATTGCTGGCCGACAAGGACGGCAACATCCTGCTTGAACAGGAGAACAGCTATGAGGAAGGAGGCTCTGCAATGCATGCGGAAACCCTGTTGCTCTTCAAGGCATGCAAGCTCTACGACCCTTCCTTTCTTGCAACCTGTACACTCTACACCAATGCAGAGCCCTGTGTGATGTGCACCGGAGCTCTGTACTGGACCAATGTCCGTCGTCTCGTATTCGGCATCACCGAAGCCAGGCTGCTTGAGCTTACCGGAGCCGATGAGCAGAATCCAACATTCGACCTTCCCAGTCATGAGGTGCTCGCCCATGGGCAGAAGGACATCGAGGTGGTTGGCCCGACCGACGACAAGGAGCTCGAGAAAGCCATTGTCGCCGACCATCTTTCATTCTGGGTGCACTGATGATTACGCTTCCCTATCTGCTCCAACATGAGAATATCTGCCGCCTGGAAGGCAAGCACCTTCTTATCGGTGATCGAAGAGCCTTCCCCTTTGAGAAACGATTCGAGGTCTGCAGCAGTGTCGATCAGGTCGCCGAATCCTTGCGTGCGATGGTGACGCAGGGGGGAGGACCACTTGAAGTCGCCTTGCAGACCATGGTATGGGTAACGCGACTGATGCAAAGCGGAGAGCTGAGAGGCGGCTTTGCGACCCTTGCGGATGCTGCGAAGCAGCTTATGGCCGCAAGGCCGACCAATACAACCATGCAACGTGCCTTGCAAAGCCTGCTTGCAGCGGTCAAGGATTCTGCCTCGGACCTTGAGGCCCTTGATCATGCCGTGCAGACGCAGGTGGACCTCATGCTTGAAGGCTATGACAGGCTGTATCATCAGATGGGAAGGATGGGAAGCACCCTGCTGAAGCAGGATTCGGTGGTGCTCACCACCTGTTTTGCCGAGCATACCTTTCTGCTCTCCCTTGCCTATGCCAAGGAAAGCGGCAAGCACGTACGGGTCCTGGCCAATGAGACCAGGCCGTATCTGCAAGGCTCCCGCCTCACCGCCCCCAGTCTCAAAGAGATGGGCATTGAGGTGCAAGTCATTACCGATGGTATGGGTGCCTCCTTTCTTCAAGCCGGGAAGGTGGATATGTACATGACCGCAGTCGATCTGCTCTGCATGGACGGGACGGTGGTAAACAAGGTGGGAACCTTGAGCAATGCAATCGCAGCACGGTACTACAACGTACCCTACTACGCATTCAGCATCTCTCCCGACCCGACCAAGCAGGGCGGCGCGGATGTGACGATGGAAATGCGGTCCCCTTCGGAAGTCACCCGGTGCATGGGCTCTCCCACCACCTTGGATTCCATCGGGGCCCTCTACCCGGCCTTTGATATCATCCCCTCCGAATTGGTGACTGCCTTGGTTACTCCCAAAGGCATCCTTGAGCCGGAGCACGTGAAGAGGAACTTTCCATGAAAGCAATCATTGGTGGAACCGGAGTCGATACGTTGGACGGCCTCAGCCTGAAACGAAGCATGGTGCAAACACGGTACGGCGAGGTTGAGCTGTTTATCACCGATCAACTGGTCTTTCTTCCCCGCCACGGCTCATCCCACTCTCTGCCGCCCCATTTGATCAACTATCGGGCAAATGTTGCAGCCCTCAAGGACTTGGGAGTCGATGAGGCGATCGGCATCTATGCAGTGGGGTCCATTTCCCAAGCCTTGAGCCCGGGAGAAATCGGTATTGTTTCAGACTTTGTAGACTGTACCGGAGGCTCGCGGGAACATACCTTCTTTAACGGGGGGGCCAGCGGGGTGCGGCACTGTGCAATGGACGACGTGTTTGACGCCTCGTTGAGAGAGCGGATGAATATTCTTGCACCACACATCAAGGACGCAGGAGTGTATGTGTGCACCAACGGCCCCCGGCTTGAGACGAAGGCGGAAATCCGTCTGTACGGACGGCTGGGCTGTGATGTGGTCGGGATGACATTGGCCACCGAGGTGTCGCTGCTCAAGGAGGCAGGCATCCGCTGTCTGGCTCTGGCATACAGTATCAACTGGGCTGCAGGAGTCGGACAGGCGAATGTCAGCTTTATCGGCGATGCTGAGACAGCCGTCTTGAAGGAAGAGATGACTCAGCTGTGCTGCAAGACTTTGCTCAGCTGTTCCAACTGATACGGCGTGCTCTGGTACACGTGGTAGTTCAGCCAATTGCTGAACAAAAGGTGTGCGTGGCCCCGCCAGCGCACCTGTACCTCTTCACCTTGGTAATAATGTGACGGCTGCTCTAAAGAGAGGCCTGCTGCAAGGTCTCGTTGGTATTCATCGTGCAACGTCAACTCATCGTATTCGCTGTGGCCGGTCACAAAGACTTTCCGCCCGTCCTGACTGACAGCCAAGTATAATCCAGCCTCCTCGGAGTCGGAGAGCACCACAAGGTCGTGTTCGAGGGACAGCCTTGACTCGTCCACGGCCGTATTGCGCGAGTGGGGAGCCCAAAATCGGTCATCGAAGCCTCGGACCAACGGGTGGTTTTTCTGACGCACGGTGTGGCTGTACACTCCCGAAAGCTTTTTAGGCAGGAGAATTTTCCCTATGCCATAGTGATGGTACAGGGCGGCTTGGGCCGCCCAACAGACAAAGAAAGACGAATACACGCGCTCATCAGCCCAACTGAGGATTTCTGTGAGTTCCTGCCAGTAAGCCACTTCTTCAAAAGCGAGGGTCTCAACCGGGCTGCCGGTAATGATCAAGGCATCGAAGCAGCGATCCCGAATTTGGTCGAATGTCTGATAAAATGTCTGCAAATAGGAACGTGGCGTATGCTTGCTTTGATACGTTGCGGTAGTCAGGAATGTCAGCTCCACTTGCAAGGCTGTATTGCCCAGCAGCCTGAGAAACTGTTGCTCCGTACGAATCTTGTTCGGCATGAGGTTGAGCAGGACTACTTGCAACGGCCTGATGTCCTGATGGATGGCCTGTTCTTTGGTCATGAAGAAAATGTTCTCCTGCTTCAGTACTTCGGCGGCGGGCAGGTCCCGGGGTATGGTTACCGGCATGATTTGCCTCCTATCGCATCAAAGGCTTGGGCCAGGTCGTCGATAAGGTCCTGTGCATGCTCGCACCCGATGGAGAGGCGGATGGTTGTACCCAGTATTCCCGCTCTTGCCTGCTCTTCTGCCGAAAGTTGAGAGTGCGTCGTGGTCGCAGGATGAATCACCAGTGATTTCACATCGGCAACGTTCGCAAGCAGGCTGAAAAGCCTCAGAGAGTCGATGAAAGCTCTGGCTTGTTCTTCGGTTCCCTTGATGTCGAAGGTGAAGATGCTGATACCCCCCTTGGGGAAGTAGCGCTTGTACAGCTCATGGTAGGGATTATCCGAGAGCAACGGATGCCTCACTGTTGCGACACAGGGATGGCCGGACAGGAAGGCGACCACTTTTTCTGTATTCTCTGCATGGCGGGCGACTCGCAAGGCGAGGGTTTCAAGGCCTTGGAGAAACAAGAATGAGTGGAAAGGCGACAGGCAGGATCCGGTATCGCGAAGGATGACGGCCCTGGCCTTGGTGATCCAGGCTGCACGACCGCATGCCTGGGTGAAGCTGATCCCATGGTAGCTGGGATTCGGCTCGGTGAGCGAGGGGAACCTGCCGCTTGAGAGCCAGTCGAAATTTCCGCTGTCGATGATGACTCCCCCAAGGCTTGTACCATGGCCGCCGATGAATTTGGTTGCCGAATGGACGATGATGTCGGCACCCAGTTCGATGGGACGTACCAGATACGGCGTGGCAAAGGTGTTGTCCACCACCAACGGTATGCCGTGTCGGTGTGCGATGAGCCCTAATTCTTCCAGATCGCACAAGGTCGCATTGGGGTTTCCTATGGTCTCTACGAACAGAGCCTTGGTGTGATCGGTGATGGCTTTTTCCACTTCATCAAGATTCGAGACATCCACGAATGTGGTGGTGATGCCCCACTCGGTGAGGGTGTGGGAGAGCAGGTTGTAGGTGCCTCCATAGATGGTGGAGGCTGAAACAAGGTGATCACCGGCTTTTGCAAGGTTGAGCAGGCTGTATGTAATCGCTGCCGATCCACTGGCAACGGCCAGGGCCGCTACACCTCCTTCAAGCGCTGCAATACGCTTCTCAAAGGCCTCCTGGGTGGGGTTTGTCAATCTGCTGTAGATATTGCCGGGTTCGGAAAGATTGAAGCGGGCCTCGGCATGGGCGCAGTTGTCAAAAACAAAACTGGTTGTCTGGTAAATCGGTACGGCTCTTGCCCCGGTTGCACTATCGGGTCTTTCCTGGCCTGCATGGAGGGCGATTGTTTCAAAACGATGGGTAGTCATAGGTATCTCCTGGTATAAGAATGCACGAACGTATGTTCGTGGGTTTGATGAGACCAAGAGCGTCACATGTGGTCGACTACCGAGCCACAGCGAGGATGTTTTGCTTGTTTCATGGAATTTCCTTGAAGTTTTTAGGCGAGAGCCGTACGGCACATCATGGGATCTGAAGATTCAGTTGCGCTTTGCATCTGCATCATGGTGTGCCTCCTCCAAGAAAAATATCCTACCGAAAGGCTGGATTTTGCAGTAGTATAAATTTGATGCATTGATGAGTCAAGTAGTTTTGATAAAATTG
>ERZ1645192.344-NODE-344-length-37814-cov-6.966074_pt1 | contig 37814 bp, 35 predicted proteins | sample MGYA00575354_ERZ1645192 | MGnify/ENA primary metagenome ERZ1645192 (study PRJEB40844, sample SAMN11349763) | freshwater sediment metagenome | isolation source: river sediment | host: Sediment | place: India: Faizupur Khadar , New Delhi | collected 2017-02-21 ...
TGAAGTCCCTGTAATGGCCGAACTCTTTGCAAGGGGTGAGAAACCTGAGTACCTGTTCTGGGTTGGCTGTGCCGGCGCTTTCGATGACAGGTATAAAAAGGTTGTACGGGCTTTTGCAAAAATACTGGCTCATCTTAATGTAAGCTATGCCGTGCTGGGCAAGGAAGAAACATGTACCGGTGATCCTGCACGCAGGGCAGGCAACGAGATGCTTTTCCAGATGCAGGCCCTTCAGGTTATTGAGACTCTTAAAATGTATGAGGTCAGGAAAATAATTACAATCTGCCCGCATTGCTTCAATATATTTAAAAATGAATATCCCGACCTTGGAGGCAATTATGAAGTGATTAATTACCTGCAGTTTATAAATGAAAATATTGAAGGGGGAAAGCTGAAAATCGACAGGGATTCGCTGAAGAATATTTCAGTAACCTATCATGATCCCTGCTATCTCGGAAGATCAAATGATATCTATGAAGAGCCAAGGTCAGTACTGAAAAAACTTACCGGCAACCTCATTGAGATGGACCGCAACAGGAGCTTTGCACTTTGCTGCGGAGCAGGCGGGGCACAGATGTTCAAGGAAGCAGAAAAAGGAACAAAGGAGATCTTCATTGAGCGAACCGAAGATGCCCTTAAAACTGAAGCGAAAGTTATCGCTACAGCCTGTCCTTTCTGCATGACAATGCTCACCGACGGTTTAAAATACAAGAACAGGGAAGAGGAAATAAAAAACTTTGATATAGCTGAACTGATTGTGCAATCACTTGAAATATGAAAATTGATTTTCTTCACTCCCTTCAGGGTCAGGGGCAAATGAAGAAAATCAATCACGATTTAGGTAAACGAATAAAAAATTAATATAAAATATTACTATCCATGGAAAGCAAACTTTTAAAGAGCGGTGAATTTCTTGTAAGCGAAATAAGTGCTGACAATGTATTTATCCCTGAGGAATTTAATGAGGAACAGATAATGATTGCTCAGACCTGCAAAGATTTTCTCGATGCTGAGGTATATCCGAATCTGGAGCAGGTTGAGAAGAGCGACAGGGAACTTATGAAGTCCATCCTCAAAAAGTCAGGCGAACTTGGTTTGATGGGGATATCAATTCCCGAGGAATTCGGAGGTTTCGGACAGTCATTTGTTACTCAGATGCTTGCAGCTGAGACAACCGGGGCAGGATATTCATTTTCTGTTGCATATATGGCACATTGCGGCATCGGCACACTTCCTATTATGTATTATGGTAACAAGGACCAGCGCGAACGTTACGTAACAAAGCTAGCTACCGGTGAATACCTTGGAGCATACTGTCTTACTGAACCGGGAGCCGGCAGCGACGCAAACTCCGGAAAGACAAATGCAAAACTCAGTGAAGACGGTAAACATTACATCCTCAATGGCCAGAAGATGTGGATAACAAATGCCGGATTCGCTGATACACTTGTTGTATTTGCGAAAATTGACAACGACAGGGTGCTCAGCGCCTTTATCGTTGAAAGCAGCTATCCTGGCGTTGTAATTGGTCCCGATGAGCATAAGATGGGTATAAAGGGCTCTTCAACAGCTCAGATCTATTTCAATGATGTCAAAGTACCGGTGGAAAATCTCCTGGGAAAGAGGGGAGAGGGTTTCAGAATCGCTCTCAGCATACTTCACATGGGCCGCCTTAAGCTCGGAGCCAATGTTCTTGGTGCTGCAAAGAAGGCAATAACTGATTCGGTAAGGTATGCGAATGAAAGAAAGCAGTTCGGAGTGCTCATCTCAACATTCGGAGCCATAAAGCACAAGCTTGCTGAGCAGGTGATACGCTTATTTGCATCAGAATCGGCAGTTTACAGGGTGAGCAGCGATATTGACACACTTATGAAGAAAATGACTGCCGACTGCGGCGATTATGGAAGGGCAGCAATCGAATCAATAAGTCATTATGCCGTTGAGGCTGCAATACTGAAGGTTGTGGGCTCTGAGATGCTCGACTTTGTTGCCGATGAGGCTGTTCAGATACATGGTGGAATGGGCTATTCCGCTGAAATGGCAGTTGAAAGAGGCTATCGTGATTCGAGGATAAACAGGATCTTCGAGGGTACAAATGAAATTAACCGCCTTCTTGTTGTCGATACTGCAATGAAACGCGCAATGAAAGGTGACTTTGACCTCTTCGGGGAAGCAGAAAAACTTATGGCTGATACAGGAAACATAGCAGCCTCTGCAAAAGACGGAGAGAGCTACTTTGAAGAAAAATACAGATACATAAAGAATTTCAAGAAGGCAGTGCTTCTCTGCATCAACGGAGCAAGCAAGACCTTCCAGAAAAACCTTGTTCATGAACAGGAAGTGCTGAATAATATTGCCGACATGATGATGGAAGTATATGTTTCAGAATCTCTTGCATTAAGGATAGAGAAGCTTTCAAAATCAAAAAGCGATATTTCACTTTATAAGGATATCCTCGATGTGAACATTTCAGAGACAGCACATGTAGTGAGAAAATCTGCATCCGATGCACTCTGCACATTCTGCACCAGGGAATCATGCGCCTCACTCCATAAAGCCTTTGAAGAGCTTTCAAGGATCAGCTGCGTGAATGTGAAGGATGCAAGGAGAAGAATTGCCGACAGGCTTATTGCTGACAATAGCTACAAATTCTGATTTTATCAGAGCTTTTGTATCTTTGTCCTGATAATAAATAAAACAATAAGCTTATGAGGAGGCATCTTTATTACTTCAGTATCCTGTTCACACTCATAATGATTGTGAATTCATGCACTACTGTTCCGCTTACAGGCCGCAGACAGCTTAGCCTTGTGCCGGAATCTGAAATGATATCAATGTCATTCACCAGTTATTCCGAGTTCATGAAGACTAATCCGGTCTCAGCCGATAAGGCAAATTCTTCTCTTGTCCAGGAGGTCGGGAAAAATATTTCAGCAGCTGTTATAAAGTATTTTGCTGATAATAATCTTTCGTCGAGGCTTGATGGATACCAGTGGGAGTTCAACCTAATAAAGAATGATACAACTCCAAATGCCTGGTGTATGCCCGGTGGAAAAGTTGTCGTTTATTCCGGAATACTGCCATATACAAAAGATAAAGACGGACTTGCAGTTGTTGTGAGCCATGAGGTAGCTCATGCCGTTGCCCGTCATGGCAATGAGCGTATGAGCCAGGAACTCCTTGCCCAGTATGGGAGCGTTGTCCTGAGTGAAGCGCTTAAGAATAAGCCTGACCAGACAAAAACGATTTTCGGTTCAGCCTACGGGCTCGGAGCACAATTTGGTGTCATGCTTCCCTTTTCAAGAGAACATGAGCTTGAAGCCGATAAACTTGGTCTCATATTCATGGCCATGGCAGGTTATGATCCTCAGACTGCAATAGCCTTCTGGGAGAGGATGGCCTCAATGGGCGGCCAGAAACCACCCGAGTTCATGAGTACCCACCCTTCCGATGCTACCCGTATCCAGAAAATTAAGGATGCATTGCCTGAGGTAATGACTTATTACAAGAAGCAGTAAAAACTGCATACTTATTCTCTTCTGTTAATAATAATCAATATCAATCATTCGATTGATAAATGTCAATTTTATCTATGTTAAAGAGCATAGCAGAAAGGAAAATTATGCCTTTGACAAAGCGTTGAGTAATGGATAAAAAAATATCTTTGTGAAAAAATTAACAACATATTTTAAACCTCTAGGAGATGACAAAAATATTTAAGAATCTGATATTGTTACTCACCATTGTTGCAGGGGTGTTTTATTTCTCATCCTGTGAGAAATACACCTACATTGTCGACAAAAGAATTCCTGTTATTGACACCACCGGGAATGACACTACAAACCTGGTAAAGTTTGCTACTGAAATTCAGCCTGTTTTCACTGCTAAATGTATTGGCTGCCATAAGGGTACGAGAAATCCCGACCTGAGGGAAGGCAATTCTTATGCAGCGCTTACTGACGGAGGTTATGTTAATCAGCCTGCTACCGGCAGTAAACTCTATAAAATGATAATATCGGGAAGCCATTCATCGCTTTCAACACAGGAAGACAAAAACAAAATACTGCTCTGGATCTCACAGGGTGCAAAAAACAATTAAAAAAAATAAAACTCGATAATACAAACCGACATGAAAAAGCTTATTATCCTCCTAACATTATCTTTAGTTCTTGTTCCAGTTTTTGCGCAGGAAGAATCTGCAGGACCTGAGCTTGTTACAAATACTTTTAATGCAGCAACACTTATCGACAACCAGACTGTAGCATCACCTTACAAAGGTGGTCTTGAAATGCAGATTCAACACCGTTTCAGCCTTATTGAGAACATCAAGAACCTTTATGGTATCTACGGCGCTGCAAATACAAGGCTCGGACTTAATTACGGAATCACCGACCGCCTTATGCTCGGCGTTGGAACCACAAAGGATTATAAACTCCAGGATATCCAGTGGAAATATGCAATACTCAGGCAGACCGCAGATAACAGCATGCCGGTTTCTCTGTCATATTACGGAAATATGGTAATTGATGCAAGAGCTGACGAGAATTTTGGCCCTGAAGCCAGCTATAAGGAACTGCACAGACTTTCATACTTCACACAGCTGATAGTTGCCAGAAAATTCACTGAGAAACTTTCACTGCAGGTGGCTCCTTCATTTCTTTATAATAACTCAGTTCCCGAGTATTATACAAACAATCTTCCCGATACAACAACAATTCACACCGGTTACAAAAACATGAACTTTGGTTTGCATGTCGGAGGCCGCTATAATGTTGTCGGTAATCATTCGCTTATGCTTGAGTACGATCAGCTTCTTACAAAGCAGGAAGATCTTTCTGATGAAGATTCACCAAAGCCAAACCTTGCATTCGGCTGGGAAATAAATACCCCGACACATGCATTCCAGCTTTTTGTAGCTAATTATTCAAGTATTATTAATCAGTATAACCTTCTGTATAACAAGAACGACCTTTCAAACGGAGACTTCCTTGTAGGTTTTAATATTACTGTTAGGTTTTAACCTGATACTTGTCTGTAATGAAATTATATTTCCGCGGGATATTTATCCTGTTGCTTCTTGTTTCTATTTCTGCAAAAGCTGCATGTATGTCTGTCAGCCAGGCTGATACGGTCTTGGCCGATACTGCAGCATTTGTTTCTCCTTACGAAGAGGATAACCAGCGCTGCTTTACCTGCCATGGACAACCCCGCTACGAATACACAAATGAAACGCTTGGTAAGAAGGTTCGCTCCTTAATGGCGGAAGGCAGGATTGTACGGAAAGACGAATTCTACCGTTCCAATCATAAAAGCTTCAGCTGTACCGATTGCCACTCGGCAGAGTATGTGAACTTCCCTCATGCCGGTGAACTCAGGATGGAGCCTAAGCTCAGCTGTCTCGACTGTCATGGTGGTGATGAGACCTATCATTTCGATGCTATAGCGGAGGAATATCAGCAGAGTGCTCATTTTAAGCTTGATGAGGAAGGATTCTCATGTTACAGTTGCCACGATCCGCATACATACAGGATTAGCAAGCGGACAAAGGAAAATTTAAAGGAGACAATAGCTTACGATAATGCAATCTGTCTGAACTGTCATGCTGACTTCAACAGGTTTCAGCTCTTATCCGACCGTGAGGAGATAAATATAATAAAGCAGCATGAATGGCTGCCTAATCAGTCTGCCCACATGGCAAGCGTAAGATGTATTGAATGTCATACCCAGATAAATGAAAACCTGCCTGTAGCTCACCTTATTAAACCAAAGGCTGAGGCAGTTAAGCGTTGCAATGAGTGCCATTCGCAGAACTCAATGCTTATGGCTTCTCTTTATAAATTTGAATCGAAAGAACAGCGTAAGGATGGCTTCTTCAACGGGATAATCCTTAACCAGTCTTATGTGATCGGCGCAAACCGGAATGAATACCTTAACGTCCTGAGCCTCCTCATTTTTGCAGGTATGCTGGCGGTGATAGGCATTCATGTTTACTTTCGCATACGTAACAGGAAAAATATTAAACACTAGGACAAAAAATGTACTTATACCCTAAATGGCTGAGAGCCTGGCATGTTCTTAACGCAGTATTGTTCATAATCCTCATTGTTACGGGATTAAGCATGCAGTACACCGGTAAGAAGGATTATGTTCTTGTTGTGGGCTTTGAGTCTGCTGTACGGTGGCATAATTCGGCTGCTGTAATTCTGACTATTAACTATATCTTCTACGTTGCAGGGAACATCCTTACAAAAAACGGAAGGTACTACCGCATTAAACGCGACAGCTTCTTTTCCGACCTCTTTAAGCAAATGAGATATTATTCTTATGGAATGTTCAAAGGAGAGAAACATCCATTCCCGGTGACTATGGAGAGGAAATTCAATCCTCTTCAGAAATTATCCTATGTACTTGCAATGTACCTGGCCCTGCCTCTTGTAATTATTTCAGGAATTGGTTTGCTTTTTCCTGAGATAGTCGCTAAAGGCGTTCTTGGGGTTAGCGGAATGATACTAACTGATCTTCTGCATATTACAATGGGTTTCTTTCTCTCTGTTTTCCTTGTTATTCACGTTTATACCTGTACTCTGGGCAAAAAGCCCGGCACTCTTTTTATGAGCATGATCTCGGGATATCATGCAAGTGAAGATCATTACGATCTTGAGGATTAAAATTCTCAGTGGTTTACCGATAGTATATTATTTCTAAGGCATCAGGGAGGATAAGTCTCTTCTTCCCTGCCTTATCTTTCACAAACTACTTCCTTCTTCCTCCCTGCGTCCAGCTTCTTCCTGCCTGCGTCCAGCGTCTTCCACCTTCCGCCTTCTGCCAAAAAAAAGGCGTCCCCAACGGAACGCCCTTTAATATTATTTATGCTGAGTTCTTAGATAGCAGCAATCGATTCTTCAAGAAGTTTCTTGATGTAAGGATAGTTGTGAACACCCTTGCCACCACCTCTAACAACCATCTGGTAGTTGAGGATAGCGCCAAACTGTGCATTGGTGAGAGCCGGTAAAGAAACGTTTCCGAGGTTCGGGTTCTTCCAGTAACCGTCTGCATTTGAACCTGAATCATAGATGTCAAAATAACCATGATATGTGCCGTCAGCATCTTTCTCAAGGATATCATGTCCTGCGCCAATAGCATTAATATCAGCGGCAAGCTGTGTTATAAGTGTAGCTATGTCAGCTTTTGCAGCTGTAAGAGTTGCATTTGTAGCACTCATTGTTGAGTGGCAGCCAGTTGCGTTGCAACCATTATAGTTGGCTGTTGCCGAGAATGAGTGACCGCCTGCAAGTCCTGAAGGAGTAGCCATGTGACATGTGTTGCATGATGCATTTGCCACGTGTGCTGACTGAGTATATGTTCCGGTACCGAATTCAATTGCACCAACACCAGCAGCCATAGCACCCTGTGTACCGTAGTGAACACCGGTTCTGTAGCTTATTGATGAAAGAGTGTAAGTAGCAGTTGGATCAGATACAAGTTTGCTATAGTCAATTACGTTTCCGTTTGAACCTGTTATAGGCCTTGGCTGGTGACATTTTGAACAGAGGTTTGCATCAGTCTTTGCAAAGTTGATCTCTTTTGCTGCTCCCCACATTGTCATTTTAACAGGAGAAACTGTTGCAAGAGGTGAAAACTCTGTGCCTGCATAGTCTGTGTGAAGTGCACTGTGGCAGGTGAAACAGCCTATCGGAGCAGGAAGTGCAAGAGCACTTGCTTCTGCTACGTAACTGTTTGTGTACTTGTTGCTTGCATCAGGACCTGCAAAGGTGGCAGGAGTGTTTTTTGCAACAACGTTCAGAAAACCCTGTGATGAATGGCATGGAGCGCATGCATTCCTTGTTCCTTCTTCATAAGCCTCTCCCTGAGCATGAAGAGAATAGTGGAACTCATTTGCAACTGCTTCAACAACTGTTTTGTTATGGCAGAGCTTGCATGTTTCATTTGCATCCTTACCATCAACACCGTTTGTACCGTTGGTACCGTTTGTACCATTGGTTCCCGCAGGACCCTGGGGGCCCATAGGACCTTCGCATGCTGTAAATAAAAAGCCTGCGATGGTCAGTAGTGACATTACTTTTAATAGGTTTTTCATATCAGGTTTGTTTAGTTAAAATTTTCTTTTTGCAATTTACACCAAGATCTGTTAATGCAATAACAATAACTGATGTTTTTTATTACTTTTTTTATTGATAGAAATGAACTGTATGATTGATAAATGTCATTTTTTATATTGATATTTACCGATAATATCACTGATTAATATTAATGCTTAAATTTCTTAACGTATTTTCCTGAAAATGACTGATTTGAATCTGATTAATAATTGTGAAAAATGCACGGCCGGCTGGCAGAATTTCAAACACCTTACAAAGGATGAAATGGAGGTCCTTAACTCAAACAGGTATGAGGCAGCTTTCAGACCGGGCGAAGTGATGATAAAGCAGGGTTCCCCTTCATCAAATGCTCTTTTTATGGCAACAGGATTTGCCAGGAGTTATATTGAGGGATTAAAGGGTAAGAACCTGATAATAGACATCGAAAAACCGGGGAATCTGATCCTTGGTCCCGGAGCCTGGGCAAATTCCCGCCATAATTATTCAGTTGCTGCAATTTCTCAGGTTCAGGCCTGCTTTGTAAGCACTGAGATTATTAAGCAGTTTTCACATACAAACAGTGTGTTTGCCGAGAGCCTGCTTTCTGATTACTGCAAAAAATCAGTGAGGCTTCATGAAAGAATGGCCAGCCTTACTCAGAAGAGAATGGCCGGAAGGCTTGCTGATATACTTATATATATGTCTGATGATGTATTCGGCGCTGAAGAATATGAAATGATCCTGACACGTCAGGAACTTGGAGACATGACCGGTATGGCAAAAGAATGCGTTGTGCGTATTCTGCGGGAATTTGAAGATGACGGTATTATTGAATCCGATTCTTCTCATGTAAGGATAATTGACAGGCACAGACTTCACGATACTGCAGCTAAAGGATAAATCAGGACTGAAACAAGCTTCAGAATATTCAAAATGCTGATGATTGCAATATTAGTCTCACAATACATTTATAAAATTATATTTGCGGTTTTTAATTAAACTCCAAACTCCAAACTCCAAACTCAAAATATGAAATACCTCAAACTAATCTTCACACCGGCAGCAATGGGCATTCTGTTTATAGTCTTTGCCCTTTCAATGGCCGTTGCAACATTTCTTGAAAATGATTTCGGATCAGTGGCAGCATATAATATGGTATATGGAACAAAATGGTTCGAGTTCATACTTATCCTGCTTGCTGCCAACCTAATCGGACAGCTTGTAATCTACAGGCTTTTCCGCAGGCAGAAGCTTCCTGTTGCGATATTCCATCTTGCCTTTGTGCTTATGCTTGCAGGTGCTGCAATAACCCGCTATTTCGGATGGGAAGGTTCTATGCATATCAGGGAGGGTGAGAGCCAGGACAAGTGCTACTCACTGGCAAGGAAAATAAGTTATGTCATAACTGACGGATCGGGTAATGTCACCGGATCAAACAGCACTCCTTACACAATGACCTCGGTATCAGCCGATGAATACAGGAAAAAAGTAAGCATAAACAACAGGGATTATACACTTGAACTGTCAAAGATAATTCCCAATGCAACTGAACAGATAAGCGAAAACCCCGCAGGAGTGCCTGTAGTCTCGCTTATGCTGACCAAGGACATGATGAACAGGCAGAATGTTGTACTGAAGAAAGGGGAGGTTAAAACAGCCTATGGAATATCAATATCATTTGATGAGGCGATTCCCGGAGATCTTAAAATAGCGTTTGATTCGGGAAATTTTGTCGCCACATCAGATAAGGAACTCACTGTAATGACAATGATGGCTCATTCTTCTGGCCCGGCCGAATCGGGCAGGGAAGTCATCCTTAAGCCCATGCAGATTCTTTCATTCGGTGATATTAAGATTATCCCTGAGAAACTTGTCAGTGCGGGTGGTTACAAGGCTGCAGCAGTAAATCCCGCGGAAACTGAAACAGGCCAGAATGCCTTCATTTTCAATATATTCAGTGGAAATGATTCAAGAACAGTCTATCTCTGGGACCGCAATGATTCTGAATACGGTGAAGCTACCTGTATAATAGAAGGAAGTAAACTGGCAATCCGTTATGGTTCTGAGGAGATAAAGCTGCCTTTTGAAATTAAGCTGAATGACTTCATCCTTGAACGTTACCCCGGTTCCTCAAGCCCTTCCGGCTATAAGAGCGATGTGGTGCTTACCGACAAGGCAAATAATGTGGATATGCCCTTCCTCATCTTTATGAACAACATTCTGAAATACAGGGGCTACAGGTTCTACCAGTCATCATTCGACAAAGATGAAAAGGGAACCATACTCTCTGTAAACCACGATTTTGCAGGGATGCTTGTATCTTATACCGGATATGCCTTCCTGTTCATTTTTATTATAGTATCACTGATAAACAGGAATTCCCTTTTCCATAATATAAGTGCCGGTCACTGGAATTCTCTAATAAGGAAATCGGTTCCTGTCATACTTGTATTTATTCTTACAGGATTTTCGGCTCTTGATGCCCAGAAACTCATTCCCGATAAAAAATCTGCTGAAGAATTCGGGAAGATCCTTGTTCAGGACCAGAAGGGAAGAACAGAGCCGCTATTCACTCTCAGCAATGATATCCTGCGCAAGGTAACCCGTTCAAATCAATTTGAGGGAATGACTTCAATGCAGGTTTTCATGGGAATCTATCTCGATTTTGATAACTGGAAGGATTATCCGGTTATCAGGGTTTCGAATGATGATCTGAAAAAGGCAATTGGCGTCAGTGGCAAATATGCTGCCTTCACCGATCTTATTAACCTTGAAGACGGATCATACAGGATATCTGCCGATGTGAACAAGGCTTATGCAAAGGCCCCTGGTGAAAGGAATAAGTACGACAAGGAACTTATGAAAGTCGATGAGCGCGTGAATATAGTGTACATGATCTACAAGGGTGATTTTATGAGGCTGTTCCCGCTTAAGAATGGTACAAACGACTGGGTGTCACCTGAATCAGCCCTTGCCGGAGCAGTGAATAAGGATGATTCAACCTACCTTTCAGGTATTATGCCTGTGCTGTCTGATGCTTTTCATAATGGTAACTTTACAACAGTCAGGCAGGTTACTAATTCAATATCCGATTACCAGGAAAGATTTTCAGATTATGAACTGCCTTCATCATCAAGAACAGCTATTGAGCTGGCATATTTCAAAATGAGCATCTTCGAAAGGCTGTTTCCCTATTACGCAACTTTAGGCATTGTAATGCTGCTTGTTCTTATTGCAAACGTTATACGGGGCAGAAAGGATCAATCAATGTTTATCCGCATCCTTTCGGGACTCCTTCTTGCCGGATTTGTTTTCCATACCCTTGGACTGGGTTTGAGGTGGTACATTTCAGGCCATTCACCGATGAGCAACGGTTATGAGTCGATGATATTCATATCGTGGGTTACACTTCTTGCCGGTTTTATCTTCAGCAGAAAATCACCCTTTGCCCTGTCGGCCACTGCAGTGCTTGGCTCAATGACTCTTATGGTGGCACACCTCAGCTTTATGGATCCTGAGATCACAAATCTTGTGCCTGTACTTAAGTCATATTGGCTTACACTTCATGTTTCAGTAATAACCGGCAGCTACGGTTTCCTTGGACTGGGAGCCATACTCGGACTTATAACGATGATATTGCTTTCACTTTCAAATAATCAGAACAGGGAGAGAATCTCAAACACTATTGATGAACTTACAGTAATTAACTACAAGACACTCACACTTGGACTTTATTTCCTTACGATAGGAACTTTCCTTGGCGCTGTATGGGCAAATGAATCATGGGGCCGTTACTGGGGCTGGGATCCAAAGGAAACATGGTCGCTGATAACTGTTATCCTGTACAGTCTTGTTATCCACAGCAGGAATATTCCTGCAATGAAGGATATTTTTACATTCAACCTTCTTTCCCTCTTTGCATTCTCTTCTGTTCTCATGACATATTTCGGAGTAAACTACTATCTCTCGGGACTGCATTCCTATGCCGCCGGAGATCCTGTGCCCGTTCCGTCATTTGTTTACATTGCAGTTATCCTGCTCACCGGACTGGCTGTTACTGCATATTACAAGTATGCTTCAGTTAAAAAGGGAGCCTAGAATAAAATAAGAAAGCCGCCTGTATGCATGGCGGCTTCTTCATTTTGGGTGGAAGATGGGGTTCGAACCCACGACCCTCGGAACCACAATCCGGTACTCTAACCAGCTGAGCTACATCCACCGTTTCGGAGTGCAAAATAAGCTCAAAAATTCTATTTCACAAAATTTTACTTTTATTTTCTCATAAACTGCCATTTACTATCTTTGTCAGGTTTACTGAAAAACAGCTTGCTAAGCTGCAATATTTTAAGGGAAAAGCAGTTTGACAGTTAAAACAAAATCAGGATTGAGAAAACTAAAGCTTATCGATAATATCTCCGGCCTGCAGCTTTTTCAGCTGATGAAGCCTGTTATATTCCTGATAATCAGTATAGTATTTACTAAGAGTCATCTTACCCGCGCCGATATTGGTAAATGGGAGATGTTCATGTTCATCGGAGGACTGCTTACTTTCTTCTGGGTCACAGGTGTAATCCAGTCCCTATTGCCTCTCTACCACAGAAACAAAACTTACAGGAAAATAGGTGATAACGGCTCGGAAAAATCTCCCGAGATTTTCAATGCCTTTCTTCTTCTCTGTTTTTTCAGCCTTCTTGTTTTCACACTTGGCCATGCCTTCAAGAACAATTTCTCGGTTTTCCATTTCAGGGGCAATGTACCGTACATTAACCTTCTGCTTCTATATGTCCTCCTGAGCAGCCCTGTATGCCTGATTGAATATATTTATCTTCTGAATAACCGCTCATACAGGATTTTCCAGTACGGTTTATATACTTATTCAGTGCAGCTTATACTGATTACTCTGCCATTGATTCTTGGAAAAGACATTATATGGTCCATTTACGGACTGCTTGCAGTAACAGGAGTAAGGTGGATCTGGCTGATATTCCTTCTTCGCCGTTATACTGAAATGACTGTGTCCTGGCAATTCATGAAGGAGCATCTCTATCTTGGAACACCGCTTATTCTGACGTCTCTTATTAGCGGATCAGCACAGTACACTGATGGTATAATAATTTCAGCCGTTTACCGCGACCCTGCAATGTTTGCATGGTTCAGGTACGGGGCCAAGGAATTCCCGCTTGTGCTGATGCTTGCCAATGCACTCAGCAATGCCATGCTGCCTGAGTTCTCAACGCGTGAACGGATGAAGGAGTCCCTCGCAAAAATCAGGGTAAAGTCGAAAAAGCTTATGCACATCCTCTTCCCGTCAGCAATAGCCTTTATGCTTCTGGCAAGGTGGATTTATCCCAGGATGTTCAACCCCGAATTCCAGAAAAGTGCGGATGTATTTCTTATTTATTCACTGCTAATTATTCCCAGGCTTGTCTTTCCTCAGACTGTTATTGTAGGAAGGAAGAAGACGCATATTACCCTCATCGCTGCACTGCTGGAGCTTGCAATCAATATCCCCTTCAGTCTCCTGATGATTAAATGGGGTTACGGCATTGTCGGTGTAGCCCTCTCAACCTTTGTTGTCTATGTAATTGGCAAGGCCTTCCTTATTGCCTACCTCTGGATCAGGATGAATATCAGGCCTTCAGATTATATTCCTGTCAGGCTTTACCTTCTTTACAGCGCCCTTATTGGTATCGTGTTCGTCCTTATCGACCACAGGATTATCGATATACACTAGTAAGGCTGAAGGCTGACGGCTGAAGGCTGACGGCTGCAAGTAGACGGTTACCGGCTAGCGGCATCATTCTTTATACCCTTCCGTCTTTCTGCCCTTCCGCCCTTCCGGCTTTTTTTCTATCTTTGCCGCAAGGGTAAAAAATGGTTTTATGACAGTTCATGAAGTACTCACCGGACAGCAGCGCAAGGATTTTGTCTCCTTTCCAAAATGGCTGTACAGGGACGATCCCAACTGGATCTGCCCGCTCGATTCTGGTGTTGAAGGTGTTTTCGATCCTAAAATAAATCATTCATTCAGAAACGGGCAGGCTTCACGGTGGCTGCTGAAATCAGATGATAATAAAATTCTTGGAAGGATAGGGGCCTTTATTGACAATATCCGCTCGGCAGCTCATAACCAGCCAACAGGTGGCATTGGATTCTTTGAGGTGATCGATTCTGCCGATGCTGCCTTCATGCTGTTCGATACAGCAATAGGATGGCTCAGGGAAAGAGGCATTGAAGCAGTTGATGGTCCGGTTAACTTCGGGGAAAATGACAATTACTGGGGATTGCTTGTTGATGGCTTTGTGCAACAGGGCTTCGGTATGCCATACAATAAGCAGTACTACAGAAAGTTTTTTGAGGATTATGGCTTCAGGAAGTATTTTGAACAGTACTCATACCACCGGGCAGTAAGGGAAAATGATGGTAAAATTGTTGAATTCCCGCCCCGTATAATGAAAATTGCAGCCTGGCTTGCAAAGCGACCGGGTTTTTCATTCCGCCACTTCGAAATAAAAAACAGGGCAAAGTATATAAATGATATAGTCGAAATATACAACTCCACATGGTCGGTATTCAAGGAGGATTTTACTCCGCTTGAAAAGGACATACTTTATGAATCCTTTGAAAAGGCAAAACCAATACTTGATGAGGAACTTATCTGGTTTGCATATCATGATGACGCTCCGATCTCATTCTTTGTGCTTCTTCCCGATCTGAACCAGATACTGAGGCATCTTGACGGAAGAATGAACCTGTGGAATATGTTGAAGTTCCTTTACTACAGGGAAACACATGAGATGACAAGAATGCGCGCCGTTGTGGGAGGAGTGCATCCTTCATTCCAGAACAGCGGTGTGGAGTCTGCCATATTCTATCATCTTCACGATGTGTTAAAAAGAAAGCCCTGGTTCAGGGAGCTTGAACTGTCGTGGCTGGGAGACTACAATCCGAAGATGATGGCTGTTTATGAGGCCATCGGGGCGCACAAGGCCAAAACACACATGACACTAAGGTACCTTATTAATGATAAGCTGACATTCAAAACCTTCAGGGAAGAGATGCATGAAAAAGGCAAATTGTAATAAATTTCGATTTCTTTTTGTTTTTACAAGAAATGTCATTAATTTTGCAGTCCCTAATCAAAAATAAATCGTTTAGGTAAAGAATTTAAAAAGATTGAACAATGAAAAATGGAATTCATCCCAACAGTTACAGGTTCGTTGTATTTCAGGATATGTCAAATGGTCATACTTTCCTGAGTAAATCAACAGCGCCTTCAAAGGACAATATCAAATGGGAAGATGGAAATGAATACCCGCTTATAAAGCTCGAAATTTCAAATACTTCACATCCTTTTTATACAGGTAAGATGAAGCTTGTCGACACCGCCGGAAGGGTTGATAAGTTCATGAACCGCTACAAGGATCACGTTGGAAAGAAGAAGTAATCAGGATATTTTCTTGAAAAAGGGGCCGGGAGCCCCTTTTTTTATGACATAAAATACTGGCACAATCATTGATCAGCTGTAAAGCATCGCTGATACAAAGAAATAAAGTGTAAATTTGGAAATAAGGAGCATTCTCAGATGGAAAAAAAATTCAGGAAAGCATCAGCCGAAATATTATTGCCAGATATCCTTGACGGTGAGGGAGATATAATTCCTATAATTGCCGATGGCGATGATGGGGAGCTTGAGGACGTTGAGGTACCTGAAACATTGCCCATCCTCTCCCTGAGGAACACTGTGCTGTTTCCCGGAGTCGTGCTTCCCATCTCAATAGGCAGGCCGAAATCTATCCAGCTAATTAAGGATGCTTATCGCTCCGACAAGATTGTCGGTACAGTAGCCCAGAAGGATCCTGACCTTGAAAATCCTCAGTTTACTGACCTCCACACAATCGGAACAATAGGTCAGATTGTAAAGCTTCTCGAAATGCCTGACGGATCAACTACTGCAATAATTCAGGGTCGTAAGCGCATGATGCTCAGCGAACTTGTATCGGAAGATCCGTATTTTGTGGCTAAGGTCACCACTCTGCCTGAGGTCAGGCCCGATGTGACAAGCAAGGACTTTGATGCAATTGTCGGCTCGCTCAAAGACCTGTCACTCAAGATAATAAAGATCAATCCGAACATAAGCCCGGAAGCTTCATTTGCAATCAAAAACATAGAGAATAATACTTATCTCATCAATTTCATCTGTTCAAATACCGATATAAAGGTTCAGGACAAACAAAAACTTCTGGAGATAAACAGCCTGCGCGACAGGGGCTTCTCATTGCTTGAATTCCTTGTTCAGGAAATCCAGGTTCTGGAACTTAAGAATGAACTGCAGTCGAAGGTAAAAAGCGACCTGGACCAGCAACAGAGGGAGTTCCTGCTTCATCAGCAGATGAAGACTATTCAGAATGAACTGGGAGGGAACCCTCTTGAAAAGGAAATTGAGGAATACCGAAGAAAAGCAGAATCAAAAAAATGGAATGAAGATGTCAGGAAGGTGTTTACAAGAGAACTTGATAAGCTTCATCGTCTGAATCCTGCTGCCGCTGAGTACTCGGTACAGGTAAATTATATCCAGACTCTCCTCGATCTTCCATGGGATACTTATTCAAAAGATAATCTTGATCTTAATAATGCAAGGAGAGTCCTTAATGAAGACCATTTCGGACTCGATGAAGTGAAGGAAAGAATACTTGAACATCTTGCAGTGCTCAAGCTAAAAGGAGACCTGAAATCACCTATTCTCTGCCTTTACGGACCTCCCGGAGTCGGCAAGACCTCGCTCGGAAAATCAGTTGCAAAAGCTCTTGGCAGAAAGTATGTCAGAATGTCACTTGGAGGCCTGCATGATGAGGCAGAGATCAGGGGGCACAGAAAAACATATATAGGCGCAATGCCCGGAAGGATAATTCAGAATATCAGGAGAGCAGGTTCTTCAAATCCTGTTTTTATCCTTGATGAGATCGATAAAGTGGGTCAGGATTTCAGGGGCGATCCTTCCTCGGCTCTCCTTGAAGTTCTTGATCCTGAGCAGAACAGCACCTTTTTTGATAACTTTATTGAACTTGAATACGATCTCTCAAAGGTCCTGTTCATAGCTACTGCCAATACACTCACAACAATAAGTCCTGCCCTCCGCGACAGGATGGAAATGATCGAGATAACCGGCTACCTTGTTGAGGAGAAACTCGAAATTGCAGAACGTCATCTGTTCCCCCGGCAGCTCGAAAACCATGGTGTTAAGCCTGAGCAGCTTAAAATTAGCAAGAAGGTCATGGAAGCTGTTATCGATAAATATACAAGGGAATCAGGTGTAAGAGAACTTGATAAAAAACTTGCGAAGATTGTCAGGGTCACAGCAAAAGATATAGCCTCTGAAAGGTACTATGATACTGATCTTCAGGAAGAAAGCCTGTCAGAAATACTTGGTCCAGCAAAATTCACCCGCGACCTATATTCGGGAAATGACCAGGCTGGTGTTGTTACAGGCCTCGCATGGACTGCTGCAGGAGGAGAGATACTCTTCGTGGAAACAAGCCTGAGCAAGGGTAACGGAAAGCTGACTTTAACCGGGAATCTCGGGGAAGTGATGAAGGAATCTGCAATAATTGCTCATGAATATCTTAAGGCAAATGCTGAATTGCTGGGGCTTCCTGATAATTTTTCGGATAAGTGGAACCTGCATATTCATGTTCCGGAAGGAGCGATTCCCAAAGACGGTCCCTCTGCAGGGATAACAATGGCAACCTCAATTGCTTCAGCCTTTACCCAGCGTAAGGTTAAGAAATTTATTGCAATGACAGGTGAGATTACCCTGCGCGGAAAGGTTCTCGCTGTAGGCGGAATAAAGGAAAAAATCCTTGCTGCAAAACGTTCAAGCATAAGGGAGATAATTCTTTCGGTTGACAACAGGAAAGATGTGGAGAGCATTAATGCCATATATATCAAAGGATTGAAGTTTCATTATGTTGAAACAATAATGGAAGCGCTCAACCTTGCAATTCTGAAGCAGAAAGTGCTTAATCCGAAAAAAATAACCTTTTAATGAAAAGAACTGCTGTTTTCCCCGGGTCCTTCGATCCCTTTACAATAGGGCACGAGGGCATTGTGCGAAGGGCACTTGGAATCTTTGACGAGATAATAATTGCCTTAGGAGCAAATGCTCTGAAAAAGAGCTATTATTCACTCGCCACAAGGAAGGAAATGATTTCACTTGTTTTCAGGGATGAGCCAAGAATCAGGGTAGCTCATTATGAAGGGCTTACAGTCGATTACTGCAAGGCTCAGGGGATCGGGTATCTCCTCAGGGGGCTCAGGACAGCTGCCGATTTTGAATTTGAAAGAGCAATAGCCCAGTCAAATAAGGTGCTGGCGCCGGATATTGAATCGGTATTCCTGCTCACAATTCCGGAACACAGTCATATCAATTCAACTATTGTAAGGGATATTATAAGAAGCGGGGGAGATGCTTCTGTTTTTGTGCCTGCTTCAATTGACCTGACCCGTTTCAGAGGAGAGGAATAGTTCTATATTTTTAAAATACAGCTGTTTATTACTTCCATCAGGGAATACCATGCATTTCCTTTTATATCATTCAGCTCATCAGGAAGCAGCCAGTCAACTTTCGTTATACCTTCTTCAGTCTGTGGCTCTGTTATCATTTCACCATCATAGTACATCTCGAACCAGTGAGTTTTTTTCAGATAGGAGATACCTTCCCAGGAATAGGTGTGGTAGGTGGGGCTTAAAGTCTTTTCTATCCTGTGTCCAGATATACCGCACTCTTCGGCAACTTCTCTCAGGGCACAGTCTTCAGGCGTCTCCCCGGGTTCAACATGTCCCTTCGGAAGGTCAATCCTGCCCCTCTTTTCAATAAAAAGGAATTTACCGCTGCTGTGCCTCACAAGACCTCCTGCTGCTTCAACTTCATTAAAGTAAATCCTGAAGATTTTCCAGAGATGTTTTATATCAGGCCCATAGATATTTATGCTGGATATCGTTTTATCCTCCTGAAAATGAGATATAAGCTCATAAAGTTCCGAGGTGTCATTGAATTTATGGAATAAGGAGTATTTTTGTAACCTGTCAGGTTCGGGGCTAAGTACAATGAATCTGTTCTCGAAATGAACTTTAAACAATTGCATAATGGACAAGTTTGCAAAAAAAACAGCTGAATTTCTACTACAAATTAAAGCAATTAAATTGCAACCGTCAAATCCTTTTACATGGGCTTCGGGATGGAAATCACCTATTTATTGTGATAACCGCAAGACTCTTTCATATCCTGAAGTGAGGTCTTTCCTGAGCGATTCATTTGCCTCAATGGTCAGGGAGCTTTATCCTCAGGCACAGGTAATTGCAGGAGTTGCAACAGGTGCTATTGCCCATGGTGCACTGACTGCCGACAAGCTTAAGCTTCCCTTTATATACGTGCGTTCGGAAGCCAAGGAACATGGCCTTGGAAACCAGATTGAAGGTTATTTTGAAAAGGGCCAGAAGGTAGTTGTGATAGAGGACCTGATATCAACAGGGGGCAGCAGCCTCAATGCCGTTAAAGCTCTGCGGGATGCAGGTTGTGAGGTGCTTGGCATGGTTGCAATATTCACTTATGAATTTCAGAAGGCCACAGATGCCTTTGCTGCAGCCGGCTGTAAGCTGAATACTCTGAGTTCCTATTCAGTGCTGACAGACACTGCGGTAAGTACTGGTTACATAGGCGCAGCTGAGGTGGAAACACTTAAGAAGTGGCGCACCGATCCTTCAAACTGGGGAAAACAGTAGTCATGCAGGAACCATCAATTTATATCGGACGTCCCGGGCAACTGAGCTGCTCCGCTGAAAAAGCATTCATCTTTATCTCAGATCTCAGAAATCTGGGAAGATTCGCAAAAGAGGGTACCGTGTCCGACTGGCAGGCTGAAAAGGATACATGCAGCTTTGCCGTATCAATGATGGGGCGGGTACATATAAGGATAAGGGAGAAGGAAGACAACGTAAGGGTTGTTTATGAGGGCGATGCCCTGAATAAAAATGATTTCACAATGGAGATCAGCCTTGCAGGTATGCCTGACGAACCTGCTCAGGCCCGGCTTACACTGAAAGCAGACCTTAATCCGATGATGAAAATGATTGCCGACAAGCCAATCAGACAGTTTATTGAAATTCTGATGCAGGAGATGGAAAAATTCAGGGACTGGGATGATGCAGCCCGCTGAACTCAACCTCCTTGAATGAATAGTTACGAAGAATGCCTGTATTATCCTCAATAACAATAAAGCCTTCATTCTTCACATCAGTTATCCTTCCATGGAATTCACCTTTGGCATCGGTAAACAGACTCCAGTCATTAAGCCTGTAAAGTCTTGACAGGTAATTGCTTCTGATTGTATCTGCCTCTCCGTTCCTTAGGCTGAGATATCTTTTCTCAACTGCTTCAAACAACTCACCAAGGCTCTTGTCACAGTCATGTTCAATTCCGGTGACAGCTGAGAGTGATATTGCGTTGAAGGACTTTTCCGGGAAGATTTTCTGATTAATATTAAGTCCGATCCCGACAACAGATGAAGAGATTGAATTGTCAATTATTGAGTTTTCAATGAGAATGCCTGCTATTTTGTCACTTTTTACATAAATATCATTCGGCCATTTGATTTTAACATCAGTTATATACTTGTCGAGAAAGTCGGTAATACCGAGTGAAACTGACATTGAAACAAGGAACTGATCGGCCGGTTGAATGAAGGTTGGTTTCAGTATAATGCTGAACAACAGGTTTTTACCTTTCTCTGATTCCCATTTGTTCCCTGCCTGTCCACGGCCTGATGACTGGAAGGCAGCCCTTACAACGGTACCTTCACTGACATCCCCGGTTTTCAGCATTGTCAGGGCATGATTATTAGTCGATGGCAGATTTTCGAAGTACAGGATATTTGAGCCTAAAAGCATGATAATTAAGTTTTTATGTTGAGCGTTGTGTTTTTATCTGTTTAATTGGAAATTCAATTGAACATTGGCATTGAAATTGAACAATAGTTTGTGTCAAAAGTACAGATAATTGTGGTACTTTTGCGGCTTGGTATCAATGTGTTTATCAGATGAGAAAAAAGACAGACGGAACAGATTTGCTTCTTAAGGCTATTATAAATGGAATTCATGAAAAGAAAGGTCAGAATGTACTTAAAATTGATCTCAGGAAGCTTGAGAACAGAATAGCTGATTATTTTGTAATCTGTCATGCCTCATCAACAACCCAGGTCAGTGCCCTGAGCGATTCAATAGACGATGTTGTAAGAAAGGAAGCAGAACAGAAACCTGTTCATATTGAAGGACTTGACAACTGCCTGTGGGTGCTGATTGATTATGGCGATGTTGTTGTACATGTGTTTGTTGAGGAGTACAGGAATTTTTACAGCCTCGAGTCACTGTGGGCTGATGCAGTAATTGAAGCAGTTGAGGATAATAAAAGTAAAGAGAAATAATGGAGAATAACGACGATAATAAAAATACCGGTAATAAAGCGGACAAGAACCTTAAACCAAGGTTCAATTCAAACTGGATCTTCCTGATTGTGGCCCTGGCTTTTATAGCGGTCAATTTTCTGTATGTCGGAAAAACAGTTCAGAAAACCACCACAAGCGGCATGAAGGAAATGATCGCCAGCCGCGATATTGAAAAGATTATAGTGATTAACAAGGAGGAGGCTGAGATCTACCTCAAAAAGGAAGCTCTTGAATCGGGCAGGTATCCAAAGGTACCTAAGCCAGGTACAGGTTTTGCCACTATTTCAACACCCAAGCCTCATTTTTCATATACAATAGGCGATATAAGCAGTTTTGAGCCTTTTATCCTTGAGGCACAAAAGAATGCCGGATACACCGACAAGGAGCTGATATATCCCGATTATCAGACAAGACATAACTGGTTTGCCGATGCATTGTCGTGGCTTCTTCTTCCTGCAATCCTTATCGGCTTCTGGCTCTTTATGATGCGCAGAATGTCAGGCGGCGGAGCAGGAGGGGCAGGTGGAATCTTCAACGTAGGGAAATCACGTGCCCAGATCTTCGACAAGGATAACAATGTGAAGCTTAATTTCTCCGACGTGGCTGGTCTTGAAGAGGCCAAGACTGAAGTTATGGAAATTGTCGACTTCCTGAAAAATCCAAAGAAATATACCCAGCTGGGAGGAAAAATACCCAAGGGAGCCCTTCTGATAGGTCCTCCCGGAACAGGCAAAACAATGCTTGCAAAAGCAGTTGCCGGCGAAGCAAATGTTCCTTTCTTTTCAATCTCCGGATCCGACTTTGTCGAGATGTTCGTTGGTGTCGGAGCTTCCAGGGTTAGGGATCTCTTCAAGCAGGCAAAGGAAAAAGCTCCTTGCATAGTTTTCATAGATGAGATTGATGCTGTGGGTCGTGCCAGAGGGAAAAATGCGAATTTCGGATCAAATGATGAAAGGGAAAATACTCTTAACCAGCTTCTTACGGAGATGGACGGTTTCGGTACAAACCTGGGGGTGATAATTCTTGCTGCTACAAACAGGGCTGATATCCTCGACAGAGCACTTATGAGGGCCGGCCGCTTTGACAGGCAGATACATGTTGAACTGCCTGACCTGCCGGAACGTGAGGCAATTTTCAAGGTTCATCTGCGTCCAATAAAGCTTGAAAAGGATTTTGATGTCAGTTTTCTTGCCAAACAAACTCCAGGTTTTTCAGGCGCCGACATAGCCAACGTTTGTAATGAAGCTGCACTTATTGCCGCCCGCAAAAACAAAACTGTTGTTGAAAAGCAGGACTTCCTCGATGCTGTTGACAGGATTGTGGGAGGGCTTGAAAGAAAGACAAAGATAATTTCTCCTCTTGAGAAAAAGACAATAGCATACCATGAGGCAGGACATGCCACTGTAAGCTGGCTTCTTGAACATGCAAGCCCGCTTCTCAAAGTAACAATAATTCCGAGGGGAAGAGCCCTTGGAGCAGCATGGTATCTGCCCGAGGAACGTCAGCTCACAACACGTGAACAGCTGCTCGACGAGATGGCCTATGCACTTGGAGGAAGAGCTGCCGAGGAACTTATTTTTGATAAAATTTCAACAGGTGCACTCAGTGACCTGGAGAAGATAACAAAACAGGCCTATGCAATGGTCTCCTACTTCGGAATGAGCGAGAAGGTTGGAAATCTGAGTTTCTACGATTCTTCAGGCCAGTCAGATTTTGGTTTTACAAAGCCCTACAGTGAAAAGACTGCAGAACTGATTGATCAGGAAGTGAAGGGAATAATTAATGAGTCCTACGAACGTGCTAAAGAGGTCCTGAAAACAAATATGAAGGGACTTACCGAACTTGCTGAAATACTGCTTGAAAAAGAGGTTATTTTCAGCGAGGACCTTGAAAGGATCTTCGGAAAGAGGAAAGCAGACATCGTAAAAGAACAGCAGGAAGCTGCAGGTAAATCCAGGGCTAAATCCGGGAAAAAATCTGAAGTTCCGGAATCCCCGAAATCCCCGAAACCTGACGGACAGGTAATATTGCCTGAATTAGCTGAATCTGTTAAGAAGAAGGAAAAAAAACAGGACAAAAAGCAGGAGAAAAAAGAAAAAAAGAAGGATAAATAAATAACTCAGGCTTTGAATAATTTTTTCAGACGTACACTCACGGGAGCCTGGATTGTGATCTTTGTGCTCGGTGGATTCTGGCTTCATCCACTGACCTTCGTACTTGCCGGTCTTGTAATACTTGCCGGCACCCAGTACGAGTACTTAATAATGATACGGAATACAGGTGTTAAGCCTCAGCTCGTACCCGGAATGATAACAGGTACGGCATCTTATATGCTCGCAACGCTTATCGCAGCAGGCATCCTGCCTGTTAAATTCTTCCTTGTACTTATACCAGTGATGCTCTTCATTATGATTGTCGAATTGTATCGCAGGCAGGAGAAACCATTTGATTCACTGGCACATACCTTTTTTTCAGTGCTTTATACAGGAATACCCCTGTCGATGTTTCCTTTTGCTGCCTTTTCAAGAAGCGGCCTTGATTCAATCCTTCCGCACAGGCTTGAGATGTTTTCACCGGGAATTATAATCGGTTTCTTTCTGCTTATCTGGGCCAATGATACAGGAGCATACCTCGCAGGTGTGTCATTTGGAAAACACAAGCTGTTTGAGCGAATCTCACCGAAAAAGACCTGGGAGGGTTTCTTCGGAGGAGTGCTGCTTGTAGTTATTGTCGCGTGGCTGCTTTCATCATGGCTGGGCGTTGTAGGCAGAACGCAATGGATAATCATTGCACTGATTGTTTCTGTTGCAGGAACCTATGGCGATCTTATCGAATCGATGCTTAAAAGGAGCCTTGGAGTAAAGGACTCAGGAAACATTATGCCCGGCCACGGAGGCTTTCTTGACAGGTTCGACAGTGCAATAATCTCATTCCCCCTTGTATATCTTTTTATCGCTCTGTTTGGATGATTTGCAAGACTTGATTAGTTTTGTGCAAATTTTTGTTAAATGAGTATTCATAAGGAAGGATATAAAATACTTGGATTTGGTTTTGCTACTTTACTCGTATTAAATATAATAATTAACATCTTCTGGGGAGATATTGAAATCCTGAAATGGGGATTCCTGATTCTGTCCTTTATGCTTTATCTTTTTCTTCTCTTTTTCTTCAGGTGGCCGGAAAGGGCTATTGAACCCACCCACGGACTTGTATATGCCCCTGCCGACGGTAAAGTTGTTGTAATTGAAGAAACAGAGGAAAAGGAATATTTCAAAGACACACGCCTCCAGGTTTCTATCTTCATGTCTCCGTTTAATGTTCACAGTAACAGGTATCCTGTTTCGGGTAAGATAAAATATGTGAGGTACCACCCGGGAAGCTATATGGTAGCATGGCATCCCAAATCCTCGGAGCTGAATGAAAGAAGCTCAATTGTTATTGAGACTGCTGAAGGTACTGAGATTCTTGTCAGACAGATTGCCGGTGCAGTGGCAAGACGTATTGTAACCTATGCGAAGGAAGACCTGAAAGTGAAACAGGGAGATGAGCTGGGATTTATCAAGTTCGGATCGCGCGTTGACATTTTCCTGCCGGTCGGAACAGAGATAGAAATACCAATCCTCCAGCAGGTAAGGGCAAATAAGGACATCATTGCCAAAATCTGAAAATTTAATTTAAAATGAGATCAAAAGACGATAAGATAACTGAAATCACAAAAGATGTCAGCTGGATCGGAGTTCTTGATTATGATATCAGGACTTTCGATATTGTTATGACTACCGAGCACGGAACAACCTACAATTCATATTTTATTAATGCCGGAAAAAAGGCTGTTGTTGAACTGGCCAAGGCAAAATTCTGTGATGTCTTCCTTGAGAAACTCCGTAAGTTAACGGATCTTTCTGAAATACAGTACATTATTGTCGATCATACAGAGCCTGATCATGTAGGAAGCCTGAAGGTCCTGCTCGACCTTATTCCGGATGTCATTGTTGTGGGATCGGGAAATGCAATAAGGTACCTCGAGGATATACTCAACAAGCCTTTCAGATCGCTTGTTGTGAAACACGGTGACAAGCTCGATCTTGGAAATAAGACACTGACGTTTATTGCCGCTCCGAATCTTCACTGGCCGGATACCATCTACACTTACCTCGAAGAGGATAAGGTGCTTTTTACCTGTGATTCATTCGGCGCACATTATTGTTCCGAAAACCTCTTCAGTAATTTTGATGAGGCTTATACAGAGTCTTTTAAGTATTATTTTGATGTGATCCTCAGACCTTTCAGCAGGTTTATGCTGAAGGCTATCGATTTTATCAGGCCCATGCAGATTGATTATATATGCACAGGGCACGGACCTGTGCACAGGGGCAAAAGTATTGCCACCGCAATGGAGCTTTCTTCTGTATGGGCCAGTGAGTACATGGCCAGGACAACAGAAAAAAATGGCTACAACATCTTTGTTGCTTACATTTCAGCTTACGGTTACACAAAGGAGGCAGCTTCAATTATTGCCAGGGGTATAGAGGAAACACAGGATATTAAGTGTGAAGTGGCAGACATAGAGGAAATGCCGCTTGACATTCTTGAAGAAAAGCTTACCAACTGCGACGGACTTATTGTCGGCTCTCCGACAATAAACCAGAATACCCTGTTGCCTGTTTACAAACTGTTTGCGCTTGTAAATCCGATAAGGGACAAGGGAAAGCTTGCCGGTTCTTTCGGATCGTACGGCTGGAGCGGCGAAGCTCCCAGAATAATACTCGACACTTTCCGGTCGCTTAAGTTTAAAACCTTCGAGGAGCCCGGCGGAGTTAAATTCTCACCCGAAGGTTCCAAGGAAGACTTCCTCCTGGAATACGGAAGAAAGTATGCAGTGACCTTCATGAATGAATGCGGGAGAAAATAGAAAGGTGCCCTTTTGAGGCACCCTTCCGGTTATGAAAAATCCTTATTTACGAGATCGCAATCTGGCGTGAGAGGTTCTTCTTCTCTTCTGTCATCTTCGGGAGGCTGATTGTCAGAATGCCATCCTTGTAATTAGCCTCGATCCTGTCCCTGTTTACATTCTCAGGAATATAGAAACTTCTGCAGAATGACGAGTAGTTGAACTCTTTCTTCTTGTATCCGTCTCTTTCCTCCGATGTCTCATTCTTTGCCTCTGAAGAAATTGTAAGAACATCCTCATTGGTATCGATCTTGAGATCTTTCTTGTCAATTCCGGGAATTGCAAGGTCGAGCACATAGTTCTTTTCATCTTCCCTGATATTCACTGCAGGCATTGAACTTGTCCTGTTTGTTAATGTCGGGAAAAAATCATCGTCAAAAAAATTAGGCATGTAAAAAGGCCTGAAACTTCTTCTCATAATTGTTGGTAACATAGCTTTGTCCTCCTGTTTATTTTAGTTTAACATATTTGTTTTTCATTTTCGATTAACATTTTTCAAACTCCGTTCCAAATTGAAAAATACGCCAATATGGCATATTTTGACAAAAATGCACTGACAAAATGACAAATTGCAAAATTTTCAATGTTGATTTATTTGCAGGGATATTGAGCTATAACAGCTTACTGAGTTTGCCGAATAGAAAAATTAAGCTAGGTTTGTAAAAGGATTGATATCTGCTATGGGAACAACCTGGAGAAACATATTAATAATTGCCGGAGTTTTGTTGCTGATTGCCGGCGCATGGTATTTCAGGAGCATTGTTGTATATATTCTTATCTCAGGCGTACTGTCGATTATGGGTCGTCCGCTTGTAGATCTTTTCTGCCGGATTCATTTCAGGAAATGGTCATTTCCGAGGACATTAAGCGCATTTTTAACCCTTATGATTATATGGGGTGTGATAATATTGTTTTTCTATATTTTCATCCCGCTTGTAACTACCCAGCTAAACTATTTCTCGACAATTGACAGTGAGAAGATTGTGCAGCTTATTGAGGCGCCCATATCAAAAATAGAGCAGCTTTTCCGGACCTTTAACAAGGACATATCGGATCAGATTTCAATACAGGACTATATTGGCACTAAAATAGCAAGTGTATTGAATATAAATATGATACAGAACTTCTTGTCATCTGTATTCGGCATCATGGGTAACATGATGATTGCAGTTTTTTCTATTTCCTTCATAACCTTCTTCTTCCTTAAGGATCAGAAATTGTTCTTTGAGTCAATTCTGATGTGGGTACCTGACCGGTATACAGAAAATTTCTCCCGCGCCCTGCATTCAATTCAAAACCTGCTTACAAGGTATTTCATAGGTATAATCATACAGAGCACTTGTATTCTGATACTTATAACAATAGGTATGACGATAGTGGGGATTGATTTTCAGCAGGCTCTTGTGATGGGAGTGATCCTGGGTATACTTAATGTTATTCCCTATGTAGGCCCCTGGGTAGGACTGTTTATCGCCCTTATAATGGGTGTGGCTTCTCATATAAACATGGATTTTGAAACTGTTGTGATACCGCTTGTGACATATATGATAATTGTTGAAGCCATTACTCATCTTATTGACAATGTGGTGTTTCAGCCAGTTATTTTTTCAAGCAGCGTGAAAGCCCATCCACTTGAGATTTTCATTGTAGTGCTTGCCTCAGGATTTGCAGCAGGGATACCGGGAATGATACTGGGAATCCCCACATATACTGTTGTAAGGGTATTTGCCCGTGAGTTCTTCTACAATTTCAAGGCAGTCCAGAAAATAACCTCAGGATTGTCACCAGAGAGCGTAAACGGAGGGATTGACGGTGAGGGAAAACATGATCTGCTTGATATCAAGGCCCCACGGATAATGCGCAGGAAAAAAAAGTAAGCTTTTTAATACTTTTCTAAATTTATGATCAGGATAATATCCAGGATAGCAGGTTTTTATGCTGATGGTTTCAGAAACCTCTCTTCATGGGGCCGTAAAGTATGGATAATAATTCTGATAAAACTTTTTATTATGTTCGCTATTTTAAGGCTTTTCTTCTTCCCTGATTTTCTTAATAAGAAATTCGGCAATGATAAAGAACGCAGCGAATATGTACTCGAACAATTAATAAATTCACCTGATAATCATGACGGAAAACATTGATCTGACCTTAATCGGCTGGTCCAGGGCCCAGTTTGCACTGACTGCCATTTATCACTGGTTGTTTGTACCTCTGACACTTGGCTTATCATTCATTGTGGCTATAATGGAAACACTTTATGTCAGGAGCGGCAATGAAGAATGGAAAAAGATAACAAGATTCTGGATGACACTTTTCGGGATCAATTTTGCAATTGGTGTTGCCACAGGTATTATCCTCGAATTTGAATTCGGGACAAACTGGTCGAACTATTCCTGGTTTGTAGGTGATATCTTCGGTGCACCGCTTGCTGTTGAGGGGATAGTGGCCTTCTTCCTCGAGTCGACATTTATTGCGGTAATGTTTTTCGGATGGAATAAGGTAAGCAGGAAATTTCACCTTATCTCAACCTGGCTGGTGGCAGTAGGTTCAAACCTTTCAGCTCTTTGGATACTTGTTGCAAACGGCTGGATGCAGAATCCTGTCGGAATGGCATTCAATCCGGAAACGGCAAGAAATGAGATGGTCAGTTTCTGGGAAGTACTCTTCAACCAGGTTGCAGTCGATAAATTTCTTCATACCATATCTTCAGGTTTCCTGCTGGCTTCCGTCTTTGTGCTTGGGATAAGTGCCTGGTTTCTCCTTAAGAAAAGGGAGTCTTCATTTGCACGGAGGAGCATGTTAGTCGCCTCAGTCTTCGGCATCCTTGCATCATTTATGAATGCATATACAGGAGATTCTTCAGCCAGGACAATTGCGAAGGTGCAGCCTGTCAAATTTGCTGCAATGGAGGCGCTTACTGAGGGTAAGACAAATGCCGGTCTTGTGGCATTTGGCGTTCTGAAAGAATCGGAAAACAAAGTTGGTGAGAAATACCTTAAGGATTTTCTTTTCAAAATTGAATTGCCGGGCCTGCTTTCAATGATGACCTCCGGAGACAGGGATGCCTATGTTCCGGGTGTCATCGATCTTGTGCATGGAAACAGGGACCGTAACATAATGTCTTTTGATGAAAAGAAGACAAGGGGAGAACTTGCCCGTAAAACGCTTATTGATTATAAAAATGCAGTTAAAGAAGGAAATACAGCTCTCAGGGATTCACTGAAGAATGTTTTTGCAGAGAAAAGTTTCAATAGTGAATATTTCAGATTCTTTGGTTATGCTTCTGTTGAAAAGGCAGAGGACCTGATCCCGGATCTTTCCGGGACCTTCTATTCGTTTCATCTTATGGTAATTCTTGGATTTGCTTTCATAATGCTGTTTGCTCTGACCCTTTACCACCTGTTCAGGGGAACAATAGAAAAGGCACGATGGTTTTTGTGGCTGTGCCTTTTGTCAATACCTCTTCCGTACATAGCCAGTGAACTGGGATGGGTTCTTGCCGAACTAGGCAGGCAGCCCTGGATAATTCAGGACCTGATGCCGGTATCTGCCGCCGTCACCAATATCGGCTCCGGTTCAGTTATTGCAACTTTCTTCATCTTTGCAGCCTTGTTTACAACCCTGCTTATTGCAGAGGTTTCAATAATGGTTAAGCAGATTAAATCAGGACCAAAACATTAGGAGGTAATAATTATGACAACATTAATGATATCACATCTCTTTCTTCAGAATTACTGGTGGATAATTGTATCTGTTCTGGCAAGTTTTCTTGTATTCCTGATGTTTGTCCAGGGCGGTCAGTCGTTCATCTTCACTCTTCCCGGCAACGAAATGCAGAAGACCATGATTGTCAATACTGTGGGTCGCAAGTGGGACCTTACATTCACAACCCTGGTTACTTTCGGCGGCGCCTTCTTTGCATCTTTCCCGCTTTTTTATGCAACAAGCTTCGGCGGGGCATACTGGGTATGGATTGCAATACTCTTCAGCTTCATCCTTCAGGCTGTGGCTTATGAGTTCCGCTCCAAACCAGGCAATGTTTTCGGACAGAAAACCTTCGATATTTTCCTCCTCCTGAACGGAGCTCTCGGACCACTTCTTATCGGAACAGCTGTAGCAACATTTTTCACCGGCTCCAGGTTCAGTCTCGATGAGATGAACAGGGTTACATGGGCCTCTTCATGGTATGGCCTCGAAGCTGTTACCGATGTAAGAAACCTTGCACTCGGACTTGCAGTATTCTACCTAGCCAGGGTGAACGGTTTGCTTTATATAATAAATTCTGTTGATGATGAAGATCTTAAGGCCCGTTCTCTGAAAAAACTGCTACCGAATTCAATACTGTTCCTCGTTCCCTTCCTGTTCTTCGTTATAGCAATACTTTTTTCTGAAGGATTTGCCACTGATCCGTCAACAGGTTCAGTATCAATGGAAAAGTACAAATACCTGCATAACCTTATACAGATGCCGCTGGTGCTTATAATCTTCCTTGCTGGTGTTGTTAATGTTCTTTATGGCCTGTATGCAGCCCTTTTCAGGAAGAAAAATGGTGCAATATGGTGCACTTCTATTGGTACAATACTGGCCGTATTCGCAATATTTATGCTTGCAGGTTTTAACAATACTTCATTCTATCCTTCATCTCACGATCTGCAGAGCTCACTTACAATAAGAAATGCATCCTCAAGCCTGTTCACACTTAAAACAATGATGTTTGTTTCCTTCATTGTACCCTTTGTGATAGCTTATATATGGTATGCATGGAAATCGATGAATATCAATAAGATAACTGTTGATGAAATGAATCTGAACGAACATAAGTATTAAAAAGGCGGAAGGTTGAAGGCTGAAGGCGGAAGGGTGAAAGCAACGGATTTACCTTCAGCCCTCCGCCCTTTTGCCTCTCCGCCCTGTTTATATTTATAATTGCTAACAAATTGGAATCATGTATATAACAGAATTTCTCGAATACCTTATCTGGCCGGCATTCATATTCCTGAGCTGGATTACAGTTAAATTCGCATTATCGGTATATGACAAGAAATTTCCTGAAAACGGCAGTGTCTCAGAATAAACCGGATACCAGGGAAGAAACAATATAAATCGGTATTATAAGTGCAGCGGCGCTCATTCCCAGTATGGCGAATGACACTGCAATCAGCACGAGCATAAGGTACCGCCCCTCATTGCCTTTCAGCCTGAGATCAGAAATTTTGAGTGAAAAAAGTTCAAGCCTGCTTACCATGAGCAATGAAAGTGCAATAGTAAGAAGGCTTGTTATAAGTTTATTGCCTGTAATGCTCAGGATGAATTCAGATTCTGAATAATGACCTGCAATAACAAGTGAGATCACTGCTATGGCATTTGCAGGGGTTGCCAGACCCTTAAAGCTTGTTGTCTGGCTCTCATCGAGATTGAAAACTGCCAGCCTGAGTGCGGCACAAACAGGCATAAGTGCCGCTACAAGTATCATAATGTCAGCACCTGCTATTTTAAATGACGACTCCGATGAACCAGTTGTAAGGAAATTGTAAATTATTATTGCCGGGGCAACACCGAAACTGACCACATCAGCAAGACTGTCAAGTTCCTTTCCTATGGCAGAATAAGCCTTAAGCATCCGTGCGGAAAAGCCATCCAAAAAATCGAAAACCATCGCAGCCACAATAAACCACGAGGCAGCAACAATATTGCCTCCTGCAGCAAGAATTACTGCAGTGAAGCCTGATGTGAGATTAAGGGATGTAATAAAATTCGGAATATGTTTTTTCATTTGAAATGCTGCTTGTTTAGATGTAGAATTGGTAAAATTAAAACAAATTTCGGCTTTATTATTAGTTTTGTACTAATTAGCGAGAGTAGATGAGAGACCTTAGAGGTATTAAGATAGCAGTTGATTTTGACGGAACAATAGTTGAGCATGCCTATCCTGAGATAGGGAAGGAGAAGCTTTTTGCTTTTCAGACCCTAAGGGAGCTCGATAAAATGGGAGCCAGCCTTATACTCTGGACTTTCAGAAACGGGAAAGAACTTAACGATGCAGTCGAATTCTGCAGAAGAAACGGTATTGAATTCTATGCAGTGAACAGAAATTATCCCGAGGAGGTTTACGATGAAACAGTAAGCAGGAAGATAGATGCCGACATCTATATCGATGACAAAAATATTGGAGGATTTCCGGGTTGGAGTGAAGTATACCAGCTGATCAATCCATTTGAACTTCAGCAGCTTGAAGCGGAAAAGAGAATATCAGCATCACGGAATATTTTCCGGAAGCTTTTCAGAAAAAAGGATAAAAAAGATGAATAGAAGGTTCTCAGCTTATTTAATAGTATTCTCAATAATACTTCTAACAAACTGGTTTATATCCTGTTCAGGGAAACCGGGAAAAGATGCGGTAACACATTCTGAAACTGAGGCAAAGGCTCCTGCAGAGGAACAGGTAAATCTTATTAAACTGAGGAAGCCCGGTGAAAATGCCGAACTGATACTAAACCAGCCCTTTGAAATTGAGGCAGAGCTTGTTTTTAAAAACAGGGCTCCAGATTCAGTTGTGATTGTCTTTGACAGTAAGGTTGTAACTACATTAAAATCAGAGCCGTGGAAAGTGTCAGTCGCTAAGGAAAAAGTTAATGCAACTGGCAGAAAACCACTGAGAGTTATTGCCTACAGGGATGGCAGGGCTCAGGCACCTGTAACCCGCTTCCTGCTTGTATACTCTGATATAGTGCCTCCGGTATACAGAGCCAGGATAATAAATACCTATCCGCATGATGTTCATGCATTTACCCAGGGTCTGTTTGTGAATAACGGACTGATGTATGAAAGCACTGGACAGGAGACCGAATCTTCACTTCGGGAGGTGGAGATAAAAACAGGCAAAGTGCTCAGGCTGCTTAACCTCGATCCTTCGCTTTTCGGTGAGGGCATAACTCTGTACAAAGACAGGATCTTTCAGGTTACCTGGAGAAGCAAGGTTGGCTTTGTTTATGAGAAATCAACATTCAGGCAGATCAATAAAATCTTCTATTCCACTGAAGGCTGGGGACTTACGACAATCGGCGACAAAATAGTAATGAGTGATGGCACAAATACCATTGCCTATTATGACCCTGAGATGTTCACAATGATATCAAAGATTGAGGTCTATGATAATGACAAAAAGGTTGACAGCCTCAATGAGCTGGAGTATATAAACGGCGAGATATGGGCCAATATATGGATGCAGGACAGGATAGCAAGGATTGATCCCGTATCAGGCAAAGTGAAGTCCTATATTGATTTGTCAGGCTTGTTTCCTCAGAATGAGAGAAATCCTGAAGCTGAGGTACTTAACGGGATTGCGTGGGACAATGACAATAAGAAACTGTATGTCACCGGCAAGCGATGGTCGAAGTTGTTTGAAATTGCCCTTACTGACTGAGGCCTGTTCCGTAAACAATCCTTATTGCAGAAGGAAGAATGCTGAATTCAGCAGGCGTATGACCCAGCGTTTCTCCGTCAGCTTCGCAGAATATAATTGAGTCCGATACAGCCTTAAAACTTCTGCATCTGTATCCGTCGATCATAGGATGACTTAAAATAGTACCGTCGTAAAGTATTTTCAGCTTCCTGATAATCTCAAATTTACTGATGTCTTTTATTACAGTCACGTCGAGTAGTCCATCGGTTGGATCAGCATCCGGTGTCTGGCGCATCCCGCCGCCGCAGTATTTGCCATTACCCACATTTGCTGAGAATATGCGTGTAGTCTGTTTTACCCCGTCAACTTCAAGGTCTGCAATATTGTTTTTATACTTTATAAGGCTCAGCAGCAGGCAGTAGAGATATATCAGTTTACCACCTCTTCCCTTGTCCTTGTGATAATTTGTCAGTTTAACTACATCAGATTCAAAACCGATACCTGCAATGTTTATGAAGTATCGTCTTTTTTTCTCCGCTCCCAGGTAATAATCGATTATTCCCACATCATGTCTGAGAGTTTTTCCCTCTTTAATTATTTCCGCAGCCTTTTCATGATCAAGCGGTATGCCGAATAGCCTGCCCCAGTCGTTGCCGGTACCAACAGGTATTGTTGCAAGGGTTATACGGGAGGGATCATCAATTCCTGACTGGAAGACCCCGTTAAGAACTTCATTCAATGTACCGTCACCACCGACAGTGATTATTTTCCTGTAACCTTTTTTAATGACCCCGGCAGAGAAAAGCGTGGCATCATCTTTCCCCGATGTAAAGCTGAAATCAAAATCAATCCCTTTACTTTTCAGGGTTGATGAGATAATATCCCAATCCTTTTTACCTTTTCCGTTTCCTGCGTTTGGATTGACTATGACAAACCATGCAGGCTGTGAAGAATTACTGCTCATATGGTTTGAAAAATTAAGGATGTAAATATGTAAAATATCAAGCTATTATTAATCAGTCGGATATAAAATTTAACATCCGGCATGGCTGTTAATAAAATGTTGAAAACCCCAAAAGAAATGTTTACAATTACATCTTTAAGTTCCGGCAGCAGTAGGTTCATAAGTAGTAAATTTGAAGCTCAAAAATTAACTGAAACAACACAGAATATAAATGGGAAGGATTATAGCAATAGCTAATCAGAAGGGCGGAGTTGGAAAGACCACTACGGCAATCAACCTTGCAGCAAGCCTAGCGGCGCTTGAGAAAAAAGTGCTGATAGTCGATGGTGATCCACAGGCAAATGCAACATCGGGAATAGGTATTGATACGAGGCAGATAAGATGCACTATATATGATTGTCTGATCGACGGAAAGGACTCAGCAGAAGCTATTATGTCCACAAGTGTTGAAAATATGGAGATCATGCCTTCAAATATTGACCTTGTAGGTGCAGAGATAGAAATGCTTGAAAGGCCTGAACGTGAAAAAATACTCAAGAATGTCCTTAAGAAGATCGTTGACAAGTATGACTATATTCTTATCGACTGTTCCCCGTCCCTCGGTCTGCTTACTGTTAATGCTTTAACAGCTGCCGATTCAGTTATAATACCTGTGCAGTGCGAGTATTTTGCACTTGAAGGTCTTGGAAAACTGCTGAATACGATCAAGATCATCCAGAGTAACCTGAATCCCGAACTGGAAATAGAAGGCTTCCTGCTTACAATGTATGATTCCCGTCTGCGCCTTTCGAACCAGGTGGCTGACGAGGTGAACAAGCACTTCCAGCAGATGGTTTTCAAAACAATAATACAGCGTAATATTAAACTTTCAGAAGCTCCCAGCTTCGGACAACCGGCAATCCTTTATGATGCTGATTCGAGGGGAACTGTGAACTATCTCAATCTGGCCAAGGAGCTTATTGAGAAGCAGGAAGAGAAAGTAAAAGCATAACATTAACGGTCATTTACCTGAAACAGTGATGAATATGACAAAGAAAAATGCGTTGGGAAGAGGTCTTGGTGCATTGATTGAGGGAGTTGAGAAGGAGGTTCTGGAGAAGAAGGTTGAAGCTAACATGGACATTTCAGTTGATGCAATTGAAGCAAACCCGTTTCAGCCAAGAACAAAATTCGATGAGCAGTCACTAGAAGAGCTTGCAGCATCAATAAGAAAGCTGGGAATTGTCCAGCCTCTTACGGTAAGGGATGCCGGAAATGGAAAATACCAGCTTATTGCCGGTGAAAGAAGGCTCAGGGCTGCAAAGCTGGCCGGCCTGTCACTGGTACCGGCTTACGTCAGGACTGCCGATGACCAGGCAATGCTTGAACTTGCTCTTGTCGAGAATATTCAGCGCGAAGATCTAGATGCAGTTGAGGTTGCAATAAGTTTCCAGAGGCTCATTGAAGAGTGCCGGCTTACACAGGAACAGCTGAGCGACAGGGTTGGAAAGCAGAGATCAACAGTTTCAAATTACCTCAGGCTTCTGCGGCTTCCTGCTGAAATACAACTGGGTATCAGGAACAAGCATCTTACTATGGGTCATGCCAGGACTCTTATAAATATTGAGGATCCGAGACAGCAGATTACTGTTTATTACAAAATAGTCGACGGTGACCTTTCTGTCCGCCAGGCAGAAGAGCTCGTGAGGCAACTACAGACCGAGAAGATTAAGGACCCGGAGAAAGGAGAAAGGAAGAAAAAACTGAACGAGGATTTTCATCAGCTATCAGAGCATCTGAATAAGCTATTCTCCACACAGGTGAACTTCAGGATAAACGAGAAAGGCAAAGGCAAGATTGTGATCGAGTTCTCAACTCCTGAGGAAATGGAGCGCATTTTAGGAGTATTTGACCGGCTGAACTCCTGAAAATAATTATCTTTATCGCACGTTTATAATCCGGAACATCAATACCGGGGTGATTTTGCTTTTGAAGAGACTGAAGAAAATATCGATAATTCCAGCCTTCCTGATGCTTTGTATCTCGCATGGCATTACAGCCCAGGATACACTCTCTGTAAAAACGCCTGACAAGGACTATTCTGTTGATACGCTGCATGTTGAAAAAGACCGTAAGCAGCGGAAGAAGGACAGGACAACGGTACTTGACATAACAAATGATACTGTTCCCGCTGCCGTGAATACTGTTGTAAGGCGAAGGGATGATACAATGAAGGCTACAATGCTCGCCGCTGCCCTGCCAGGAGCCGGACAGATCTATAATTCAAAATACTGGAAGATCCCTATAGTATATGCAGGATTCGGAGCGCTTATTTACTTCTACAAATCAAATACTGATAACTACCAGATGTATTACCGGGGTTACCTCGATTTTACTGATAAAATCAAAGAAACAGCCAGCTACATTGAATTTGCCGGCGATCCGACATATTATGATCCTGTACTGCATCCTACAACCTACAGCCCTGCAAATGAACAACTTGTAAAGGAAAAAATGCTCAGACTTGTTGATTATCATAAAAGATACCGCGACCTTTCGGTGATCCTGACAGGGGTATGGTATTTTGCCCAGATACTTGATGCAAATGTGGATGCCAGCCTGAGTAACTATGACGTCACTGATAACCTGCAGCTTTCATTCTATCCTTCTCTTTTGAATACACCGGGACAAATGACAGCCGCTGCTTTTAATGTAGGTCTGAAAATGACCTTTTAACTGAATTAAAAAATGAGAAAAATACTTTTTACCGCCTTATTGATTCTTGTCTCAATCAGCTCATACTCACTGACCGGCTATGATACAATTATAATAAAGTCGGACGACAGCTCGGAAAGAATCGGAAGTGACCTTGACAGCCTTCTTAACAGCTGGTATGTGCAGCTTGCTGTCAAAAACCTGC
>ERZ1645192.345-NODE-345-length-37776-cov-10.308051_pt1 | contig 37776 bp, 38 predicted proteins | sample MGYA00575354_ERZ1645192 | MGnify/ENA primary metagenome ERZ1645192 (study PRJEB40844, sample SAMN11349763) | freshwater sediment metagenome | isolation source: river sediment | host: Sediment | place: India: Faizupur Khadar , New Delhi | collected 2017-02-21 ...
TGAACCTGATCGAGCTTGGCCCAGATCAGCTTGTGGTCGGCGGTGTCGCCGCCGGTGAAGGCGATCTTCGGGCCTGCGGGCACAAGCACTTCGGTTTCGGCGCGGCGCTTGGCGGCGATGAAATCTCTGGAGTCGATCACCGTGGAAGTGAGCTGGCGGTGGTTGACGCGCGATCCCGTGCGCTGTGACCAGGGTGAGCCGGTGGTGCGGAGATAGCGGTCGGCTGCGCTGTCGCGGAACACTTCCAGGCTGTCGCGGCGCTCGATCAGCGATTGCCCGATGGCGATCAGGCTTTCGAGCTGGACGGATTTGACCTCGGAGCCATCCTGTTCGCGCTGGAGCCGCTTCTGACCCTGCTCATTGTCGTCCAATTTGCGTTCGACCCGATCGACGGCCCGGTGGAACATATTGACGGTCGACCAGAGGAGATCGTTGAGATCGTGGTCGAGGCTGGTGTCGGCCATCGTGGCGACGAGGGCATCGAAGATGTCGGCGACGGCGCCTTCGATGATGCGGTCCTCCGGCGCCGGGCGGAGATCGGGTTCGTCCTCGGAAGGACGGTAACCGTAGAGCTGAAGTTCCTGTGCGATGTGGTCGGTGGGTGAGGATTCGTGGCGGGGTTCGTATTCGTCATACGCGCTCATGGGAGGCTCCGTCGGTGGACCGCGACCGTCGCGGCCTTCATGGCGACGAAGCCCATGGGCGGGACGGGCCTGCACCCGGCGCGAAGCGCCGGGCCGGAGCAAAGCGGAGGATGGCGAAGCCCGGCTATTTTGCCTCGCGATGGAAAGGCGGCTTCGCCGCCGCCGGAAAATAGCCTGGCGCAGCCATTGCCGACCCGGCCCGACTATGGGCCGATCGCCCTCTCGAAGGACGAGGTGCGGTCCACTTCCGATGTCGGTGCATCCAGGCGGGCATGGCGATGACCCCACCACCGTCCTCCCTGCCGGCTATGCCGCCGGAGATAGGAAGCGGGGGACGTCCTGCGGGGCGATCTGTACCCTGAGGATGGCGCGGAGCGCATCCGCGCCGAAATGCCGGAGATCCTCGTTGAAGTCCCCGAGCCGCGGCGACAGCACGATGGCCTCGATCCCTGCCGCATTCGCCCGCTCGACCAGACTGTCCCGCGCGCTGTCGCCGGCCGGGTCGTTGTCGCGGACGATATAGAGCCGGCGCAGCGTGTCTGGGAATAGAATGGCTGCGAGATGGGCGGCCGACAATGCAGCCGCCATCGCCATGCCGGGAATCGCCTGTCGAGCGGAAAGGATGGTTTCGATTCCTTCGCCCGCTGCCATCACGTCACCGGCAATCCCGAACCGCACCGCATTGCCGAGCAGATCGCCCATCGCCTTGCGCTGGATGTCGATCGGCGCCTTGTCGGAGCCGTCAGGTGCGAGCCAGGTCCGATGCGCGCCGGTGATTCGACCGTTGAGATCGGTGACGGCGGCGATCATCGCCGGCCATTGTTCGGTCGGACCATGATCGTGTGGCCGATAATAGCAGCGCGGATGGAAATGCAGGTTTCCGGTTCCGTGCAAAGCCGTAATCCCGCGTCCGCGCAGATACGTCTCTACGAGCGTGCCATAGATCGGCTGCGACATGGCGACGAGCCGCTGCGCCGCCTCGGCCGATCCTGACGGCGCCGGAGTGCTGGCGTGCCGCTTTGGCGGTGGCTCCGGTTCAGGATGCGGCAGGCTGAGGAAACGACAGGCTTCTTCGACCACATCGCTGAAGTCGATGAGGCCCAGGCTCTCACGAATTACGTCGAGCAGGTCGCCATGTTCGCCGGTGGCGGCGTCGGTCCATTTGCCCGCCGGTCCCTTCGGGCTTTCCTTGAGCCCGACATACATCGAACGGCCCGGCGTGTTGCGGACATCGCCGACCTGCCAGTAATGGCCCTGACGGCGGCCGTTCGAGAGGTAATGGCGACACACCGCCTCGGCCTGTCGGCCGAGACGTTGCGCCAGATCGGAAGCATCAAGCCTAGCCATCACGCCGCCTCCCGCTCGGAGATGCGCGCGATGGCATAGGTATCGAGTAGCTTGCCGAGCACCACGACGCCGCCCGCATCGACGGGGACGAAGGAGCGCAGCTTCCACGAGATGATCTCGGTGAACAGGCCATAGGCGCGCAGGCGTTCGCGCATCGCCTCGGTGAAGCCGGTCAGCTCGATCCGGTTCGCGCCCATGACGCGGACACGGCGAAGCTGAAGCCCGTCGGCAAGGTCGATGATGGTGCGCCCGTCATTGAGCGCCCGATGCGCGTCCTCGGCGGAGAGGCTCACCGTATCGGTCGATGCCGCATTCGCCGCCCATGCCGGAGAGACACGGCGACCGATGATACGCTCGCCGTCATCGGTCTGGAGCCGATAGACCCGCGTCGATTCGTTCGGCAAGCGCTTCCACACCGGCAGCAGCAGTCCGGCGACGATGTGGATCGTGCTCTCCTCGAACTCTGGCACCTCGCCGCATTCACGTTTCCAGATCGCGGCGAAGGTGGCCCGGTCGGTTTCCTCCCAATGGCTGTCGGCCATCATCTTCAGCGAGGCGTGATGATGCTCCATAGGCCGGATCAACCGGACGCGGCGTTCGATCTCGCCGTCGTCGAGCATCAGCGAGGGCGCCGATACCCCGACTGCGGCGCGGCCGGATTTGGCGTTGACCAGCAGCCTGCCGTGATCGGCATCGACATAAGCCAGCGCGTCGGCCAGCGTCATCGGCCGATTGCGCCGGCTCTCGGTGATGGTAAGCAGCCGGGTCTCCGCCCCCGTCGCGGGATGGGTGTAAATCACCTTGTGATCGGTGACGACAAAACTCTCCGCCGTCAGCGTCTCCAACCCGACATCATAGACGCCGCTGGCGATAGCGCCCTGCATCTTGGCGTCGAGCAGTTGCTCGAAGGCGGTGAACAGGATGCCCTGAAGCTCGATGGTCAGCGCCAACAGCCGGTTGAGGAAAGTGGTGATCGGCGGCAGCTCGTCCTTGATGCCATTGTCGTCCACCAGTTTCAGGCCGGTTGCCGACTGGAAGCGATCCAGTGAGCATCCGTCGATCTTGCCGCGCACGATCAGCAGATAGAGCTGGCGCAAGGCGTCTCGTGCGTAAGGGCTTTCCAGATTGTCCTCGGGCCGGAACATCCCTTGCCCGCCGGTCTGGCGCTGCCCGCGCGTGATGGCGCCGAGCGTATCGAGCCGGCGGGCGATGGTGGAGAGAAACCGCTTTTCCGCTTTCACATCGGTCGCAATCGGGCGGAAGAGTGGCGGCTGCGCCTGGTTCGTCCGGTTGGTGCGACCGAGCCCCTGAATAGCGGCATCGGCCTTCCAGCCCGGTTCGAGCAGATAATGGACGCGCAGCCGCTGGTTCTTCGCCGACAGCTCGGCGTGATAGCTGCGGCCGGTGCCGCCGGCGTCGGAGAACACCAGCACGCGCTTCACATCGTCCATGAAGGCGGCGGTCTCGGCGAGATTGGCGGAGGGCGCACGGTTTTCGACGGCGAAGCGGTCGCCCTTGCGGACGATGCGCCGCGACCGCCCGGTCACTTCGGCCACCATGTCCGTGCCGAAGCGTTGGACAATCTGGTCGAGCGCGCCAGGAACGGGAGGTAGAGAGGCGAGATGTTCGATCAGTTCGTCACGCCGGGCGACGGCCTCACGGCTTTCGACCGGCTGGCCGTCGCGATAGACCGGTCGGGACGACAGATTGCCCTCGCCATCCGTGAACGGCTCGTAGAGCTGTACCGGGAAACTATGGGCGAGATAATCGAGAACATACTCCCTCGGGGTGATGTCGACGCGGATATCGTTCCACTCCTCCGTCGGGATCTCGGCCAACCGCCGTTCCATCAGCGCCTCGCCGGTGGAGACGATCTGCACGACGGCGGCGTGTCCCGCGTTGAGGTCGGCCTCGATCGACCGGATCAGGGTGGGCGTCTTCATGCTGGTGAGGAGATGGCCAAAGAACCGCTGCTTGGCGGACTCGAAGGCCGAACGCGCGGCGGACTTCGCCTGCCGGTTCAGCGTGCCGTCCGAACCCGTTATGTTCGCCGCCTGCATGGCCGCGTCGAGATGGTTGTGGATGATCGCGAACGCGCCGGCATAGGCGTCATAGATGCGTCGCTGCTCATCGGTGAGCTGATGCTCCACCAGCTCATATTCCACGCCGTCATATGAGAGCGACCGGGCTGTGTAGAGGCCGAGCGAGCGGAGATCGCGCGCCAGCACCTCCATCGCCGCGACGCCGCCGTCCTCAATCGCCTCGACGAACTCTGCGCGGGTGGCGAAGGGGAAATCCTCGCCGCCCCAGAGACCGAGCCGCTGGGCATAGGCGAGATTATGGACGGTGGTGGCGCCGGTTGCCGAGACATAGACCACGCGGGCATTGGGCAGCGCATGTTGCAGGCGCAGTCCCACGCGCCCCTGCTGCGAGGGAGCGACGTCGCCGCGTTCGCTCTCGCCGCCACCGGCGTTCTGCATGGCATGGCTCTCGTCGAAAATCAGCACTCCATCGAAATCGGAGCCCAACCAATCGACGATTTGCCTGACCCGCGAAACCTTCTCGCCGCGCTCGTCGGAGCGTAGCGTGGCATAGGTTGCAAACAGGACGCCTTCGGAGAGCGAGATCGGCTTGCCCTGTGGGAAGCGCGACAGCGGCGTGACCAGCAGACGCTCCATGCCGAGCGCCGACCAGTCCCGCTGCGCGTCCTCGATCAGCTTGTCGGACTTGCTGATCCAGACCGCCTTGCGGCGCCCCTGCATCCAGTTGTCGAGGATGATGCCGGCCGACTGACGGCCCTTGCCCACGCCGGTGCCGTCGCCGAGCATGAAGCCGCGACGGAAGCGAACTGCGTTCGCGACGGCCTCGGGTGCGGCCTGGACAAGATCGAAAGTGGCGTCGACCGTCCACGAGCCGGCGAGGTAATCGCCATGCGCCTCACCGGCATAGATGACGGTCTCCAACTGGGCGTCCGACAGCAGTACGCGGATGTTGGCAGGCAGCATCGGTCGGTAGCTGGGCTTGGGCGGCGCGACGCTGGCCATGGCCGCCGATTGCACCAGCTTGGTCGGGTGGGCCTGAGCGCCGGGAATGCGGATCGACTGCAATCCGTAGGTCTCGTAGATCGCCTCGGTGAGATGCGCGCCCTTGGGCGGCGTCCAGTCAATAGTGTCGTAGGCAAGTTCGACGCCTTCAGGATCGGACGAGACAGCGCCATGCAGACGCGATGCTGCCGAGCGGGCGAGATAGCTGCGCACGGATTCCGGCGGAGGAGCGAGCGGCCGGACCTCGGCGGGCAACGTTACCGGCAGGCGTAGCGGAACATGCGCCTCGATCCAGCCCAGCAACGTGGCGGCATCCGGTGCCGTGCCCGGCGAAACGGGAAACACAGTCGGGTCATCGGCGGGCAGCTTGTCGATGACGGTCAACCGCGTCGGAAACGTCGTGCCGTGCTTCTGATAGACCGATCCGGCGATGGCGGCGGAGAACACGATACGTCCGCGCTCCTGCAAACCGATGAACGCATCGCGCCAGTCTGGTAGTTCCGGCCCTACATTGGCGCCGGTGATGGCGACCAGACGACCGCCGGGCGCGAGGCGGTTCAGCGCCGAAACGATGTGGCGGAAGCCGGTATCCTGCACTCGGCCAGAAACATGCGCCATCGCCGAGAAGGGCGGGTTCATCAGCACGGCGGAAGGGATGGTTGAGGGATCGAGATGATCGTCGATCTGCACCGCATTGAACCGGGTAATGGGAATCTCCGGAAAGAGGGAAGCAAGCAGCTCGGCGCGGGTGTCGGCCAGTTCGTTGAGGATCAGCGATGCACCCGCCGTCTGGGTGAGGATCGCCAGCAGGCCCGTGCCGGCCGACGGTTCGAGCACGCGGTCATCAGGCGTGATCGCGGCTGCGGTCAGCGCCGCGAGGCCGAGCGGCAGCGGCGTCGAGAATTGCTGGAGCGCCTGGCTTTCCTCCGAGCGGCGGGTATGCGTCGGCAAGAGGGCGGCGATCTTCGTCAGCGCGGACAATCGTGTCGCCGGAGAGACGGATTTACGGAACAGCGCCTTTCCGTATTTGCGCAGAAACAGAACGGTGGCGGCCTCGCACGCCTCATAGGCTGCCTTCCAGTCCCAGGCGCCCGATGCGTCGGTTGCTCGATAAGCGGTTTCCATCGCTGAGCGCAGGATCGTGGCGTCGATTCGCTCGCCGCGTTCGAGTTGCGGCAGCAGGAGGTTGGCGGCGGAAAGAATGCCCGACGACGGGACGAACGGCAGCGGCGCGGCCGACGCAGCGGCCACGGGAGACAGGATGTTCATGGGATGAGCTTTCAGGAGAGCGGGAAGGGAAAAGCCCGCGCGACGCTCTCTCTCCTCCGCCCGGACTCGATCCCGTCCCGGCGGCCCTCTCACTCTACTCGCGGCGACTCGTTCACTTCGGTCGATTAACCTTCACACGACCGTTCTTATCTTCCTGCGACGTGCAGCCCTTTGGAATGGCGACAACTCGGCCGTCAGATCCCTCGCGGGATGTACCGCCCGGTGGAACGGCTGCAACGCGCCCGTCGCGGCCCTCCCGTGAAGTATATCCCTTGCGGATCGCAACAACATGCCCATCCGATCCTTCCCGACTGGTTGCTCCAGGTGGGATGGTGATTGTCTTCCCGTCTCTTCCTGTTCTTGTCATTCTCCGCTCCTAATCATCACGCTGAAGCACCTTGCGCCAAATCTGTGAACGATGTAAACAGAAAATGTGAGCATCGGTAACAGGACAATCAAGTGCCCTTCGCTGAAGACGATCTGATCGGCATCAATGAGATCGCGGAGATGGCGGGCGTCTCCCGTCAGGCGGTCGTGAACTGGCGTGTCCGTTTTCCTGATTTCCCCAAACCGCTCACGGAATTGAAGGCAGGCCCCGTCTTTCGGACGCGGCAGGTCAAAGCATGGCTCAGGAAGAGGAAAGTGCCGATGGCTCGTGTCGTTTCACTCATCAATCTGAAGGGTGGCGTCGCCAAGACGACGACCACCGTCGCGCTAGCGGAGACGCTGGCGTCGCGGTTCGGCAAACGGATTCTGGTCATCGACCTCGATCCCCAGACCAACGCCACCACAATGCTGATCGGCGAAAAGAAATGGAAGGCGATCAACGAGAAGGGCTGGACGCTCGCCACCCTCTTCAAGGATGCGCTCGATCCGAACCACAAGGCCTTCGACCTGAAGAAGACGCTGCAGAAGGGCGTATCCGACGTGCAGGGCGCTGAGAAAGTCGACCTGCTACCGTCGAGCCTCGACCTGATCGACGTCCAGGACAAGCTTGCTAGCGCGCCGACCGGGCAGTTCTATTCGGTCACGCCGATCGATCTCCTGCGTCTCGCGGTCAAGTCAATCCTCGACGATTACGATCTCGTGTTGGTCGATTGCCCGCCGAACCTTGGCATCATTACTCTGAACGGCCTGCGTATCTCAGAGGGCTACATCATCCCCACCGTACCTGACGTGCTGTCCACCTACGGCATTCCGCAGATCGTGAAGCGTGTGAGAAATTTCTCCAAGGAGGTGGGGGAGAACATCGAGCCATTGGGCATCGTCATCACCAAATACCAGGAGGCTTCGACCATCCACGTCAACGTCTCGCGTGATCTGCGCCGCGAGAATGACCCGCCGGTGTTCGATACTGTGATCCGCCAGGCCAACCAGATCGCGGCGGCGGCCGAATTGCAGACGAGCCGGCGCACGCTCAAGCAGAAGTATGGCTATGGCGATCTTGCGACCCGCTACATCGATTTGGCGCAGGAACTGCTCGACAAGCTGGAGATCGACGCATGACCTTGAAACGCATTTTGACGGCGCTGGTCAACGTCATCGTCGATGAGGCTGGACGCAATCCCGACTTCCGCGAGCGGATCGAAGCGGCGCTCGACATGGCGAAACCGCCACCCAAGGCGGCTGCGAAGCCCGCTCAGAAACCGGCTATGGAGGAAAAGCGCAAAGGCGGCAGGCGGACGCCGGCCGTGCTCGATCCGATCGACCTCGCTAAACACGGCGAGGCAGGATTGCGGAATCAACTCGCCGGTCTCGATCTGGAGAAGCTCCTCGATATCGTTGCGCAATACGGAATGGACCCCGGCAAGCTCGTAATGAAGTGGAAGGATCGCGAGCGGGTAATCGACCGGATCGTCGAGTTGTCGTTGGGGCGTGCGACGAAGGGTGACGCTTTCCGCGCGGAGTAGCTACGGCAGACGAAAAATGGCGCCCCGCTGAGCAGCGGAACGCCAACTTCATAAGCATAGATCGCATAAACACGGCGACGGTCAGGTTGGCGGGAAGCGGACCATGCCGCTCCCCCGCCGGTAGTCGGTCATTCTGCGGCGAGCATGGCTTCGTCGTCCTCCTCGACCAGTTCGTCGTCATCCCCGTCATCGAACAGGAAGGCGGGAAGCGCCTCGTCGTTGCTGTCCTGATCGGCGGGAGCAACGGCAGCTTCCGTGCCAGTATCGGCCGGGCGCAGCGGCTCGGGCAGCCAGCCGCTGTCGGTGAGCAGGCGTTCCGCCTCCTTGGCCATGTCGCCCTTCTTCATGTGGTCGATGAGCTGCGCCGCCCGTTCGCCCGCGCCTTCACGCACCGCCTCGACGATGCGCGCCTTGGTGACGCGGCCGAAGTAGTTGCCGACGGTCGGGCGCCAGCCTGCCGCCACCATGTCGAGACCCGTCGCATTGGCCAGCCGTTCGGCCTGCGCCATGCGAACCTTTAGCCCATGTTCGCTGACACCGGAGCCGCTATAGGGATTGGGCCGCTCATAGAGCGCGTTGATCCCGTAGCTGACGCAATGGGCGAGCAGCGCCATGCGGCTGTCGTCATCGAGCGCGATCAGCCAGTCCCAGAGCGCTTGGTCATCGGCGGGGACATGATCGCCCCAGCGTTCGTGTCGGTCGGTAACGGAGGTGGCCGAGGCGCTGTCCTTCAGATCGTCGGCCTGAGCGGCGAAGTGAATCTGCCGGACATTGGCTTCCAGCGCGCCCGTCGCCGGACGATGCAGGAAAGTGTCCGAGACCAGCTTATGCAGCAGCGCCGTCATCGCGACTTGCGGATGGCTGGCGACGGCATTGCGCAGCGCCAGCGTGCGATGTGCCGTCAGTTCGATGACGAGACGTTCGGGGAGCAGCTTGATACCGTCTTCTTCCTCCTCGTCGCCCGGCGTGGACTGACCGCCAATGGTGATGACGGCGCGCTGGACGGGTGCCGCGCGGATTTCGCCGGTTTCGGGGTCGACGTTCTCCTCCGGAGTTTCGTCACCTGCGGCCATCTCCACCGGCTCCTCGTCTTCGGGCCGGACATAGCCGCGATCAATGACCAGCGAGCCATCCGCGTCGATGCTGACGAAGACGCCGGCGTTGGCGATGTCGGCCGGATCGTAGCCGAGCGGGCGACTGTCGAGATGGTCGATCGCCGCCTCGATCTCGCCGAGGCGCTCATTTACCGCGTCCGGCAACTCGTCGGCATCCTCATATTCGGCGACCAGACCGTCGAGGTCGGCCTGCAAGGCGGCTCGCGCGGCCTTTTCTTCCTCTGTCATATCGAGAACCGTGCCCGAAAGCCGGCGCAGACCGTGGTTGACGCCATAAGGGATGCTGACGGCGGCATCGACCCACTTCCAGCCCGCACCGGCGATCTCGTCGGCGACGGCCTTCAGCTTCTCGGCCACCAGCCGGTCGAGCAGACCCACATCCTGAAGCCAGCCGCCATCGTCGGACTCGAACAGATCGCGCAGCACGATGCCGCCCGCCGCCTCATAAGCCTCGACGCCGACGAAGATCGCGCGCCTGTCGGAGGCGCGCACCGTGGTTTCGGTGAGCATCCGCTTGATCTGCCACGGGTCCTTCTGCCAGCTATCGCGGATCGCCTCCCAGACCTGTTCCTGCCGCGCGTGATCCGGCGAGACGGTGAAGGCCATGAGCTGCTTCAGACCCATGCCGTCCTCTGCGAACACGTCCAGCAGCACGGGCGAAACCGAGGCCAGGCGCAGCCGCTGCTTCACGACATTGACGTCGATCAGGAAGGCGGCGGCGATGGCTTCCTCGCTCATGCCCTTGTCGCGCATCGCCTGGAAGGCGCGATACTGGTCGAGGGGATGTGGCGGAATGCGCTCGTCATTCTCGGCAAGCGAGATTTCTTCCATCAGGATGCCACTCGCCGCATCGCTGACGACGCAGGGCACGGGCGTCGTCTTGTTGAGCCGCTTCTGCTTCACCAACCGTTCCAGCGCGCGGTAGCGGCGCCCGCCGGCGGGCACCTCGAACATGCCGGTCTCCACGCCATCGGCGTCAAGCACGGGCCGAACATGCAGGGACTGGATGAGGCCGCGCCGGGCAATGGACTCGGCCAGATCCTCGACCGAGACGCCGGCCTTGATGCGCCGGACGTTCGCCTGGCTCAAAACCAGCTTGTTGAAAGGGATGTCGCGCGACGACGACAGGGTGACTTTCTGAACGGCAGTTGCCATCGGTGTTACTCCGCGACGGGCAATCGAGAGCCTCTCTCTCGACCTCCGACCCGTCACGAAGCGAAGCGCCACCCTCTCACTCTTAGAGGGCAGCGCCACGAGCCTGTTTTTGAGAGGGCCGGAAGGGACAGCCAATTCCCAATCTGCGGACATTTGACTCCCAATCAGCCGAAGTTGGCGGCTGCGACTGAAAGCCGGAGGCACGGAAAGCCGTATCTCCGGCTTTCCGGAATTCAAGCTGCGCGATCGAGCAGCTTCTTCGCCTTGGCCTCCATGTCGAGGCGAGCATCCTGATGCGGCTTGTCGCGCGCGACGGCGGTGATGCCCTGTACAAAATCGAAGATTGATACCGGCGGACGGCCTTCCTCGGCCAGGACCGTGTCGATGATCTTGCCGGTCTCCGCTTTCGAAAAACCGCGCCGCCGCAGGAAATCGGTGCGGTCCTCGTCGGTGCGGGCGACGATCCGTTCTCGCGCCGCCTTGATGCCGTTGATGAAGGGAACGACTGAGGAGTTGGCGAAGTTCAGGAGCGCGGGTACCGCTTCATGGGCGAAGCGCGACGCGGCATATTTGCTGTGGCGAATGGTGATCTCCTCGAAATCCTCGACGCCCCACAGATTGCGATTCTGGCACACCGCGCGAAGATAAAAGCTCGCCATGCCGAGCGTCTTGGCGCCCACCTCGCTGTTCCAGCAGTAGAAGCCACGGAAGAACAGATCGGGCGATCCATCTGGCAGTTTGCCCGCCTCGATCGGATTCAAGTCGTCAACCAGAAACAGGAACACGTCGCGGTCGGACGCATAGAGCGTCGTCGTGTCCTTGGTGACGTCGACGCGCGGATTGTAGATGCCGGTCGACCAGTCGAGGACGCCCGGCACCTTCCAACGTGTGTCGCCAGTGCCGTTGCCGGCAATGCGTTGCACGGCTTCGACCAGTTCGTAGTCGTAGATGCGGCCGTAGTCCGGCCCGGTGACGGCGCGCAGCTCGACGCGGCCGTCGTCAGTTTCCAGAGTTTTGATCTGCTCTGCCCGGTTCGAGGTCAGGCCATATTGCAGATTGATGCCGGCGAGCGCCGCCGGGAGATTGCGCAGATAAGCGGCGGGCGCACCAACTTGGGCGGCGAGCTGGCCGAAGCTCCAGTGCGTCGGCGCAACGGGTGCCTCCGCGCCCGGCAGGATCAGCGACAGCCGTTCGGGATCGGAACGGCTCGCCTCGACATGGATCAGCGCGGTCTCCACCACACGGGTCCGGCTGTGCTCGGCGCGGCCGCGCACCGCGCCGGCCAGGTCGTCGAGCGAGAGGAATCGCTCATCGTTGGGACGCGAATACCATTCGGACGAGACGCGACCGATGCGCTGGCCCCGGCCGGCATCCACCTTGTAGCCGCCGCGGACATCACGGCGAGCTTCGAGCACCTGCATGTTCATGGGGAAAATCTCCACGACGGACGCCGGAAGCCTCTCTCCCGGCACTCAATCCGTCACGAAAATCCCCTCCGCCCTCTCACTCTCGGGGCGTTGCGGGGCAGGCTGTGCAAAAACTGTCAGTCATGGGCGGCGCAGCCTGTCGCGCCAGCCTAGCGGGTAGGCTCACAGCCTAGAAGGTTTCGCCAAATAGATCGAGCACCGCCCGCCATGCCCGTGTCGTGTGCTTCCGGTGAGGCTATTCAAACGCCGAGGAAGTTGCCCGATGCGAACGCGACGCCATTACCGTATCGGCTCCGATCAAGCGTGGCGCCATGAACAGCGAGCACTTCCGCCCCACACAGTTCGCTTATGACGAAATGAGTGACACGATCCGCTGCCCCGCAGGCGAAACCCTTCGACCGTCTGGCAAGCACACGCGCAACCGAGCGATCCGTTACAGAACCTCCGCCTGCAAGGGTTGCGCCCTAAAGCCCCAATGTACTCCCGGCGCCCAGCGCACGATCCATCGTCTGTTCGACCAAGCGGCTCTCGACCGGATGGAAGACCGCATTTACTCCAATCCGGATCTGATGAAGATCAGGCGTTGCACCGTCGAGCATCCGTTTGGCACAATCAAGCGAATGTCGGGCGGCGGCAGATTCCTGACACGGGGTTTGAGGGCAGTGAAGGCGGAAGCAGCCCTCTCGATCCTGGCATTTAACCTACTCCACGCTGTGAATGCCTTCGGGCATCAGAAAATGATCGGAGCCGCCTGATCGTTCGCTCCGCTGTGCCGGCTCTCTGGCAAAGGCGCTGCGAGTTTCTGCACAGCCTGGGGGCATCCCCGCAGAAGGGGTCGGCCGAGACGTCAGGTTCGGCCGCAGGGGAAGGCTTTCCCCACAAAGCACCTTCTACACTCTTGGCGGCATATGCGCCTTATCCAAGCGTCGGTGGATTAGAGAAACGATGGTCAGCAGGTCTTCCGCGTCCTCCTTTGTCATCGCCCAATGAAGTCGAGCCTCATGAGCCGTCGGATTGCGGAACATCCCAAATGTTCCTCGTATAAGATTGGCAAAACCGCTCTGCTCACTTCGCTCGCTGGCGGTATTGCGAGCATTGACGGCCAGCATCGGAGAGTCGCCACCGAGGACGCGATCCACCAATGTCGCTCCATCATCGGTCAGTCCAGTGCGGATGCGCATCTTGTCGGCGACACTTTTCACAGCCTCCTGGACCGCGTGAAAATAGTCGTCGGCAAGCAGTTCGGCACGGCAAAATTTCAGGACATCGGGATGGACACCTCGACCTTCGAGGTCAGCGCGCAACTCACGCGCGCGGCGTTGCGCTTCCGGCAGGGTCTGGGCGGCCTCAATGGAACTCAGGCTTCCGGCTTGATCGACAATAAGACCAGCGAATGCCAGCGCCTGATTGAGGTTCGCTCGCAGCGGCTCATATCGTTCGGGTTCGCGGCTATACCGAGCCGGCTTCATTGAAAGACGTATAAACTCCAATATATGCGTGCGGTTCTGCTTTGTATTCTGACTTTCTACAAAGGCGTTATACAGCCGAACACGCTTTGTGAGCGGGCCGGGATCGGTCATTTTGCTTGAACTCAGGAGGTGTTGGATTTCTGGTCCAGTCAGCCCTTGGGTCGTATCGCCCAAAGCACCCGCAATGGCTTCCAACTGATCCTGCGTAAAAAATGCCATTTCAGCTTCACCTCCCGTTGGCCAGACGCCGAAGGAAGGTTCGCGCGGTGACGAGCACGACATGGAGACGGAAAGTGCTGTGGTCCTCGTCCGAAAGGCCGGGGTGCGATCCGTCGGTGTGCAGCATCTTGAACAGGCCGTTGACGTAGTTCTTCCCGTCTCCGGTCCATTCGTTGCGGCTCGTCGACAGGAAGCCGATTTCTGCCAGCAACGCCCGGCGATTTTCGGCGCTGGGCCTTTTCGCTGTATCCTCCGGGCGAACATTGCGCGCTATGTCGTCGAATAGGCTTTCGAGAAAGGTGCGGAGCTGCCCGTTGCACGCCGCCCAATCGCCGCGCGTGTGCGCTTCGATCGCCTGATCGAGATGGCCGAGCGGCGTTGCGAAGGCGAAGGATTTCAGGAGGCGATGCACTTCGTCGTCGGTCTCGGGGAGTTGGATTTCTCCCGGTAGCGCGGTTCGAATGGAGGCATTCCGACCATCGTCGTCCCAGACCAATACAAAGGCGTCGCGGGCAAGCCCACGGGCAAACGCCGTCTGCAATGAATGAGCCGCGTCGGGATGCGCCAGCAGTGCGGCTTGGCGCACGACAGCTTCGCCGAGGGTCATGCGACCGTCCAGCGTTTCGATGATCGCATCGGCGCGCTGCACGACAATGCGTCCAAGCAGATCACATTTTTTCGCGACGCTGACGCCGGTGTTTGACGGAATCTCATCGTCAAGACCGAGGCGAAGCACGACCTGGTTGAAGCGCGCCTGACTGTGCTGTTCGAGCAGTTCGACGGCAGCAATCAGGGTCGGACGGGTGAAGGGAGCTGATCGCATAGGCGGGCCTACTCAAACCGCAGGCCGAATAGCCCCCCAGTGACCGTCGCGTCGGTCAACTTTGTGTCCATGACATAGGAGCGAATATCGAAGCCGGTCTTGAACCCTTCACGCGGCAACGCGTCAGAGTTCATCGTGACAATGTACTGAAACCCGGCCGCCTCAGCCCGTTCGGCGCCAAGTTGCAGCGCCTTGGCAACCTGCCGTTCGTCCACCCCATCGAACAGATGGCTGTCATGGATAAGAAAGCCAGGACCGCGACCGTTCTTCAGGCTGATTTCGGTCAACATGAGATCGAAGCAGAATATCTGCATGTTGGTGATGCCCTTGCTTCGCTGCCCATCGATATGAACCTCGAATTGGGGGCCGCTGCCGGTTTCGGAAATCGTCAGGCTGCCGGCCTTCTCGTAAAGGGATTCAGAGAGCGCCTCGAAGGAAAGGATAGCTTCGCGGATGATGTCGGCGCGCTCGTGGATGTCGTCGCGCAGCGCCTTGGTCAGGTTGGCGCGCTCGATGTCGAGTTCGGCCTTGGTGCTCTCAATCCGCTCGGCGGTGTCGAGACGTTGACGAAGGCCCTCGACCTCGGCTTCGGCGCGGCCGGCTTCTTCGCGCAGCGAGGTATAGTGCTCCAGCGCGCCGCCGGAGCGCAGCACGCCCATGATCTGCCGCCGGCGCCGGTCACGTTCGGCAGTGCGCTGATCGCGTTCGGCGACGCGGGCCTCGGCCGAGGCGATCTCGGTGGTCAGATGCGCGCGTCGGTTCTCGATGATGGTTCGGTGGAAACGCTCAACCTCATCGAAGCGCCGCCGCACCATGTCGGGCAGAACGACGCCGGCCTCGGAATAGAGCTTCGTGACATCGCCCAGATCGGGTGCGTCCTCGTCGGTCAGCGAGGCGCGAAGCTGTTGCAGGAGATCGCCATCGATCACGTTCTCGACGTTCATGCCGTCGATTTCGCGCGTGATTTCGTTTGCCTCTCGCTCCAGCGCCTTATATTCCGGTACGACCTCGAAGGTCTCAAGCTGTTGGCGCAGCCGCGCAGCGCGGGCCTCGGCGATCGTCAGCTTCGTCCTGAGATCGGCCGCCTTGCCAAAGAAACGACCGAGGTCGCCGCTGCGGGCAGCCTTGCGCAGTTCCTGCGCGACTTTCTCCTGCGCGCGCAGCTCCTGAAAGCGGCCGGGGATGCTCCAGTCGAGGCCCAACAGGTAGCAGATCGACACCTGCTGATCCCATGCCTGTTGCATACTGGAATGCTGCATCGGCTGCTGGAAGCCGCCGCTGTTCTGACGGCGGACGAAATAGGAGAAGAGCGAGCGAAATGACGGCTGGAAACGCTCGGCTTCATCGCCGGCCGAAATCGGCAGGCCGAACCAGAGTTGGCCGAGATTAGCCTTCCAGTTTTCATTGGACAGCTCGAACAGCCCGGCGCGGTTGTCGAACTGTGGCGAGATCGGCCAGTTCTCGACCGGGCCGTTGACCACGATCCGGCTCGGCTTTGCGCCGCTGCGCGCCGCCGAAATCGCGTCTTCTGCGATGTCGGCAGCGACGTCGAACGTCCAAGCCGTCAGCGCATCGGAACGGAAGATGCTATCCTTGCGCGCATCGGCGCCGAACAGGAAATGGACCAGCTCTATGAAGCTGGTCTTGCCAGCACCATTTCTCGACTGACGGTCGTTCGCGCCCTCGCTTTTGTCGGCGAGTAGGATGTTCAGGCCGGACTTGAAGGTGAGTGTCTTGAACGATTCGAGGTCACTGCCGAAGCGGCGGATCATGACTGGACCCTCCGCACCAGGCCGCGATCGAAATCGACCGCACCGACCGTGAAAAGCAGATCGAGCGACAGGATGAACCACTGATAGTCGATCGGGGCATTGGGTGCGTGGAGCGAACGGCGTCCACGCACCTCGTCCCACAGCCGCGACATGGTCATGGGCCGCTTGAGGATGTCGAGAACCTCAGCACCGACGCCTATGAGCGCTCGATCGGGACGGACATGCTTTGTTGGGAGGATCATGACGCCTCCACAGGAGTAGCGATCGGATCTTCGAAGATGTCGCAGCTATCGAAGAAATAGGCGAGCACCGCCAGCGCCGCACCCTGACGCTTCGGTTCACCGTTGAAGCCGGCATAGTCCTGAAGGTGCTTGAAGATCGTATCGGCCGGAAGATCGAATGCTTTAAGTTCGGCATAGCGTTGCCGAAATGCCTCGGCGATGCGTTCCCCGAGATCGGGACGCGGGCTCTTGCGGAAGAAGCTCTCGACGAGCGCCGACTTCCTGCGGCCGATGCGCAGGAACAGGCCTGATTCCTCGGACAGAGCGTTCTTCTCCAGCTTTTCCGGCGATGGCGGCGTCAGCGGGGGATCGCTCGGATTGGGTTCCTGCCGCTCGAGCGCCTCGATGATCGGCACCAGATCGGACATGACGAGACGATCCACGATCGCGATCGACGCCGCGGGACCGAAAAGAGCCTGAAGCGCCGACAGATCGAGCATCATGGCAAGAGCGAGCAGTTCCGGCTCGGACCAGGTTGCGATCTGAAGCGGCGCATGGGCCTGACGAAGACCGTCGAGATGCTGAACTGCATTCGGCGGAAGGCCGCGCCCGTCATTATGGACGAACACCCATTCCTGCATGTTGCCGGCCCAATGCGCGCGGGCCCCGTGGAAGTCCGCATCGACCTTGGTGATGAGGTCGGCTTCCTTCATGGTGTCGGGCGCATAGCACTGGAACACGGAGCCGGAGCTGATGCGGCGGCCGTCGCATTTCAGGTCGCCATAGGGGCCGTAAGGGCGGACTTCCTCGAAATCGGGACCGAAAGCGTGGCCCGCCAGAAGAACAAACCAGTTCTGAAAGGCCGTGCCTTTCTTCTCATGAAACGCCAGACGGAAGCGGTCGACGTAGATGGACCGTTGCAGCTCATCCATGACGCCGCCTTGGCGATGGATCGCCGTTCTTCTTCCGGACTGACGCCCCGCCGACCGGGGCAAGATCGCCGAGATGATGAATCCGCAGCGCCGGCCGCCTGGGGAGCTTGACGGTCAGCTCCAGCTTGCCGCCGACGGCTTCCACATAGCTGCGTAGCGTCGAGAGGTGCATGTCGGTCTGCTTCTCGATCTTCGAGACCGAGGGCTGCGTGATGTTGAGGGCAGAGGCGATGTCCGCCTGCGCCTTGCCCGTGATCTGACGCAGTTCGCGCAAGCCTTCGACGTCCTGCTTCAAAGCGTCGTGTTGCGCTTCGATCGCGGCCTGCTCGCCATGACGAAGGGAGGCGGGAATGTCGTCGAGGCTCCGGCCCATCCTGCTGCTCTTCCTTGATGAGTGTTGCCGATGGCAGGTCGCTGCCGGAGGGCATGACCTGCCATGCCGTGATTCCACCGGCAAATGGATTTGCGACTGTATAGCCTTGAGGCTATGTCTGGTCAACGGAAAGGTCGCGCGCCGCCGCCGGTTTTGCCGTGGCCGATCGCCGGCAGCTCCCCGCCCACGCATCGAGATCGTCGATCGCGTATCGGACCCATTTTCCGAACTTGTGATATGCGGGGCCGCCTCCCAAGGATCGGTACCATTCGAGGGTATGAGCCTCCTGCGCGAGGTATCGCGCCGCCGCTTCTGTGTCGACGAAGCGGATTTCTCCCGCATCATCGACGAATCGGGCGCGGCGCAAGATGTCGGGCGATGGCCAGCGGCGCTGGGCCTTGGCGTCTTCACACATGGCTCACCTCCTGATCGGCCCGCTTGCTGCCGGGAGGCACTGTCCTGTTTTCGCCCTTCCGATGCCGATAGGGCCGATAGTTCCCGAGACGTGTGCGGGACTCGTATTTCCCGTCCTCGAAGCCGAGGGGCTTGCCGTCCGGGCCGAGGTTGACCGCCAGCGACGCCGGTCGAGGCGCGATTATAGGCAACTCAGGAGGGGGTGATACGGGAGCAGCGACTGGCTGATTGCCCCCGATCAGATTCATCCGGCGCTGCGCCACGGCCTCGGCAGCCGCCCGCACTGGATCGTCTTCGGTATGAACGTAGCGCATGAACATGGTGACGGTTTTATGGGCCGTCAGCGCCATGCCGACCTTCACCGGGATGCCCGAATTGGCGATGTCGGTCGCGGCACGGTGGCGAATGCCGTGAGTGCCTATATGCGGCAGACCTGCTCGTTCGAGGATGCGGCGCCACCCCTGATAATAGGTGTGCTTCGACATCGGCAGATCGGGGTCGAAGACGGACGGACATACATACGGAGAGTCCTCCAGCAACGGCGCGGTCTGGAAGAGGCGTAGCGCTTCCGCGCTCATGGGTTTCGACATGCCGCCTGTCTTGCTGTCCGGCCAGACAACCCGGCGATTATCGAAATCGACCCAGGCCCATTCGAGCTGGATGATCTCGGACATGCGGGCTGCGAACTCGAATTGAAGTCGGATCGCCAGAAGAATGAAGGGATGTTCGAGGCCTCCGGCTTCAGCCATGTCGAGATACTCGAAGAGCTTGCGCATCTCCGCGTCGGTGATGAGACGGGTCTTCCCACGCTCCGGGTATTTCGGGACATGACGGCACGGATTTGAGCCATCGGGGCGCATTCCCCAGACTTCGGCCATGTTGAACATCTTGCGTGTCGCTGAAAGCACGCGATTGGCGTGCGTAGGCGTCCTCGCCATCTTCTTCATGAGGGCGGCGATGTCCGCACGGGTTACGTCCGGCACTTTGAGATGACCGAGGGCAGGAAGGATGTGACACTTCCCGAAGCCCTTGTTCGCTTGAACTGTGGAGGGCTTGTTGCGGCTTTCCGAATAGTCTGTGATGAATCGGTCGAAGAGTTCCTTGACCGAAGGCGCTTGCCGGGCGGTCAGGCGCTCGGCGCTTGGGTCGATACCTCGCCGGACTTCTGCCAGCCAATCCTGCGCGATCCCACGCGCTTGCTCGACGGTGATCTCTCCATACCGGCCGATTGCTGGCTTTCGCCGCTGACCATTGTGGGCGACGTAAGCGATCATGAAGATTTTTCGCCCTGCGGGCGTGATCTTGATGAGGAACCCCGGTATAAGCGTATCACGGAGTTCGTAATCGCGTTCCTGTGGGGTCGCGGCGTCCACCGCGGTTTTGGTGATCTTGATTTTGGCCATTCCTAACCTCCATTGTGGTTGGAATTCAGGTGCAGAATAGGTGCATCGAGAAATCCAACCGTGGCGCATATCCGGTTAGGTATGGATGTCTCGATGACCGAAAAAAGCTAGTGATGACATACGGTTATCGGGAAAACGGATACCCTCGGATAAACAAAGGATAGCCTAGGTATCGCCCCTTAAAATCCCTCGGGCTTGCCCGTGCGGGTTCGATCCCCGCCGTCCGCACCACGCCCGCGTCGTGTCAGCTCAATCGAAAGTGGCCGTCGTGTCTCCGGACTTGCGGTTGTAGCGCAGCGTCACCTTCGAGACTTCGCACAGGTTGATGTCGTGCCAGACGGCGCTCGAATCGTCTTCGGAATAGACGACCTTGATGTCCCATTTGCAGGTCTTGGCCGAGCCCGAGAAGTGGACGTTCATGCTGTCGCCGTCTTCCAGCTCGTCGTCGCCGAGCACGTCGTCTTCCCAATTGTCGCTCTTGGCCGGCGAGACAAACAGCTGGCTCAGGTCGTAGCCGGTTTTGTTGACCAGTTCGAAGTCCTGCTTGCCCTGCGCCTGCGCGGCGCCGAGAAAACCGAAAGCCAGGAAGGCGGAGGCGAGCAACAGCGATTTCATGAAATACCCCGGATGTTTGAGGAGGGCGGGATAGTGCTGCGCTCAAGCGTCATGGTCAATTGCGCCGCCCGCCTAAATCTTGGGCGGGCGCGTTGCAATTCTATTCCTTGAACCAGGTCGCCTGCACGCCATTGGCGAGGAGGCGGCCGTCCGGGCTCCACAGCGCGCAGGTCTGGTCGGCGAAGCAATCGTGGAAGACGCTGGCGTCGGCCTCGCCGAGCACGGGAACCGCGCCGATCTGCGCAAGCTCGGACGAGCCGACATGGAAATAGGTCGTCATGGTCACGGTGGCCATCGGCTGGAACGTGCCCCGCGCATGCATGATGCGGACGAAGAAGGCGTCGGACAGCGCCGCCAGCGACAGGAAGTCGAGCGGGCGGGCGGGGTCGTCCTGCAGCCAGACGAGCGAGCGGGCGCTGTGCAAGGCGCCGTCGGTGCGGGGATAGCCCGTGAGGTCGCCTTCGATGAAGCGCATGTCGTAGCGCTTGATCCATTCCATCCGGCCGTCGCGCGACATCTGGGCGACGTCGCCGGCCTGCGGCGCACGCGGCGCCTTGGCGGGAAAATGCGACCAGGTCTGCCGGCGCGCGCCGCACACGACGCTGGCGGTGGCGGCGATGACGCCGTCCTGCGTCAGCTCCACCGACCAGTGCTGCGTGCTCTTACCGCCGCGGATCAGCCGCGCCGCGATCTCGAAACCGCCGTCGCGAATCGCGCCGCAGAAATTCACGGTCAGCGCGATCGGATCGGCCAGCCGGCGCTCGTCGATGAGCACGGCGTTGAGCAGCACCGCCGCGGTGATGCCGCCGAACGGGCCGGCCATGTTGGCGTAGGCCGGATGCGGCGCGCCGCTCAGCGTTGCGTCGCTGTTGCGGGACAGGGCGACGGCTTCGTCGAGCGGGTGCAGGTCGGACATGATCAGGCTTTCAAGTGAGTAGTTTTTCCAAACCTACTATGGATTCGCCGGAATGGAAGAGGTGGCTGACACAGGCGCGGCAATCGCTGGCGCCGAAGCCGGGCAGGGGCGTCGGCAGCCTCGCGAGGCGGCGGGCGAGCGCGCATTCGTCGCCGCCGGGAAACAGCCATGCGCCATGGACGCGCCCGGCCGTGGTCAGGCGGTCGATGTGCCAGCGCAGCGTCTTGTCGCGGCGCATGTGGCGCGCGACCCGCGCCGCGAGCCCGCCCGGTCCGCGCGCCGAGCCGCAATAGACATAAAAACCTTTCGGCAGCGCGGCCGGCGCGCCGGCGAAGGCGAAAACGAGCGGCTCTGTCAGCTCGACGAGGAGCGCATAGGCGCCGGGCTGGGCCGGCAGCGAATCCGGCGCGGCGACAAAAACGGGCGGAGCAGGCGTGCGCGTCATGCCGCAGCTTTATCGCGGCCACCTGTGGCGCAAAAGCATCAAACGGCATTTTAATCAGCCAGGTTGCGGTGTAGACCCGGAATCGGTTGCGCGCTATTGGCGAACCGGTAAAAATCGCCGCGCTCGCCATGCGCATTGTTGTCCGCTGTTCGCCGGGATCCTTATGAACGCCTTTAAAACGCTCGTATCTTCCGCGGTCCTCGGCGCCATGGTTGCAACTTCGGTCGGAAGCCCAGCCGCAGCGGCGGATGAAACCTATTGGCCGCAGCCCTATGTCGGCGCCAGCCAGTTCTTCCGCGACGTCATTGCGCCGCGGCCGATGCCGCCGGTGCCGCTGCGCCCGAACATTCCGGCCGACGTGGCGCTGGATCTCGGAAATTACGGGCCGGGCCGCTTCGTCGACCATGTCCGCTCCGTGCCGCTCGAACTCGGCATCATCGCCGGCGCCATCGCCGTCACCGGCATTTCGAGCTGGCATTGGGGCGATTCCAAGTTCCACTTCCAGAAGGAAGGCTGGTTCGGCAAGGAAACGCACAACGGCGGCATGGACAAGCTCGGCCACGCCTATTCGACCTATGTCATCGCCGACCTGCTGACCGAGCGCATGCAGGCCAATTCAGACCGTCCGGGCGGCGCGCCGATCACGGCCGGCCTGATCGCCTTCGGCCTGATGGCGGGCGTCGAGGTGGCCGACGGCTTCACCAAGAAATACGGCTTCTCGCGCGAAGACCTGATCGCAGACGCGGTCGGCGCTTTGTTCGCCGTGGCGCGCGCCTCGGTGCCGGGCCTGCGCGACAAGCTCGATTTCCGCCTGATGGGCACGCCGCGCAGCTACGAGCGCGCCGGCGTCAGCTACAACAACAATTTCATCATCCCGCCCTACCGCCGCCAGCGCTATATCCTGGCGCTGAAGGGCAGCGGCTTCGAGGCGCTGAAGTCGACGCCGGCGCGCTATCTCGAATTGCAGTTCGGCTATGACGCGCGCGGCTTCTATCCGGAAGAAATGGCGCGCGGCTATCGCAAGGAGCGCAATCTCTACGCCGGCCTTGGCCTGAACATGTCGGAACTGCTGTTCGCGGACGGCCCCGTGCCGAATTTCGCCCGCTACCGCAACACCGAACCGGTGTGGGCGCTGGAGCACGTGTTCCGCTACATCCAGTTCCCCTATACGGCGGTCTACACGCAGCGCTGAACGCGATGGGCGCGGTCGCGGGCCGCGCCTCAGCTTCCCAAATTGCGATAATAGGCGGCCAGCCGCTCGTACCAGTCGAGGCGCGCTTCGAGGTGCTGGCGGCCGGGCAGGCGCGCCGGCAATTGCAGCACGGCGACGAGCGCCTCGATTTCGCGGCGGGCGGCGGTCTGCGACGCCGACAGCGCGCCTTTCTGCGTCGCTTCCTCGATCGGGTCGAGCGCGGTCAGGCCGATGGGGAACAATTCGCGGAAGATGACGCGATCGTGGAAGCCCTCGGCCGGACGGAACTGCAATTCGCCGGACATGCGCGCTAGGCTGACGGCGATCTGTTTGGCATTGTTCGATTGCAGGCTGGCCATGCGGTTGCGCACCATCACCCAGTCGATCAGGCCGCCGTCGACGAGACGGCGCTTGCGGCGCGCCTCGACCACCAGTTCGGCGTAATGGGCGAGGTCGCCGCGATGGGCGCGGTCGTGGTGGACGCGCGAGAACACGTCGATGTCGATGTAGGAATCATTCAGCGGCGAGACGAGCGTGTCGGCCAGCGAATGGGCGAGCCGCATCAGATAGGAATCGCTGGCCGGCGTGTCGATGACGACGAATTCATAATCATGCTCGATGGCCGAGATCGCCTCGGCGAAGGCGGCGAATTCGAAGGTCTCGATGTCGCGCACGTTTTCGCCGGCGCCGCGATCGAGCGCGCGGTGAAACGGCAATTCGACCGGCCAGGGGGCGGTGCGCGCCCAGGAGGCGCGATTCTCCAGAAAACGCGTCAGCGTGCGCTGGCGCGTGTCGAGATCGATGGAGGCGACGCGGAAGCCCTGTTTCAGCAGCGCGACGACGAGGTGAATCGACAATGTGGACTTGCCGACCCCGCCTTTTTCATTGCCCACGACAATGACATGGGCGCTGCGCAGGTCCGGCGTTTCAAAATCGGCCGCCATGGCTTTCTTGGTCCGAAATGAATTTTGCAAACAATCGAAAGCGTAGCCGAGGAATGCGGCGGGCGTGCGTCAGGCCGCCCGCTCGCGCGGCGCGGCGACGGGCTTGCTGGAATAAATCCAGTCGTAGCGCGCCAGAAGCCGCTCCGGCCCCATCGACCGCATGACGAAATCGCGGGCGAGCGCGGCCGGTCCGGTCAGGTGATAAATCGACGCCTGCGCCCGCGATTGCGCCTGAATCTTGCCGGCGCGGCCGACGCGGGCGGCGTCGTAGGCGCGCAGCGCCTTGTCGAGATTGTCGGGGTTTTCGACGAGCGCCTGGCCGAGCGCGGCGGCGTCCTCGATCGCCTGCGCCGCGCCCTGCGCCAGGAAAGGCAGCATCGGATGGGCGGCGTCGCCGAGCAGGGCGACGCGCCGCGCCGTCCAGCGGTTGACGGGATCGCGGTCGAACAGCGGCCATTTGCGCCATTCGGGCGCGGCGGCGAGCAGGTCGCGGGCGCTCTTGTGCCATTTGGCGAAGCGGTCAAGCAGGAAATTGGCGTCGCCGAGCGTCGACCAGAAGTCGCGGCGCGTCTCGACGCGGAACGCATCCTCGACGATGGCCACGACATTGACGATCTCGCCGCCGCGCAAGGGATAATGCACGAGATGCGCCTTCGGCCCGAGCCAGAGCTGGCTCTCGGGGCGCAACATCTCGGGATCGACGAGCGCAGCGTCGATGGTCGTGCGCCAGGCGGTGCGGTCGGAATAGTGCGGCCGGTCGTTGACGCCGAGGCCGAGGCGGTCGCGCACCATCGAGCGCAGGCCGTCGGCGCCGATCAGCAGGTCGCCCTCGACCTGCACGCCGACGACGCCCTGCTTGGCGGCGACGACGATCTTTTCGGCGGTCGCGGCGAAGCCGGCCACCGCCATATTGGTGCGAATCGCGATGTTGGCGTCCTTCGCCGCCTGCTCGACCAGCGCCCGTTGCAGATCGGCGCGGTGGGCGACGAGATAGGGCGCGCCCCAGCGCGCCTCGGCGTTTTCGAGCGGAATATGGGTCAGGTCCGCGCCGTCGCGGGCGCGGCGGATGCGCACCTGACGCGGCGCCAGCGCCAGTCCGTCGAGACGCGGCAGGACGCCCCATTGGCGCAGGATCGAAGTGGCGTTGGGCGAGAGCTGCAAGCCCGCGCCGACTTCCTCGATGACGGGCGCGCGCTCCAGCACGGTGACGCGCCAACCGGCGCGACTCAGCGCGAGCGCGGCGGACAGCCCGCCGATCCCCGCGCCCGCGATGACGGCATGAGGCTTGGTCACGGGCTTGATCCCCTGTTTTGCGACGGTCAGGCGGCCTGGGTCTTCAGCTCGCACTCGGCCGGGTCGGAATGGCCGTGCAGCGACGCCTCATAGACATAGAGCGTCGAGCAATAGGGGCACACGAGTTCGTCGCGGCGGCCCATGTCGAGGAAGACATGCGGATGGTCGAAGGGCGGCAGCGCGCCGATGCACATGAACTGCTTGGCGCCCACGCGCACCTTGGCGACGCCCGGCTGGTTATGGAAATGCGGCGTGACGTGATCGGCCATGGAAACAACTTCCCGCGCTGTCGAATTCGCGCGCACCATAGTGAAGCCGGGGCAAAATGGGTAGCGATAAGTTCGTCGCAGGGCGCGCGCGGGCGGCGATCCGATCGACAGAGGGGCTTTCTTTCATGCCAGTCCGACCGTTAGGCTAGGGCGCCGCAGCGGGACGGGGGTAGCGCCCGGCGGCCAAGGACAAGACGAAAATGCAGGAATTCCACTCCTCGGGCGTGCGCATCGCCTATATCGACGAACCGCCTGTGGGCGATGATCGCGGCGAACCGATTCTGCTCATTCACGGTTTTGCCTCCAACCATGCGATCAATTGGGTCAATCCCGGCTGGGTGCGGACGCTGACGCAGGCCGGCCGGCGCGTCATCGCGCTCGACAATCGCGGCCACGGCCGCAGCGAGAAGCTTTACGACCCCGAGGCCTACGCCACGCCGATCATGGCCGAGGACGCCTGCGCCCTGATGGACCATCTCGGCCTGCAGCGCATCGACGTCATGGGCTATTCGATGGGCGCGCGCATCACCGCCTTTCTGGCGCTGCAACATCCCAAGCGGGTGCGCTCCGCCGTTCTCGGCGGGCTCGGCCACCACCTCGTCGCCGGCATCGGCCTGCCGATGGGCATCGCCGACGCGATGGAAGCGCCGTCGCTGGCCGAACTCGACGACCCGATGCAGCGCATGTTCCGCGCCTTCGCCGAGGCGACGAAAAGCGATCTGGCGGCGCTCGCCGCCTGCATCCGCGGCACGCGGCAGACCTTGACCGAGGACGAGGTGGGCCGCATCCGCTGCCCGGTTCTCGTCGCCATCGGCACCAAGGACGACGTGGCCGGCGACGCGCACAGACTGGCGGCGATGTTTCCGGCGGCGCGCGCGCTCGACATTCCCGGCCGCGACCACAATCTCGCCGTCGGCGACCGGGTCTACAAACAGGGCGTTCTCGAATTTCTGGAGGCGCGGCCATGACCGGCGTGCAGGGCGCGGGCCACGAGCCGCATCATCGTCATCGCGGCCATCGCGTCGCTTTCGTCGGCGCGTCCGGCAACAGGCTGGTCGGCAGCCGCTATGAGGCCGACGCCGTCGGGCCGCCGGCGCCGACGGCGCTGCTGCTGCACGGCGGCGGGCAGACCCGGCACGCCTGGAGCGCCACGGCGGCGCGGCTGGCGGCGGCGGGCTTCACGGCCATCGCCATCGACCTGCGCGGCCATGGCGACAGCGACTGGGTCGAGGACGGCAATTATTCCTTCGCCTCCTTCGCGGCGGACGTCGGCGCCGTCGCCGACGCCATCGCCGCCGAGACGGGGCGGCGGCCCGTCGCCATCGGCGCGTCGCTCGGCGGATTGTCGAGCATGGTGGCGCTGGGCAATCGGCCGGGGGCCTTCGCCGCCCTGGTGCTGGTCGACATCACGCCGAAAATGAACATGGACGGCGTCGCCGACATCAACCGCTTCATGATGTCCAAGGCCTACGAGGGCTTCGCCTCGCTGGAGGAGGCCGCCGACGCGGTCGCGGCCTATCTGCCGCACCGGCCGCGGCCCAAAAGCCTCGACGGCCTGCGCAAGAACCTGCGCGAGCGCGCTGACGGGCGGCTCTATTGGCATTGGGATCCGCGCTTCTTCGACGGGCCGCAGCCGGTCAACGCCGCGCGCGAGTCGCAATATCAGGAGTTCCGCGCGGCGGCGGAGAACATTCGCGAGCCGATGCTGCTGGTGCGCGGCCGTTCCAGCGAACTCGTCGGCGAGGACGAGGTGCGGGATTTCCGCGCCATCTGTCCGCACGCCGAATATGCCGACATCGCCGGGGCGCGGCATATGGTGGCGGGCGACAAAAACGATGTGTTTGCGCGCACTATCCTCGAATTCATGATGCGCAGATTCAAGGCGGCGGCGAGCTGAGAAACTGATTCAACTGGTTAATAAATTACTTTAAGCAAGCGTGATTTCGCCCGCTTTTTCAGCAGCCTACAAATCTAAACTCATGTTGAGAAAGAGAATCAACCCGGGCGCGTCTTGCGCGCCGCTTGCCGAACGCAGATGACACTACCATCTGTTGGTTAACCATGAGTCAACGGGACGCCATGCGCCGGGGCGTGCGCCGGCGCGGCTGTCGTGCTAAAAGCGCCGACAAAGCGGGAGTAGGTCGCATGGGTCACGTTCGGGCGCATCAGGGCGGCAAGGTCGTCGGACTTGCCAAGACGGATCCGATTTTCGAGCGGTTGCGGGCGGAGGCCGAGGAGACGGTGCGGCGCGAGCCGGACATCGGCGGCTTCATCTACGCCTCGATCCTCAACAATGCGACGCTGGAGAGCGCGGTCATTCACCGTCTCGCCGCGCGCCTCGACCATCAGGAAGTCGCCGGCGACATCATCCGCCAGGTCTACGCCGATCTCGCCAGCCGCGATCCGTCGATCGGCGAGGCGTTCCGCGCCGACATCATGGCGGTGGCCGACCGCGACCCGGCGACGACGCGGCTGATCGAGCCCGTGCTGTTCTACAAAGGTTTCCACGCCATACAGACGCATCGCCTGGCGCATCATCTGTGGAAGACGGGGCGCAAGGATTTCGCCCTCTATTTGCAAAGCCGGTCGTCGGAAGTGTTCCAATGCGACGTCCATCCGGCGGCGCGCATCGGCAAGGGCATTTTCCTCGACCACGCCACCGGCCTCGTCGTCGGCTCGACGGCGGTGATCGAGGATGACGTGTCGATCCTTCACAGCGTGACGCTCGGCGGCACCGGCAAGGACCGTGGCGACCGCCACCCGAAGATCCGCAAGGGCGTGCTGATCGGCGCGGGCGCCAAGATCATCGGCAATATCGAGGTCGGCCATTGCGCCCGCATCGCGGCGGGCTCGGTCGTGCTCGAATCCGTGCCGCACAACAAGACTGTGGCCGGCGTGCCGGCGCGCGTCGTCGGCGAGGCGGGTTGCGCCGAACCGGCGCGCAGCATGGACCAATTGCTGGCCCAGAAGCTCGAATTCTGAGGCTGTTCCACAGGCCCCGGCGCGCGGCTTGCCGTCGGGCGGGCGTTTGTGGCAAAGCCTGCGGGCGCGGGCCGGTGGCTGAGTCCGCATCAGGACGGAGACCGCTTTGGAAAAGGCCGAACTGCACAAACTGCAGGAGTTTCTGCGCCAATCCTTCGGCAACGACGGTTTGCGCGTGGCGCCCAACAAGAAGAACCCGGACGACGCGGACGTGGCGCTGGGCGAGCGCATCATCGGCCATATCGCCGTCGATGACGAGGATGGCGACCGCTCTTTCGCCTTCGACATGAAGATCCCGGTCGGCCGCGACGTGCTGCAGGAATATCTGCGCCGGCTGTTCGAGAACGACAAGCTCAAGATCGTGGCGCGCGCGCGCAAGACCGATTCCGTCGAACTGAATTGCGGCGAGGATTTCCTCGGCGTGATCTCGGCCGACGATCCCAAGGGCAAAAGCTATACGCTGCAGATGGCCATCCTCGACTTCGACCTCGAGGATTTCTGAGCGCCGACTCCCTGACGCGGCGCCGGCGTGGCGCCGCCCCTCAACGCATCATGCCCTCGACGAGCGTCCGCGATCTGGCGGCGATCGACTCCCAATGCGGCAGAAGGGCGGGGGAATAGCGCAATTGCGCGTCGAGCGCGCCGATCCGCAGCATGGTCAGGCAGGTTTCGCCGAGCCCGTCGGCGGGCTGGCGCGGCCGCGTGCAGCGCGCCGAAAAGGCGCGGCCCTCGGGCGGGGCGATGTAGAGATCTTCCAGTTCATAGGGCGAGCCGGCGCGAAAGCGCCGCAGGATCAGGCCGGTCGCGTCGCTCAGCGCGTCCTCTTCGAGAAAGCGGCCATAGAGCGTCACGGGCCGGGCCGCCGGCTCGATCGCGCGGTCGCTCGGCGTCAGCGTGATGAAGATGACGCCCGTTTCCGGCGTCTTGCCGTCGAGCGGACCGGCCGGGCCGAAGCCGGGAAAGGCGACCGCAAGATCGAGCCGCTCAAGCTGGCCGCCGGCCCGGTCGAGCGGGGCGCGCACATAGGGGCCGGGCGGGCGCAGGCGAGCCTCGCCGAGCGCCACGTCGAGAGGCGCGGGCGCGACCTGCGGGCTCAGGCGCCGGGCGACGAGCGCCGCGCCGAGGCCGATCGCGACGAGCACGAGGCCCGTCAGGGCGAAGGTGAATGATTTTCCACGCATGCGGAGTTCGCGTCCCAAGGCTTGGGCGCGCGCCTCTTTTCCGGGCGCGCAATCGTGTTATCAACGATTCGAAGACGGCGCGCTCGGCTGTTTCGAGCCGCCCGGGGAGAGAAAACAATGCCGATCTACGCACTCGATGGCGAAACGCCGGTCCTGCCCGCCGAAGGCAAATATTGGGTCGCGCCCGACGCCAATGTCATCGGCCGCGTCACGTTGGGCGAGGATGCGTCGATCTGGTTCGGCGCGACCCTGCGCGGCGACAACGAGCGCATTACCGTCGGCGCGCGCAGCAATATTCAGGAAGCCAGCGTGCTGCACAGCGATCCGGGCTATGCGCTGACGATCGGCGAGGATTGCACCATCGGCCACCGCGTGACGCTGCATGGCTGCACCATCGGCGACAACACGCTGATCGGCATGGGCGCGGTGATCCTCAACGGCGCGAAGATCGGCAAATATTGTCTCGTCGGCGCCAATGCGCTGATTACCGAGGGCAAGGAATATCCCGATTACAGCCTGATCGTCGGCTCGCCGGCCGTGGTCAAGCGCACGCTCGACGAGAAATTCGTCCAGCAGCAACTCGCCTCCGCCAAGCATTATTGCGACAACGCCCGCCGCTTCGCCGGAAAACTGACCAGGGTCGGCGGCTGAGGCCGCCGCGCCTCACAGCCGCATGGATTCGTTGAATTCCTCGGGCGTGAACATGCGGCTGAATTCGACGGCGACGCCGCCCTCGAAGACACGCACGACGCGGGCCGCGGTCTGGCCGATGACGACGGCCGAGCCGACCGGCGGGGCGATGTCGACCTTGATGGCGGCGCCCGACATCGAAATGTCGATGAGCTTGGCCAGATGTTCCGAGCCGTCGGCAAGGCGCAGGGTCGAGCGGTTGTGCCGCGGCGCGATGCGCTCGTGGCGGCGATCTTCCGGCAGGCCGAGCGCCGAGCGATTGGCCAGCCAGGTCAACTGGTTGGCGATCTTCTCGCGCTTCAGCAGCGGCAGGTTCATCTGCAGCGCGAAGCCATTTTCAAAATGGCGCGCGATTCGGCCTTCGACGCGGCCGATCTGGTCCAGATAGGCGATGACGCGTTCGCCGATGCGGCCCGCGACAGGGGCGAACAGGGCGACGCCGCCAGGCGACATATCCACCGTCTGGCAGGGAAACTCCTGACGGTTTTCAAGCATATAACGACCAATCAGGGTGACCTTCACCCGTTGGTGCCGCCGCCGCTCCAGCGGTTTTGGGGCAGTCTTGCGCTGCACGTTTGTAATTCCCGCCATCGCACCCGAGCTCTGGTCGCCAAATCCAAAGTTAATACTAGTCGGCGCAGGTTAAGGCAGACTTACCTCAGATGCGTCGATCGGATTTGACTGACATAATTTGCTCAAGTTCTTTCCGTTGCGCGACCCCCTTCGTAAACCGTAAGGCGAGGCCGCCGTCCGGCCGTGGCAAAGCCCCTGTCGGCGGGGCGGTCGGCGTCGCGCGCGGGCAGGGGGAAGACGTCGCGGTCGGCGCGCACGACGCGCATCGAGACGAGTTCGAGCGACGTCGCCGGCAGGAGCCCGAGCCAATGGGGATGGCGCGCCGGCGACAGGCAGCCGAGCAGGCGCGCGTGCGTCTTGCCGTGCAGGCGCAGCGGCAGCAGCAGCAGCTCCATTTCGACGCCGGGATAGCCTTCGGGCGCGGCGCGGACGCCGGCGATCATCGGGCAGGCGCCGTCGAGCACGGTCAGCAGCATGGCCTGCACCGACTGCCGGTCGGCCTGACGCCACAGGCCGAGAAAGGGATGGCCCTTGAGTTGCGCGTCGAACAGGGCGTTGGTGCGCGCGCCCGAGACGCGGAAGGGAAAGGTCAGCGCGGCGTCCGTCTCCAGAATGAAGACGTCGGGAAGAATATTGGCGATGGCGCCGGGTTCGATGCTGTCGCGCTCGGGGGCGGCGCGCAGGCCGCGCAGCTCGTTCCAATATTGGTGAAGCTGACGTGTCGTCGCGTGTTTCATTTTGGGTCACTGCTTGCTGGCCCGGCGCGGAACCGCGCCATTCTGGAGCAGGACGCCGGGGACTTCCGAAATTCTCCGGAGGCGTTGCAGGACACGCGCCAGTTGCAGCGCGTCAGGGCGGCGCGATTAAGCTTACCCAACGCTTGACGTTGCGGCGCCGGCCGGCGACGGGCATAGTTATCCACATGGCGGCCGCGCCCTCGACAGCTCCTTGAGGCCCGCGGCAGGCATTAAAAACCCGGGCGTCTGCTCACGTCCGGGACCGCAAGGCCGCCGCGCCGGCAACGCGCGGCGGCCTTCCGCAGCCGAACAACGCCCTCGCGCATCCGGCCCGACAAGGTTAATCTGCGCCGCCGCGCCGAGGGGAGCTCCGTGACGTCTCGACAAGAAAAAGCGATCAACCTGCCTGGCGTCGTGCTGGCGCTCATCGCGCTGTTCGCCGCCATCCACCTGTGGCGCAGCTACCTGCCGGCGCGCGAAGATTTCGCGCTGCTGGCGCGTTTCGCCTTTGTGCCGGCGCGGCTGACCTTCGGCTTCGACGCCGCCGGCGTGTCGGCCGCCTTCAACGAATTGCTGCGGACCGACCCGGATCGGGCGCAGGCGCTGCGCTATTTCCTCGGCGACGGCGCGCCGCGCTGGTCGAGCCTCATCACCTACGCCTTCCTGCATGGCGACTGGACGCATCTCGGCTTCAACGCGCTGTGGCTGGCGGCTTTCGGCTCGGCGGTGGCGCGGCGCTTCGGCGCGGCGCGCTTTCTCGGCCTGTGCGCCGCCACCGCCGTCGGCGGCGCGCTGGCGCATCTGGCCGCGCATCGCTTCGACCTGCAGCCGATGATCGGCGCGTCGGCGGCCGTTTCCGGGACTATGGCGGCGGCGGCGCGATTCGCCTTCGCGCATCGCGGCGCGCTCGGCCCCGGCGGCGGCTGGCCGGGCGAGGAGCGGCATAACGCGCCGGCCTTGCGCCTGTCGGAATTGCCGCGCCAGCGCAGCGCAATGATGTTCCTCGGCGTCTGGTTCGCCTCGAATCTGATTTTCGGCCTGACAGGGCAGGCGATGGGCCTGTCGGACGCGCCGATCGCCTGGGAGGCGCATGTCGGCGGCTTCCTCGTCGGCCTGCTGGCTTTCGGCTGGTTCGATCCGCGCCCGTCCATGCGCTTGCCGCAATGATCTTGTGAGATCGGGGCTTCTGTGGCCAATTCAGCCGCGTTGATGACGAAAGACATGACCCATATGCATCGGCTGCGGCTGGTGATGCTCGGCCTGGCCGCGGCGATGGCGCTGGCGCTGGCCTTGCGTCCGACGCCGCAATCCGCCCCGCCGCGTCCCGTCGCGCGCGTCGAGACGCCCGCGCCGCCGACGCTCGAACCCGCCGCGCCGGCGCCCGCCGAAGCGCCGGCCGCCGACCCGCGCCCGGCGCTCGTCGCGGCGATCGACGCGGCCTCGGATTACCGCCTGTTCTTCGACCGGTTGCGTCTCGCCTTCCCGAGCGAATACGAGCGCGTCGCCAGGGCGGCGGCGCAGGAGGGCGCGGCCTTCAACATTGACGCCGCCGTCTCCGAGGCGGTGCGCGGCCTGCGGCAGGCGCGCGGGCTGATGGCGGCGCGCGCCGCCGGGCCGGCGCTGTCGCGCGTGTTCGACATGCAGCTTTCGGTGATGCGGGCGCTCGACGGGCAGGACAAGCGGTTGTGCGTCGACTTTCTCTACGGCGGGGCGAGCGACGGGCTGATGGCCTTCTCGGCGCGCAATCGCGCGCTTGTCGCCAATCTGGCGCTGGCCGGCCTCGAAGCCATCAGCGACGGCCAGATCGCGAAGATCGAACGCGGTCCGGCGAGCGAGCAGGATTTCGCCGCGCTCGAGGCGGCGCTCGCCGCCAGGGGACTGGAGAAGGCGGAAATCGAGGCGCTGCTCGACGGGCGCACGCCCGAGCCGCCGCTTGACGATGCGCGCATGTGCCGCTCGGGACAGGTCTATCTCGAAACGCTCGGCGAATTGCCCGAGGACGTGCGCCTGCGCATCTACACGCTCGCCATCGAGCTGATGGCGCGCGGCTAGAAGATTTGAGGGAGCGCAAAAGGCCCGCCATGTTGCGATCGACGCGAGGATCGCTTGCGCTCGCCATCTTTCCATCGCATCCTTTTTGCAATCGACGTTCGCATCCCAAGCAGGTGCGGCGCATGGAGCCGAACTCCAATCGCAAATCGAGGAGGATGCACATGACCGTTGCGCGTATTCTGGCCGCCAAGGGTTCCGAAGTCGTCACCACGCAGCCGCATCGCACGATGTCGGAAGTCGTGGAAACGCTCGCGAGCAAAGGCATTGGCGCCATTGTCGTCACCGACGCGCATGGCGGCGTGCTCGGCATCATTTCAGAACGCGACGTCGTGCGCGTCATCGCCCGCAATGGTCTCGGCGCGATGGGCGAAGCCGTCTCGCGCTTCATGACGCCGAAAGTCGTCACGGCGACGGAGGAGCAGACCGTCACCAGTCTGATGGAACACATGACCGAAGGGCGCTTCCGTCACCTGCCGGTCGTGCGCGAGGGCCGCCTGATCGGCCTCGTCTCCATCGGCGACGTTGTGAAAATGCGTCTTGAGGAAATGGAGAGCGAGCAGGAAGCGCTGCGCAATTACATCGCCACCGCCTGAGCCGCGCTCCGCGTCACGAAAAGGCCCGCGCCGCCTCGGCGATGCGGGCCTTTTTCTTTATGCGCAACGGATCACACGACAGGTTCCATATTTTCGCCGAGCGGCGTCAGCGCCATATGTTCGGAAATGTCGGGCAGGGCCCGGCGCGCCGCCTCGCGGCCGACGGCGATCAATTCTTCGGCGCGGTGGAAATCGAACAGTCCGAAGTTGCCGAGCCTCGGCTTGATCATCACGTCCGGCGGATCGCCGGCCAGACGCGAGCGAGAGATTCTGTCCTGCGAGATGTTGATCGCGTCCATCATCGCGTTGGCGATGCCGGGCGCGCCGTCCTCGCGCCGGCCGAACTGACGGCGCAGGAACGAGCCCTTCGCCGCGGCGACGGGCGCGTCCGCTTCCGTCGCGTCGCCGATCACCTGCTTGGCGATGGTTTCAAGCGCGCGGTCGGAAAAGGCATGGTCGTGAATGACCGTGCCGCGAAACAGATTGTCGGCGATCAGGTTGACGGCGATGACGAGATCGGCCCCAAGCGCGCGGCAGACGGTGACGGGAATCGGATTGACCAGCGCGCCGTCGAACAGCCAGCGCCCGCCGATCTTCACCGGTTCGAAAATGCCGGGCATGGCGTAGGAAGCGCGAATGGCCGCGTTGAGCGGACCGCGCGTCAGCCAGATTTCGTGGCCCGTGCCGCATTCCGTGGCGACGGCGGCGAAGGGGCGCGCAAGGTCTTCGAAGGTGCGCTCGCCGACCTCGCGGGCGAGATAGGCTTTCAGCTTCTCGCCGCTGAGCAGGGCGCCGCCCGAAAACGACACGTCGATGAGGCCGAAGACGCGGCGCTTGGTCAACGAGCGGGCGAAGCCCTCGACCGCGTCGAGCCGGTCGGCCGCGTAGCAGCCGCCGACGACCGCGCCGATGGAGGTTCCGGCGATGATGTCGGGCACGACGCCGTTGGCGGCGAGTTCGCGCAGCACGCCGATATGCGACCAGCCGCGCGCCGCGCCCGAGCCCAGCGCGATGCCGACGACCGGGCGGCGCTTGGGCGGCTTGGCGACAGGTTTGGGCGAATTGTCAGGCGCTGGCGCACCGCCGCCGCCCTCGCTGGATTTGTCGTAGAATCGACGCGTGAATGCCAACATCGAACTCACCCCGGACGTTTCTCTTCCAAGTCCCGGCGGATCGACCGCTTCTCATTCAGTCCAGCGTGCGCCCGGAAAATGGCCAAGTGCTTAACAATCCATCCTTCCTGCTGAATGCGCGATGAAGGGTCGTTCAGCCGAAGACGAGATGCGTTCCGCCGCCGTCCCTTTCGATGCGGCGATAGAAGCAGGAGCGGCGGCCGGTGTGGCAGGCGCCGCCGTCGCCGCCAGCCTCGACCTCGATCAGGATGGCGTCCTGATCGCAATCGGTGCGCATGGCGACGATCTTCTGCGTCTGGCCGGAGGTGTCGCCCTTGCGCCAGAGTTGCCGGCGCGAGCGCGACCAGTAATGCGCGATTCCGGTGTCGATGCTGAGGCGCAGCGCCTCGGCGTTCATCCACGCCAGCATCAGCACGGTCTTGTCGCGCGCGTCGACCGCGATGCAGGCGACGAGCCCGTCGCTGTCGAAGCGCGGCGTCAGCGCCGCGCCTTCCTCAAGCTCGGCCTTGGGGCCGGGGGCGGCGAACGTCGTGTCGGACATGGCGGAAACCTCAGCGGCCGCGCAGAAGCGTGAAGAAGCGCGCCTGCTCGGCCGGTTCGTCGCGGAAAAGGCCGGCGAATTGCGTCGTGACCGTGGTCGAGCCCTGTTTCTGCACGCCGCGCATCGACATGCACATGTGCTCGGCCTCGATCATCACCGCCGCGCCGCGCGGCTTCAGCACCTGCGTCATCGTCTGGATGATCTGCGCGGTCAGAGCCTCCTGCGTCTGCAGGCGGCGGGCGTAGACATCGACGAGGCGGGCGAGCTTCGACAGGCCGACGACGCCCTGCGACGGGTAATAGGCGATATGCGCGCGACCGAAAAAGGGCACCATGTGGTGCTCGCAATGCGAGGTGAAGGGGATGTCGCGCACGAGCACGAGATCGTCATATCCCTCGACCTCCTCGAACACGGTTTCGAGCAGGGCGGGGCCGTCTTCCCGATAGCCGCGATACAATTCCTCGTAGGCTTTGACGACGCGCTTGGGCGTGTCGCGCAGGCCCTCGCGGGCCGGATCGTCGCCGGCCCAGCGCAGCAGAACCTCAACGGCGGCCTCCGCTTCCTCGCGGCTCGGGCGGGCGGCGTTCGACTGGCCGGACGTAGCCGGGCGGGGGGACAAGGTCTTAACCACGGCATCCATGTGGCGCCTCCTCTTTATGCCCGCTGCCTGCATGCGACCGGCGGACGAAACGAAAAAATTCACGGGAAACCTCGCGGCGCCTCCCTCGTCGCCATCGCAACGCAATCCCTATATAGTGACGTATACGGCAAATTCAGCCCGAACGGACATTTCTCTGCCGATGTTGAACGAGATTTATAACAAGCGCATCCTCGAGTTGGCCGCCGACATTCCGCGGCTGGGGCGTCTGCCGGCGCCCGACGCCAGCGCCACGGCGCATTCCAAACTGTGCGGCTCGACGGTGACGGTCGATCTCGTGCTGCGCGACGGCAAGGTCGCCGATTTCGCCCATGACGTGAAAGCCTGCGCGCTCGGGCAGGCGTCGTCGTCGATCATGGCGCGCCATGTCATCGGCGCGAAGCCGGAGGATCTGCGCAGCCTGCGCGAGCAGGTGCGCAAGATGCTGAAGGAGAATGGCCCGCCGCCGCAGGGCGAATGGGCCGATGTCGCCGTGCTCGAACCGGTGCGCGACTTCAAGGCGCGGCACGCCTCGACGCTGCTGACCTTCGACGCCGTCGTCAGCGCGCTCGACCAGATCGCCGCCCGCGACGCGCAGCCGTCATGACGCAGCCGTTCCGGCCGGGGCGGCGGGCGGCGCATTACGCCATCCGCTTTTATCAAGTGACTTTGTCCTCGGTGCTGGGCCGGCAATGCCGCTATCTGCCGAGTTGCTCGACCTATACCGACGAGGCCATTCAGGCGCATGGCGTCTGGGCCGGAAGCTGGATGGGCTTTGCCCGCATCTGCCGCTGCAATCCGTGGGGCGGATCGGGCTACGACCCCGCCCCCGAGCGTCTGCCGGACGGCGCGAACGCCTTGACGCCCTGGCGCTACGCGCATTGGCGCACGCCGATCCGCTGCGAGCCTGTGGACAAGGACAGCGCCTGAGACGCGCGCCGACCGGGCCTGTCAGCGTGAGCGTTGCGCAACGTCACGCTGTCTTGAAACTTGTAAATTTCCCGGTCATACCTGTGGCGTCGATCATCGTGCCGCCGAAAGGCGGCGAAGATCCATTGAGACGCAGGAGATTTGCATGAGCATTTTCGGTTCGATCATGTCCAAGATTTTCGGGACCAAGCCGGCTGACGCCGCCGAGGCCGCTCCGGCCGGCGAGGCCGCCGCCTCCGCCGCTGCGCCCGCGAGCGCCGAAGCCGCCGCCGCGATGAGCAAGGTCGACGTCGCCGCCATGCTCGACGGGCTTGCCGCCAATGCCGGCGAAAAGCTGAACTGGCGCGTGTCGATCGTCGACCTGATGAAGCTGCTCGGCCTCGACTCGAGCCTCGCCCACCGCAAGGAACTGGCCAAGGAGCTGAACTACACCGGCGACACCAGCGATTCAGCCAAGATGAACATCTGGCTGCACGAGCAGGTCATCGCCAAGCTCGCCGCCAATGGCGGCAAGAC
>ERZ1645192.346-NODE-346-length-37769-cov-6.193562_pt1 | contig 37769 bp, 35 predicted proteins | sample MGYA00575354_ERZ1645192 | MGnify/ENA primary metagenome ERZ1645192 (study PRJEB40844, sample SAMN11349763) | freshwater sediment metagenome | isolation source: river sediment | host: Sediment | place: India: Faizupur Khadar , New Delhi | collected 2017-02-21 ...
GGAAGGCAGCGGCGCGACCATGACCGCGGCCCTGGACACCGCCATCAAGAACAAGAAATGGCTCGTCGTCACCGCCTGGTCCCCGCACTGGATGTTCGGCAAGTGGGATCTCAAGTACCTCAAGGACCCCAAGGGCGTGCTGGGCGCCGAGGAAAAGATCGAGGCCATCGTGCGCAAGGGCCTGAAGGAGGACATGCCCGAGGTGCACGCCTTCTTCGCCAACTTCAAGTGGGACTCCCCGGCTCAGCTGCAGACCGTCATGGCCTGGAACCAGGCCGGCGGCACCCCCGAAGAAAACGCCCAGCGTTTCCTGACGGAACATCCGGACACCGTGAAGGGCTGGATGGGCAAGTAGCGGCGGGATGAAATACAGGACAACGTGCAGCGGGCCGGGGATCACTCCCCGGCCCGCGCTTTCTTTTAGGCCCCGTGCATGCGGCCTGGCACTGAAAAGGCATGGATTCCCGCCTGCGCGGGAATCCATCTTCTCTTTCGCTCAGGCCCCCGCGGGATGCGTCCCGCCCGCCGGATGACTCCTCCCCTCCGCAAACGAAAACCCCGGCTCGCACCGGGGTTTTCTGATCATGCCTGCCTGCCGCAGCATTTCTTGTACTTCTGACCGCTCCCGCAGGGGCAGGGGTCGTTGCGCCCGACCTTGGGGTCGGCCCGGCGCACGGTGTCGGGCTTGCTTTCCGCCGGCTCGCTCCCACCCGCGTACTTCACGTTGTCCTGCTCCTCGTGCTTGAGTTCTTCCTGCTTGACCACCTCGATCCGCAGGTGGGTCAGGGCCTTCATGGTGTTTTCCCGGATGCGGAAGAGCAGATCCTCGAACAGTTCAAAACCTTCGCGTTTATATTCCTGTTTGGGATCGCGCTGGGCATAGCCGCGCAGACCGATGCCCTCCTTGAGGTAATCCATCTGCAACAGGTGGTCCTTCCAGTTGCGGTCCAACGCGTCGAGGAGAAAGAAACGCAACACCTCCTGGTACTGGTCCGGGGCTGCGGCCCGATGCGTATCAAGAATGGACAGAATCCTGGCCTGGGCCTCCTCTTTTTCCACGAACTTCCCGGGCTCCACCACCCGTTCCAGGGCGAAAATCTCGTCCAGCTTGGAGCGGATCATGGCCCGGACCTCGTCCAGCGGCTCGGTCCTGCCCTTGCGGTTGTCCAACGGCTCGTAAACCTCGGCCAGCAGATCGTCGATGAACTCCTCCACCGTATCCTGCAGATCCTCCGTGGTCATGAGTTCGCGGCGCAGGGAGTAGATGACCTCGCGTTGCTGGTTCATGACGTCGTCGTATTCCAGGAGCTGCTTGCGTATTTCAAAATTGTGCCCCTCCACCCGCTTCTGGGCGTTCTCGATGGATCGGGTGATGAGGCTGTTTTCGATGGTCTGCCCGTCTTCCAGACCGAGCTTCTCCATGATGCCGGCGATGCGCTCGGAACCAAAAAGACGCATGAGGGTGTCGTCCAGGGCCAGGTAGAAGCGCGACGATCCGGGATCGCCTTGGCGGCCGGCCCGGCCGCGCAGCTGGTTGTCGATGCGCCGGCTCTCGTGGCGCTCCGTGCCCAGGATGTGCAGCCCGCCCAGCTCACGCACGCCCTCCCCGAGCACGATGTCCGTGCCCCGGCCGGCCATGTTGGTGGCGATGGTCACCCGGCCCTTCTGTCCGGCCAGGGCCACGATCTCCGCTTCCTTCTCATGGTATTTGGCGTTCAGGACCTCGTGCGGGATGTGCTTTTTCTTGAGCAGTCCCGAGATGTACTCAGACTTCTCGATGGACGTAGTGCCGACCAGCACGGGCTGCCCCTTGACGTGCAGGGCGCGGATCTCCTCCACGATGGCGCTGAACTTCTCCACCTGGGTCTTCAGGATGACGTCCGGGAAATCCTTGCGAATCATGGTCTTGTTCGGTGGCGCGACAATGACTTCCAGGCCGTAGATCTGCTGGAACTCCACGGCTTCCGTGTCTGCCGTGCCGGTCATGCCGGCCAGCTTCGCGTACATGCGGAAAAAATTCTGAAAGGTGATGCTGGCCAGGGTCTGGTTTTCGGCCTCGACCTTGACCCCTTCCTTGGCCTCCAGGGCCTGGTGCAACCCGTCGCTGAAGCGCCGGCCGGGCATGAGCCGGCCCGTGAACTCGTCGACGATGACCACCTGCCCGTCCTTGACGATGTAGTGATCGTCGCAGGCAAAGAGGTAGTGGGCGCGCAAGGCCTGCAGGATATGGTGCTGCAGGGTGATGTTGGAGGGATCAAACAGGTTGTTCACCCCCAGAATCTTCTCGCAGTGGACCACGCCCTCGTCGGTCAGGACCACGGTGCGGGCCTTTTCGTCGATGGAAAAATGTTCCTCCCGGACCAGCTTGGGGATGATGGCGTTGACCCGTCCGTACAGCGCGGTGGATTTTTCGCCAGGCCCGGAAATGATCAGCGGGGTGCGCGCCTCGTCGATCAGGATGGAGTCCACCTCGTCGACAATGGCGTAGTTGAGGTCACGCTGCACGAGCTGATGCTTGTAGAACTTCATGTTGTCGCGCAGGTAGTCGAACCCGAACTCGTTGTTGGTTCCGTAGGTCACGTCGGAACCGTAGGCCGCCTGACGCTCGGCATCGGTCAGACCGTGGATGATGACGCCCACGGACAGTCCCAGAAAATTGTACAGCTTGCCCATCCAGGCCGCGTCTCGGCGGGCCAGGTAATCGTTGACCGTGACCACGTGCACGCCACTCCCGGACAGCGCGTTCAGGACCACGGGCAGCGTGGCCACCAGGGTCTTGCCTTCGCCGGTCTTCATTTCGGCGATCTTGCCCTGGTGCAGAATGACCCCGCCCATGAGCTGCACGTCGAAATGGCGCATGTTCAGGGCGCGTCTGCTGGCTTCGCGGGTCAGGGCGAAGACCTCGGGCAGCAGGGAATCGAGGTCACGCCCGCCAGCCACCTCCTCCCGGTATCGCGCGATGCGGGCCGGAAAATCCACATCCGCCAAGGCAGTCATGCCCTCTTCCAGGGCATTGATCTGAGCCACAAGGGGTCCCAACGACTTCAGATATCTGTCGTTTCTGGAGCCGAATATCTTTTTCGTCAAATAACCGATCATGCAAACTCCCGACGCGTTGGTCTTGGGGGTGAAAATCTTTCTTGCTGAGCCTGACAACGCTGGCTATCCATTTTTGTGCCGGCCGGCGCGCGCATCCGCACTAGGGCAGATTTCCCGGAATGACAACCGCATGGAGGGAAGACCATGACTGAAACCGCACTGCTCGTCATCGACATGCAGCACGACTTCGCCGTGCCGGGCGGGGCCTGCGAGGTGCCAGGGGCCCATGCCACCATCGGGACCATCCGCAAGGTCCTGCGCCGGTTCCGGGATCTGGCCTGGCCGGTCTTTCATGTGGTGCGCGAATACCGTGCCGACGGCTCGGACGTGGAAGTCTCCCGGCAAGGGGCCTTTGCCCGGCGCCCCATGGTGGTGCCCGGCACGCCCGGGGCGCGCATCGTCCCCGGTCTGGAGCCCATTGAAAACGAATTCCGCATCGTCAAACAGCGCTTCAGCGCCTTCATGGCCACGGAACTGGATCTCATCCTGCGGCGCAAGCACATCAGCCGCCTGGTGGTCACCGGCACCCAGCTCCCGTTCTGCCTGCGGGCCACCCTCTTCGACGGCCTGAGCCTGGGCTACGAAATGGTTCTCCTGACCGACGCCTCGTCCTCACGCACCCCGGAAATCCACCTGGCCAACATCCAGGATATCCGGGACGTGGGCATCGCGTGCATGACCGTGGATGAGTTTCTGAGCCACACCGACATCCAGTAGGGGACAAGCCCTGCCCACCAGAAAGGGTTGCACAGCCCTATGGAATGGCATGCCTCTGGGCCGGCTGCCCTCTGACCGAACCTGAAAGTGCGGCCCGGAGTGAACCGTGCATACCATGGCTGGTAGCCGTTATTTCCAACAGCGGCCTAAAACCGGTTCATCTCCCTCTCCGTATCCCGGTCCACGGCTTTCTGCTTGAGGTCCTCGCGGCGGTCATGAACCTTCTTGCCCTTGGCCAGGGCCAGTTCAATCTTGATCTTGCCATTCTTGAAATACATCTTGGTCGGAACCAGGGTCAGCCCTTTCTGTTCCATTTTCGACTTCAGGGAGGCGATTTCATGCCGGTGCATGAGTAATTTGCGTTCCCGATCCGGGTCGTGCTGGGCGTACCCGGCATTGGCGTAGGTGGAAATATGCACGCCGGACAGGATGGCCTCGCCATTGGCCATGCGCACGTAGCCGTCCATGAAATTGACCTTGCCGTCCCGCAGGGATTTGACTTCCGAGCCGGTCAGCATGATCCCGGCCTCGATAAAATCGAGCAGTTCATAGAAGTGACGGGCTTTGCGATTGGTCGCAATGATTTTGATGCCCGTGGGTTTGGCGCACATGAATAATCCTTGGAGGTCTACTCGTCCACCAGAGACGAGTAGAACATGAGCTCCTCCGGGAAACGACGGAAGATCATCTCCCGGACAAGCTTGTTGTTGCGGGCCACGGACTGGCTGGCCATGACCTGTTTCAGGAGGGCGTCGCATTCCTCCATGGACGCCTGGCGGACAATGCGCTTGATGCCCGGAATGGCGTGGGGGCCAAGGCTGATGGAGTCGACCTGCATGCCCATAAGCACAGGGATGCAGAACGGATCTGCGGCCATTTCCCCACACAGACAGACCTCGATCCCGGCCCGATGGGCTGAGTCCACCACCCATTTGACAGACCTGACGATGGCCGGATGCAGGGGCTGGTAGAGGTAGGACACGTCCTTGTTGGTCCGGTCGATACCCAGAGAATACTGGATCAGATCATTGGTGCCGATACTGAAGAAGTCCACTTCCCGGGCCAGAAAATCCGCGGTGATGACCGCGCTAGGCACCTCAACCATGATCCCGAAGGGCATGTCCTGCCGAAAGGCGATACCCTCGGCGTGCATCTCCCGCTGCACCTCGCGATAGAACTTCTTGACCTCCACGAGTTCTTGCAGCCCCGAAATCATGGGGAACATGATGGAGACATTGCCCACGACGCTGGCCCGCAGAATGGCCCGCAGCTGGGTCCTGAACACATCCCGGTGTTTGAGGCAGTAGCGGATGGCCCGCAGGCCCAGGGCAGGATTGCTCTCGACGTGCGTATGGGCGCGCATGAGTTTGTCCGCGCCCACGTCCAGGGTGCGGATGACCAGCTTCTTCGGAGCCACCAGGGACGCCATGTCAGCATAGATCTCGGTCAGTTCCTCTTCGGTCGGCATCTGGGACCGACTCAGATAGCTGTACTCCGAACGGTACAGGCCGATGCCTTCACCGCCGTTGTCATTGACGGCCACGACCTCCTCGAACAGCTCGATATTGGCCAGAACCTGCACCCGAAAGCCATCGATGGTTTCAGCCGGCAGGCGGCAGGAACGCATGATGGTTGCCTGGTAGCCCTCGAACTGGACCTGCAGGTCCGTGTACCGGGCCAATTCCTCCTCGTCGGGTTCCAGGATGATGCGTCCATCGAAACCGTCGAGGATGATGATGGTGCCCTCGTTCAGGTTGTCCTCAAGACCCTCGACCCCGACAACGGCCGGGATCTGGAGGGAACGGGCCAGAATTCCGGCATGCGATGTCTTGCCACCCTGGGCAGTGGCAAAAGCCATGATCTTGTTCACTTCCAGCTCGATGGTGTCGGCCGGAGTAAGGTCATGGGCCAGCAGAATGGCCCGGTGCTTGATGGCCTCCCGCCCGGCGCCGCAGCCGACCAGCTTGCCCAGCACCCGTTCGGCCACAAGCTGCACGTCCTGCATGCGCTGGCGAAGGTATTCGTCGGCTATGGCCGCAAAAATCTCCTGCACGTCGTTCACGGCTCGTTCCAGGGCCCACTCGGCATTGACCTTGGCGGAAACGATGTGGTCCTGGGCACGTTTGCGGAATTTGTGATCCTTGAGCATCATCAGATGCGATTCGATGATCGCCGCATGCTCTTTCAAATCCTCGGGCACCATGGCCAGAGTCCGCTCCAGATCAGCCTGCGCAGCCTCAAAAGCCTGGGTCAGCCGGGTCATCTCACCGGGAAGAGCCGCCTCGGACACCACCTGCCGCGCAGTCCCGGAAAAGTGGCATTTGTTCAGGCAATAGGCCTTGCCAATGGCGATGCCTGCGGAGACGGGGATACCGAAAAGGGTGCGGGAAGCCATCAGCGATCTTCTCCAAACATTTCTTCGAACAGACGGGACACCCCCAGAATGGCCTCCCTTGCATCCGGCCCCTGGGCCCGCAGGATCAGTTCGGTTCCCTGGGGCGCGGCCAGGGTCAGGATGTCCAAAATGGACTTGGCATCAGCCTCGGCATCCTTGGAGCAAATGGTCACGCTCGAGGCATAGCGCTGTGCTTCCTGGGAAATCTTTCCAGCTGGCCGGGCATGAATTCCCAGGCTGTTGCCGACGCGAATGATCTTTTCCTGCACTCCATCCATACGCATCACCTACATGGAGACCAAAGGCAGAACCAGGTTCCAGGGCGCGAAAAGCCCAACCAGAATGACAACAGCTATCCAAAAACAACGGGCAGGGGACCGCAGAACACTGCCCGCAGCCAGCAGACTCGCCCCAGCAGCCCAAGCCAGGAGCCAAAAGCCCTCCCCCGGGGCGATCTGGAGCACAAAAAGGGCGATCAGCGCCGCATTGGCCATCTTGATGCGCTGCCCCCAATCGATAAGGTTCCAGGACTTGAGGCGCTGTAAAAAGGACAGGCCCTGGGCATAGCCGCGGGCAAAGGTGTAGACTTTGAACGCCTGCAACAGGCAGAAACAGAGGAAAAGCCACAGGACAAGAGGCAAGATGTGCCCCGAAACGGCCAGATTGATCCCGACCAGGGACCACAGGACCAGGGAGCTGCCGCCGAAAAAAGAGTCCCCCAGGGCCGAGAGGGTATAGACCGTCGTGGACCTGAGCTTCAACAGAATATCGGCGGGCAGGAGTCCGCTGGCGATCTTTTTTTCCATGGACAGGAAAATGCCGGCCAGAAGCGGAGTCCAGAAAGGATGCGTATTGTAGTGCTTCAGGTAGCGGCTCCGGGCCCGCTGCAGGGCTGCAGGATCATGGCCATACAAATCGACCAGCCCAGGCTCCATCACCAGGGCAAAGCCCACGTTCTGCATCCCCTTGGTGTTGAATGTGGCCCCGACCACATACGTGCGCAGGAATATCCGCAGCAAAACCCGTGCACCCACTGCCTACTCCACGCCCTGTTCCAACATGACCTCGTAAATTCCCTTGACTGTCCATCCGCTCACCCGGGAATGGATCAACCGGGCCGCATCCTTAGGCCGCATCCCCGCATAGGCCCGGGCCAAGTCCAGCACCTCTTCCCGTGAGGCGGCCCGTTCGGCGTGTGGAGGGCCGATGACTACAGTGACCTCGCCCAGCAATTCTCCTGCGACATCCAGAGGCTGACCAAGCCTTCCATTGATAAACTGCTCATGTTTCTTGGTCAATTCCCGGGCCAAGCAAAATTCCCTCTCTCCGAGCACGTCCAGGGCCAGGGCCAGGGACTGGCCGACCCTGTTCTTGCGCTCAAAAAAGACCAGGGTAGCCGTGACCATGGCGTACTCCCGGAAAAGACTGCGCACGTCTCCTGCCTTGCGCGGCAGAAAACCCAGGAACACGAACGGATACGGTGGAAGGCCGCTGGCCATGAGGGCGGCGATGGGAGCGCACGGCCCAGGCACGGGCACCACGGGGATTCCTCCCTCACGGCAGGCTGCCACCAGGCGGTACCCTGGATCGGCAATAAGGGGTGTTCCCGCATCGGAGACCACGGCCACCTTGGCTCCGCTGCGAAGGAGCCCCAGGACCTCGTTGATGCGCTCCTCCTCATTGTGTTCGTGCAGGCTCAGAAACCGCTTGTTTACGATACCGGCAAGGTGCAGCAGGCGGCCGGCCCGGCGGGTGTCTTCGGCCAGAATGACGTCGGCTTCCTCCAGGGTCTGCCGGGCCCGAGGGGAGAAGTCACCAAGGTTGCCAAGGGGCGTGGCCACGACCCAGACCGTCCCGTACATCGATGATATCCTCCCAATGTTCTATGGCCGCATCCGCCGCGTGCATGACCACGCTGACCAGATCGAAGCGACACGGCCGGTCCCAGGCCTTGATGTGGCTCAGGTACAGGCTTGCGGCCCTGATCAGGCGTTCTTGCTTGGCTGCGCACACCGCCTCGCCCGGTTCTCCGCGCACGGCGCCGGAACGCGTCTTGACCTCCACAAAGACCACTGTTCCCCGGTCCTCGCAGATCAGGTCGATTTCGCCGCCTCGGCAGCGAAAGTTCCGCTGCCGAACGCGCAACCCCTTCTCGGTCAGAAACGCGGCCGCCAGGTCCTCGCCGGTCTGGCCCGTGATCAGATGCCGGGCAGGCATAACTGCCGCTCCTCCTGCCCGGGGCGCACCCCCTTGAAGGTCATCCGATGCACGGGGCATGGTCCGAGCCTGTCCAGGGCCTGCAGGTGTTCCCTGGTTCCATAGCCTTTGTGCCTGGACAACCCATATCCTGGATAACGGACGTCCATCAGTTCCAGAAGGCGGTCCCGGAAGGTCTTGGCCAGGATGGAAGCGGCAGAAATGCACGGATGAATTGCGTCCCCGCCGACCACGGTTTTTTGCCGCACGGCCGAGGGAAATGGCTGGTTGCCGTCCACCAGCACCAGGACAGGACGGACCGTCAAGGCGGCCTCTGCCCTGGCCATGGCTTGCAAGGTGGCCTGCAAGATGTTGATGCGTTCGATTTCTCGAGGCCAGGAAAAACCTAAGGCCCAGGATAGAGCCTGGGCCTTGATGGCTTGCGCGAGCAATGCGCGTTGCCGCGCGGAAAGTCTTTTCGAATCCGTCAGCCCTGGGAGGTCATAGAAGGAAGGCAAAATCACGGCCCCCGCCACCACCGGTCCGGCCAGACAGCCCCGGCCGGCCTCGTCGATGCCGGCAACGGGAGCGTCTACGTGCTGCCACGGCCTTCCAGGACGGCTCAAAACGAGCACATGCGCCCTACCAGGCGTTCTTGGTCTTGATGCGTGCTGCCTTGCCTTTGAGACGGCGCAGGTAGAAAATGCGGCTCTGGCGAACCACGCCTTCGGACACCACCTCGATGCGATCGATGGACGGGGCGTGCAGAGGGAAGATCCGCTCCACGCCGATACCATCGGAAACCTTGCGCACGATGAACGACCCGTCGGTCGTTCCCTTCTTGACCCGCAGGACGACACCCTGGAACACCTGGATGCGTTCCTTTTCCCCTTCGATGATGCGGGTATGCACCTTGACAGTGTCCCCGGCCCGGAATTTGGGCAGGTCAGCGCGCAGGTGTTCGTTTTCAATCTTTTGAATGATATGCATGATCTTCTCCTTTATCTGAAGCAGCCCGCAAGCTGCCAAGTGTGCGTCTACCCCGCATCGCCCAGCAGCCGGTCCACCATGATGGACGCCGCCGAGCGGACGGAAAGATGGTTGTACCTGTCCATGAAGCGTATAGCCCTGAGCGTGCCGTCGGCGTCCGCCAGCAGGCTGCCGTGCAGTCCATGCCCCGTGCCCAGAACCAGCAGCACAGGATCCCCTGCGAGCCAGGCTGAGACCTGGGCAAAGGTCAGCGTGCCGGCCTTGGCGCTGGTGCCGACGACTCTGGGCCGCTGCCCTGTGCGCTCCGTTATGTCTGCGATGGCTTCACCGAGAAGGCTGACCACCTTCACCCGCGCCAGGGCCACTCCCCGGTCGGGATTGGCCTTCAGGCCGTACCCTTCGCGCCAGTGGCCGATCAGGGTGTGTGCCAGTTGTTGCTGGTCCCTTACAGGCGTGCAGATATAGTATCCACCCAGACCATAGGTGCACGAAACGCGTGCAATATCGTGGAGGTCCAGGTTTGTCAAAGAGGTTGTCACGGTTTGGCCCGATTTATTTTCCACCGGATAATGGACCAGGGCCACATGCAGGTTTCTTCCCGGCCTCGTTCTTTCCAACCCCTTGAGATACCGGATGTCCTCGCCTGTCAGCAGCGCACGGTCCAGGATGTCGGGCCGCAGGGACAGGGTGGCCTCCAGGCTCTTCTCCCGCCGCCACGCAGCAATGCGGCCATGGTGGCCGGAAGAAAGCACCTCCGGCACCTTCAGCCCCTGGTATTCCTCGGGCCTGGTATAGTGCGGATACTCCAGCAGGCCGGAACTGAAACTTTCCTCGTCGGCACTCTCGTCCTTGCCCATGAAGTCCGGGATGAGCCGTCCAACGGCCTCGATCAGGCACAGGGCCCCGGCCTCCCCTCCGTTGAGCACGAAATCGCCCACAGACACAAGTTCCATGGGGCAAAGCTGCTCCAGGCGGGCGTCTATGCCCTCGTAACGGCCGCACACCAGGGCTAATTCCTCTTCCTGGGCCAGATCCCGGGCCAGGTCCTGGGTCAAGGGCCGTCCCTTGGGGCTGAGCACAAGGATCCGGGCGGAGGAGGGAAGGGTGTCCAGGGCCCGCCGGAGGGGATCCACGGCCATGACCATGCCCGGTCCGCCCCCGTAGGGACGGTCATCGACGTTGTGGTGTTTGTCCGTCGAATACTCGCGAGGATTGATAAACCTGAAGGCCACCAGACCTTTTTCCCTGGCCTTGGAAAGGATCCCGCAGGACAGGGGGGAGTCGAAAAATTCAGGAAAAATGGTGATGACGGAAAATCGCATTCCTGCTTCTGCTCCATGCCCGGAGAAGCGATGCCTGGTCATGGATGTTGGTACAGTTCCAGCAGGCCCTCGGGGGGATCTATCCGGATGAGTCCGGTGTCAAGGTCTATGTCGATTACGAATTGCTCCACGGCAGGCAGCAGGATCTCGTGCCCGGCCGTGTCACGGATGATCCAGACCTCCTGCCCGGCAATGTCCTGAATGTCCTCCAGGACACCCACGTCCTCGCCCCTCACATCCCTGACCGGCAGTCCCAGCAGTTTGTCGGGCAGCATGCGGTCCTGGTCAACGGGCGGCAGATCCCGCTCCCGGACCAACACCTCTGCCCCGCGCCAGGACTCCGCCTGGTCCCGGCCTTGACAGCGGTCCACCAGAATCAAGGCCCGACCCTGGTGCGGACGCCACGCCTCCAGGATGCAGGGTTTCGGCTTCTTGCCCGGCAGGCGCAGATAGACGCGGCGCAGACCCTCAAAGAGGAAAGGGGAGTCCGCATACATGTCGATGCAGAGCTCCCCCTTCAGACCGTGTGGTTTGTGGACCCGTCCCAGCTCTACGAGTTTCACCGGATCCGGATTCTCTTGGACCACGCTACTCCAGGATCTCCAGGACAGAGCGCTTTCTGGCCTTGGTCGAGGCCGCGCCCAGAATGGTGCGCATGGCCCTGGCCGTGCGCCCCTGCTTGCCGATGACCTTGCCGAGATCCTCCTTGGCCACCTTCAACTCTATGACGGAAGTCTGCTCTCCCTCGATTTCAGAAACGGATACACTGTCCGGATTGTCCACCAGGGACTTGGCGATGAATTCGATCAAATCCTTGAGCATAGGGGCACCTCCGCTGGAAGAACTGTGGAACCGCTCGTCGAATCCCGCGACGGGTCTTGGAGGTACTAACTACTGAATCCAGACTTTTTTAGCAAGGAGCGAACGGTATCCGAGGGTTGGGCGCCCCGTTCCATCCAGGATTTGACCTTGTCCTGATCGAACTTGATCTCCGCCGGGTCGGTCATGGGGTTGTAGTAGCCGACATAGTCGAGCGCACGGCCATCACGACGTGACGCGGAGTCCACTGCCACGATGCGGTAAAACGGTTTTTTCTTGGAGCCCATGCGGGTCAGTCTGAGTTTCAAAGCCATTGTTGTTCTCCCTGAACTGTAATGTAGTATGCAGGCGCGAGGCCAGACCGGTCCTGAACCAGGCTGGTCACTGCCCATCTATTTTTTCTTGCGCTGCTTCTTGGCCTTCTTGCGTTTTTCCTTGATCTTGGCCGCTTCGGCCGCCGACCTTCCGGGGACTCCAGGCAACCCGGGCATGCCGGCGGGCATCCCGGACATGCCGGGCATCCTGCCCAGGCCCGGAGGCATGCCGGGCATGCGGCCGCCTTGCGGCATGGCTGGCATCTTGCCGCCAGCCATCTTTTTCATCATCTTCTGCATCTGCTCGAAATTCTTGAGCAGTTGATTGATCTCGGCCACGGTCGTCCCGCTGCCCCTGGCGATGCGCTGCTTGCGGCTCGCGTTGATGATCTTGGGGTCGCGGCGCTCGCCCATGGTCATGGAACTGATCATGGCCTCTACCTTGGAGAGTTCCTTTTCCGGCATCTGCACGTCCTGCAGTTGCTTGCGGACCTGCCCCATCCCCGGAATGAGCTTCAGGATCCCTTCGAGAGACCCCAGCTTCTTGATCCGACGCATCTGGGTGCGAAAATCTTCCAGATCGAATTCGGCCTTTTTGAACTTTTTTTCAAGGGCTTCGGCTTCCTTGGCATCGATGGTGGATTGCGCCTTCTCGATCAGGGTCAGCACATCGCCCATGCCCAGGATGCGGGAGGCGATGCGGTCCGGATGGAAGACTTCCAACTCGCTCAGACGCTCGCCCATACCCACGAACTTCAACGGCTTGCCGGTTATGGACTTGATGGACAGGGCCGCGCCGCCGCGGGCGTCGCCGTCCATTTTGGTCAGCACCACGCCGGTGATGTCCAGGATCTCGTTGAACTTCTCGGCCACGGTCACCGCGTCCTGGCCGGTCATGGCATCGGCCACGAACAAAATTTCATGCGGCCGGCATTTTTCCTTGATGCCGACCAGCTCCTGCATGAGCAGGTCATCGATGTGCAGCCGGCCGGCCGTGTCCATGATGATCACGGAGCAGCCCTTGAGTTCCGCCTCTCGCAGGGACGCGGCGCAGATGTCCACTGGGTTCATCTCGACGGTGGACGGGTAGACCGGCACGCCCAGCTCTGCCCCCAGCTTTTGCAGCTGGTCGATGGCCGCCGGACGGTAGACGTCGGCCGGGACGAGATAGGGTGCGTACTTCTGACGGCGCAGGTGGAGGGCCAGCTTGGCGGCCGACGTGGTCTTGCCCGATCCCTGCAGGCCGGCCATCATGATCACATACGGCGGCTTGCCCTTGAATTCCAGGGCGCAGCTTTCCCCGCCCAGGAGCGCGATGAGCTCCTCGTGGACGATCTTGATGACCTGCTGCCCCGGCGTGAGGCTGGCCAGCACGTCCTGCCCCAGGGCCCGGCCCTTGACCCTCTCCACAAAGTTCCGCACGACCTTGAAATTGACGTCCGCTTCCAGGAGGGCCAGACGCACTTCGCGCAGTCCTTCCTGGATGTTGTTTTCGTCAAGGCGGCCATGACCGCGCAGTTTTCTGAAGACCGATTCCAGCCGGTCGGACAAGCTGTCAAACATGAAAGGGCACCTGCGCTAGGGAAAAGAAGTAGGGTTGCATAGACAAGTTCCATGCACCCGTCAAGTACGGGCCCGGAAGCCCCCAGGCAGTCTGCCTGGGGGCTTCCGGGCCAAAAAGACGGGCCGTGCGGGGGCTCCTAGCCCACGGCCCGGGCGAAGGCCCGCGCGAAACCGGGCGCCGAACCGCGGATGACGGCTTCGTCCACGCAGAAGGCCAGCCGGAAATACCCTGGATATCCAAAGCCCGAACCTGGCACGGCCAGGATCTGCTCCTGCATCAATTCAGCCACAAAGGCGGAGTCGTCCCCGCCCTTGGGAATGCGCGGGAAGAAATAAAACGCCCCCTGGGGCAGGGAGAACTGGAACCCGGCCTCGCGCAGCACCTCGGCCATGGCCTCCCGACGCCGCGCATAGATCGAAGCGTCCACCTCGTGCCCCAGGGCCTTGACCAAAAGTTTCTGCCCCACGGCCGGGGCGTTGACAAACCCGAGAATGCGGTTGGCCAGAATCACTCCTGCCACCAGGCGATCTCCGTCAGCCATGGCCGGGTTCACGGCCACATACCCAACCCGTTCGCCGGCCAGGGCCAGGTTCTTGGAAAAGGAGCTGACCACCACGCTGTTTTCATAGAGCGGAAAAATCGCCGGCACCGTGGCCCCGTCATAGGCCAGGAAGCGATAGGGCTCGTCCGAGACCAGGAAGATGGGCCGACCCGTCCTGGCCGAGGCCTTGCGCAGGATCTCGGCCAGCTCGGTCAATTCCTCGGCCGAATAGATGCGGCCCGTGGGGTTGTTGGGCGAATTGATCAGCACGCAACGGGTACGATCGGTGATGGCTCCGGCCAGGGCCTTCAGGTCCAACGCAAAGGTCAGGGGCTTGGACGGAACGGACCTGAGCCGGCCTTGATGGTTCTCGGCATAGAATCCGTATTCCACGAAATACGGGGCCGGGCAGAGCACTTCATCCTTGGGTTCGAGGACAGCCCGGAACAGGGCGTTGATGCCTCCGGCAGCCCCGCAGGTGACCACGATCTGGCCAGGACCCACCGGGGTCTCCTGCTCGGCGGAGACAACCCCGGCCAGCTGCTCGCGCACAACAGGGTAGCCCGCATTGGGCATGTAGCCGAATGCAAAGGGCTGCCCGGCCTCCTCGGCCAGATCGCGCAGTCCTTGCGCCACGGCCTGGGGCGGGGCAAGATCGGGGTTGCCGAGGCTGAAGTCGTACACGTTCTCGTCGCCATACTGTTTCTTCAACTCGATGCCTGCCTCGAACATGCGCCTGATCCAGGACGCCTTAACCAGATACCCGTCAACTTGCGTGCTGAGCACCATGATATTCACTCCTCTGCGGCCCATCCTTCAGGGGATGTCCAGGCCGACTTTTCTGTATTCACTCAGTTTGTTGCGCAGGGTGCGCACGGAAATTCCCAGCAGCTCCGAGGCCCTGGTCCTGTTGCCCTGGGTACGGTCCAGGCTTTTCATAATCAGGTGCATTTCCATTTCCTGGATGGTCGGGATGCGGCCGTCGGCATCGGGCGGCCGGACCTGATCCGGGGAGGAGGGACTGTCCTCGTCATCCCGGCCGTCATCCACCTCCCCTGCCCCGGAGGAGGGGAACCACTCCTCGCCTTCGAGCAGGAAATGAATCTTGCGGATGGGTCCTGGGCCAGCCAGGAGCACGGCCCTCTCCATCGGGTTCTGCAGCTCGCGCACGTTCCCGGGCCAGTCGTGGTCCAGGAGCCAGGTCCTGGCCTCCTCCGACAACTGCAGGGGCCCGAGGCCGTATTCCTGGGCATAGCGACGCATGAAAGATTCGGCCAGCACGAGGACGTCATCACCACGCTCGCGCAACGGCGGGAGGCGCAGGGGGATGACGTTCAGGCGATAGTAGAGATCCTGGCGGAACTGGCCTTTTTCGACGCTCTCTTCCAGATTCCGATTGGTGGTGGCCAGAACGCGCACGTCGACCTTGACCGTGTCGGTTCCGCCCACCCGGTCGATCTCCCCTTCCTGCAGGGCGCGCAGCAGCTTGGCCTGCAGGCCCACGTCCATCTCGGAAATCTCGTCCAGGAGGAGGGTCCCTCCGTTGGCCGACTCGAATTTGCCCAGTTTGCGGGAAATGGCCCCGGTGAAGGCCCCCTTCTCGTGCCCGAAGAGTTCGCTTTCCAACAGATGCTCGGGCAGGGCCGCGCAATTCACGGCCACGAACGGGTTGTTTTCCCGGCCTGAATGGGCGTGGATATAGCGGGCGAACATCTCCTTGCCCGTGCCGGATTCCCCGGTGATGAGCACCGTGGCCCTGGACGCCGCCACCTGCCGAGCCAGGGCCAGCACACGGCCCAGGCTGGGATGGCGCCCGACGATGGGCAGGTCCCTGCGCGGCTCAGGCCTGGCAGGCTGGGCCGGGATATCTCCGGGCAGGACTGCCTGGATCCGCTCCCAGGTCAATGGGCCTGACCAGTAGTCATGGGCCCCCAGTTCCATGAAAAACCGCGCCTCTTCCGCACTGCCCTTTTCCGCGAAGACAATGACTGGAACGCCGCTGGGGTCCGCCTGCACGGAATCCAGCAGGTCCTGGGCCCGGTACCCTGGCAGCGACGGCTGGGTGAAAACGAGATCGAGCTTGTGGCTCCCCAGAACCTTCAAGGCCGAGGTCCGGTCCTCCGCGACCATGGCCTGGCACGCATGGGCCTTCAACTCCGCGTGCAACGGTGAAACGCATTCGGAGCGAGCGATGAAGAGGATGCGCATGGGAGCCATGGCGGAGGACGCTATCTTTTCCCCAGGTTCTTGGCAATATAAGCGGTCTGGAGGAACTTGCCCCGGCCCGGTCCGTCTGTTACGGAATACCGGATATTGCCACAAATTTTCCGGGCCAGCCCAGCCCTATCATCATCCGCCATGAACATTGACCAACTCCACAGCCTGCTGCGCGACGTCGCTTCAGGAACCCTCTCGCCAGCAGCTGCGATTGCAGGCGTCCAGCGCCTCGCCCAAGGCCTGGAGGATCTGCGCGTTGACCCCGGACGACTGGAGCGTACGGGCGTGGGCGAGGTCATCTACGGCCAGGGCAAGCCCGTGGACCAGATCAGGATGGCCATGGCGGAACTGGCCAACCATCACCCGGTCCTGGCCACCCGCCTATCCCTGGAGCACGGCCGGGAACTGGCCAGAACGTTTCCCTCGGGACACCTGTGGGAGGAGGCTGGGCTTTTCTGCCTGGGCCGAAACCTGGAAGCCGCTGACCCCAAGGCTCCGAACTCGGACCTGCTCATCGTCACGGCCGGATCCACAGACCTGCCCGTGGCCCGCGAAGCTCTGGGCGTAGCCAGGTTCCTGGGTCTCTCGGCCAGCCTCGTGTCCGACGTGGGCGTGGCCGGGCTGCACCGGCTCATGCCGCACCTGGGCACTCTCCGGCAGGCCAAGGTCCTCATCGCCGTGGCCGGCATGGAAGGGGCCCTGCCGAGCGTCCTGGGCGGCCTGGTCAAGGCGCCGATCATTGCGGTCCCGACCTCGACCGGATATGGGGCCAACTTCGCGGGGCTGGCCCCGCTCCTGGCCATGCTCAACTCCTGCGCGCCGGGCGTGGGCGTGGTCAACATCGACAACGGCTTTGGCGCGGCCGTGCTGGCCAAGAAAATCCTGGATGGGTATGCGTAAACAGGCACTCTTTCGGATCACGAACGGATCCCGGGCCGGGACCTGGCCAGGGCAAGGCTCCAGGCAAGCCCCGCAGCCATGAGTATCCTGTCCCTGGCCCAGTCAGCTCTCGGGGTGGGCATCCCGGTCCTCTGTTACCATCAGGTGCGCCCCGAAAGCGGGATGACCCCGCAAAAATTCGGCGGCCACCTGGATCTGCTCCGGAAGATGGGCTTCCGGACCATCGGCCTGTCCCGCCTGTTCAAGGCCGTCACGGGTGGCACGGCGCTGCTCGGCCCGGCCATGGTCATCACCTTCGACGACTGCACCCTGGACAACTGGGTCTATGCCGTTCCCGAACTGATCCGGCGGGACATGGTCGGTGTTTTTTTTGCCATCACCGATTTCCTCCGCCCCGGGCAGGCCCGACCACGGGCCGACCAGGCCGCCCCCCTGGAACCCATCCCCGCCTTCCCCGACATCATGCGCAATGCGCTGCACGGACACGTTCAGGGATTCATGAACCAGGCCGAAATCCAATCCCTGGTGCACGACCTGGGCATGGAGGTATACTCCCACTCCGCAGCCCATCAAGCCTGCTTCATCAATTCCGAACACGCAGGCTTCCTGGCCGACAACAGCCACTGGAGCCACCGCTTTCTGTGCGGTCCGGACAGCCCTCCTGAGACCCCGGTCCATCCCGTGGGCAGCGCCTATGCGCACGCCGGATTCGGTCTGGACCGGCATGGGCGCCCCTTGGAGCTGAATCCGGAGCCCGCACGGCTGGCCTTCTGCCTGGAAGACTTTTCGGCCAGCAGAATATTCCTCGAAAGTGTCTTGAACCGGCCTTGCCCCTTCCTCTGTCTGCCCTGGGGGCAGTACGACGGAGTGACCCTGAAGGCGGCTGCGCAGGCCGGATATTCCGGGGTGCTGAACCTGGATCGGACCCCGGTCGGACCTGGAACAGACCCCATGCGCACCGGCAGGCTGGCCGTCAGAGACAGGAAGTCGAGGCCCTGGCTCGCCCTCAAAACCCTGGCCCTGTCCCTCAAAACCCTCGCCCCCCTGGCCGGTGCCGGAAAACAACCATGAACATCGCTTTTGTCAATTCCACCAGAAAATGGGGGGGGGTCAAAAGCTGGACCCTGGATGTCGCGCATGGTCTGGCCCAGCGGGGGCACCATGTCCGCCTCGTCGGCCGGCCAGGACCATTTGTGGGCAAAGCCCTGGAAAAGGGGCTGCCCGCCGTTGGCCTCCGTTTCGGCCCGGATTTCAACCCGGCCCTGATCCTCAAATTCGTCCGCATGTTCACGGTCCAGCGCACCGAACTGGTCGTGGTCAACGTCGGCAAGGACATGCGCACGGCAGGCATTGCCGCCAAGCTGCTTGGCATCCCGGTTGTGCACCGGGTCGGTCTGGCCGGCGACATGGACGACACGTTCAAGGTGCGCGCCCTGCACCGATGGATCAAACCCCGCATCCTGGTCCCCTGCCAGCAGATCCAGCGCGGCCTGCTCCGCCACCTCCCCTATCTCGAGGCCGGGGAAATCACCGTCATCCTCACGGGCAAGGAGCCGAGTCCCCTCCCGCCTGGCCCAGTCCACTCCCCCGTGCGGTTCATTTCCACGAGCCAGCTTAATGCGGACAAAGGGCACAGGGACGCCCTTCTGGCCCTGAACCAGCTCAAGGAGGAGGGCCACCCCTTCGAATACCACGTTGTCGGCACGGGCCGCATCGAAGAGGAGCTGAGGCGGGTGGCCGTGGAACTGGGGCTTGGCGACCGGGTGGTCTGGCACGGCTTCCAGAAAGATGTCAGGGCCATCCTGCGCCAGGCGGACGTATTCCTCCTTCCCTCCTGGCGCGAGGGTCTGCCCAACTCCCTGCTCGAGGCCATGGCCGAAGGGCTCGTCTGCGTGGCCCGGAACGTCGGGGGCGTCGGCGAGGTCTGGCCGGAGTCAGCCAGCGCCCTGCTGCTGCCCGAGCCGACCACCCCGCAGGAGCTGGCCTGCGCGCTGTCCGCCCTGCTGCAGCGCGGCCCTGAAGAGCTTCTGGAGATGAAAACGGATTTCTGGTCCAGGGGGCGGGACAATTCCCTTGACCTTCTGATCACCCGCGTCGAGGAATTCCTTGTCAATACTGCCGGGGGCCGACCGTGATCGAGCTGGGACCACTCCTGGTCCAGGGCGGCTGGTGCGAAATCCGCCAGGTCTGCGGTCATCCTGACCTCTGCGCCAAGGTGCTCATCCCGAAGCGCCGTCACAAGGGCAATCGCCCAGACCCCAACGCCATGGTCAGCGAAAAATACGGGATCGCGGATTTTCTGGAATACGAGTGGGCCAACTACCAGAAAATCATGGCCGCATGCCCTGCGGAACTGCGCGGGCATTTCGTGACCATCCGCGGGATAGAAACCACCACGGACAGTCGGCGGGCCCTGGTCATGGGCACGGTCCGCGACGACCTGGGGCACGTCGCTCCGAGCCTGGAACACAACACGCGGCCTCTGGCCCCCCTGTTCTGGGAAACCCTGGACCGCATCCGCCGTGAAGTTTTTCTGGCCCACAGCATAGACCATTTCGGCATTGTGCGCCGGAACATTCTGGTCAAAGCCCCGGACTTTCCTGTCATCATCGATTTCCAGACCGGCCGCGAACGCTTTCGCGGCCAGTTCTGGCTGCGCCTCCCCTGGTTTGTGCGGCGCAAGATCAACCGCTGTTTCCGCAAACTCTATTCGGAGATGCACGTGACATTCTCCGCCCCCAAGGCGCCATGACCCTGAAAAAAGTCGAAACCCTGTCCCTGCTCAAGCGCACGCTCAACTATTTTCTGCCCTACAAGCTGCATATCCTGGCGGCCTTCGCCGCCCTGGGCCTGGTCGCCCTGTCCACGGCCGGAGCCGCATACCTGGTCCAGCCGGCCCTGGATGAAATCTTCATCAACAAGGACGGCACGGCCCTCATGGTCGTCCCCCTCCTCCTCATCGCGGTCTTCCTCGGCAAGGGAACCGGGCTGTTCGTGCAGAAATTCCTCATGTCCTACTGCGGGCTCAAGGTGCTGGAGCGCCTGCGCTACGAACTGTTCGCCAAGATCATCTGCCTGCCCGTGAACTTCTTTGGCGAAACCCGCGTCGGCATGCTCATGTCCCGCATCATCAACGACGTGAACCTGATCAGCTCCAGCCTCCCGGAACTCATCCGCATCATCCAGCATTCCCTGACCATGATCGGCCTGGTGGCCCTGATCATTTACCGCGACCCCAAGCTCGCCTTCTGGGCCTGCCTCGTCTTTCCCCTGGCCGTGTACCCCATCATCTATTTCGGCAAGAAGCTGCGCAAGGTGGGCCGCAACTACCAGTCGAAAATAGCGGACATCTCGTCCCACCTGCAGGAGAGCTTCAACGGCCTGCGCGTGGTCAAGGCCTTTGCCGCCGAAGACAAGGAAAAGGAGAAATTCGGGCAGACGAGCGCCAAGCTGGTGCGCATCAGCCTGAAAGGCAATGTCTACAACCAGCTTTCCTCACCCATCATGGAGCTGATCGGCGCCCTGGGCGCCGGTCTCGTCATCTGGTACGGCGGGAGCGAGGTCATTGCCGGGAACCGCACGCCGGGCGAGTTCTTCTCCTTTTTGACCGCCCTGGTCATGCTGTACGACCCCTTCAAGTCCATCAGCCAGGCCAACAACACTATCCAGCAGGCCATGGCCGGGGCGGAGCGGGTTTTCGAAATCCTGGACGCCGCGGACCTGCAGGAGGAAACCGGGGGCACCATGCAGTACGAGCCGCCGTTCTCCTCCCTTTCCTTCCAGAATGTCACCTTCTCCTATCCCGGCGTCTCGGAGCCGGCCCTGCGGAACATCAATCTGGAGATCAGGGCCGGGGAGCGCGTGGCCCTGGTCGGTCAGAGCGGGGCGGGCAAGACAACCCTGGTCCAGCTGATCCCCCGCTTTTACGATTGCCAGGAAGGCCGCATCGTCCTGAACGGTCGTCCTCTCGGCGACTACACCCTGCCCAGCCTGCGCACCAACATCGGCATCGTGTCCCAGGACCCGTTCCTCTTCAACCTCTCGGTCCGGGACAACATCGCCTATGGCCAGCCCCGGGTGGACTTGGCGGCCGTGGAAAAGGCCGCCAGGGCGGCCTACGCCCATGATTTCATCATGGAACTGCCTGAAGGCTACGACACGGTGGTGGGGGAAAAAGGGGTGAAACTTTCCGGCGGCCAAAAGCAGCGTCTGACCATCGCCCGGGCCATCCTCACCGATCCCTCGCTGCTGATCCTGGACGAGGCCACCTCGGCCCTGGACACCGAATCGGAACGCATTGTCCAGCAGGCCCTGGAAAACCTGATGAACAACCGGACCAGCATCATCATCGCCCACCGGCTTTCGACCATCCTGTCGGCGGACAAGATCGCGGTCATGCAGCACGGCCGCATCCTCTCCCTCGGCACCCACCAGCAACTGCTGCAGACCTGCGCCGTGTATGCCAGACTCCATGACCTGCAGTTCAAAAAGAACGGCTCCGCACAGGACGTTTAGCCGGAGCCGAGGCAGGGGGCCCCGCGGCAACATCGCATCGCTCAGTCCGCAATGCCCTCGATAAAAGCAAGGATTCTGCGGGCCCGCTCGTCCCAGGAAAAAGACGTGGCGTGGGACCGGTTGCTGCGGGCCATGGCGTTCATGAGATCCGGGCAGCTGCCGAGGGCGATCAGTGCCTCGGCAAACGCGCGCGGGCTGAGGTCCCGGGCAAAGACGCAATGTTCGCCGTCGGCAACCAGCCGCTTGAGGTGCTCCAGGGGGGTGCACACCATCGGCAGCCCCAGGGCCAGGGACTCGGCCAGCTTGAGGGGCGACAGGAACTTGTCCGCAGACACGGAAGGGACGGCGGAAATGTGCACGTCGGCCAGGGCCGCCGGAAGATCCGCCGGCTGCACATACCCGGCGAATTCGATCCGTCCTCCCGCCTCTCCCGCACGGTGCACAATGCCTGCGCGCACATCGTCGCTGACCGGACCGACGAATTTCAGGCGGTACGTCCCGGGCAGGAGGGAAAAGGCCTCGGCCAGGAGAAACACCCCCTTTTCCGGTGTGACCGTGCCAAAATAGCCGACACAAATCGTGGGGCCGGGCATGACAATGGTCCGGGAGTAGAACGCGTCCAGGTTCACGCCCGAAGGCGCGACCAGCGAGGGCACCCGGCATCCGGGGGGTGCGCACACGTCCTCGCGCAACCCTTCGTCGATGAAAACCAGTCCGTCGGCCCGGGAGAGGAGGGACATGAACGCGTCATCCTCCCGGCCACCGCCTTCGCGGCCAAGCTTGTGCAGCTCGTGCACGACGCGTATCTTCTTTCTGAACAGCCTCCGCACCAGGAGGGCGCGCTCAAGCTCCGTGTTTTCACGCGTGTAGACCACGGGATTGCGCGCGGCATGCATGCATTTCAGCAGCCAGTAGCCATATCTGATCCCCCTCAGGCGCGTGGGGGCGCAGAAGGAATCGCCCAGGGCATCCAGGCCGACCCCGTAGCACTCGCGCAGATACCTGTCCCGGTCAGGAATGGAATCGGAAAAAAAGAGGGCCGCATGCACATGGGACGCATGCCTTGCCAAGGCGGCCACCATGTTGATGCCCTGAATGATGTTCGCTGACCTGTGCGGCAAGCGGAACTTCTTGGCATAGATGAGTTCCAAGGGAGTCGTGTGCATCACGCCCCCTTCATGAACCGGACTTCGCGGCGCAGGATGAAACGGGAACAGTAGAGCAGCATGCGCCGGACGGAGACCAAAAGGCGCACCAGATCCGGATGTCGCCTTTGCAGGGAGATCATGCGCTCGTACTTCGATCTTGCCCAATCCCTGCGCCCCGCATTTTTGTAATGGAAAAGGATCCCCGTTTCGCACGATACATCATTATACACCGCAGGATCCAAAAGCCGCACAGGAATTTTCCCATAATATTGAATTGTTGGCCCACAAAGTAAATCAACGTGCTCCATCAAAAGATCGCTCAACGCTTTCTGATCCGTGACATCTTCGTCTTGACACCGGGCAATCCAAACGTCAAAAAACAGCTTCACTTCTTTAGAATTCTTGAAATAAAGCAGCCCTGAATTCAAGCAACCATTGACCAGATGCATCTCTTTCCGTTCCTTGACATGCCGCGGACAAACCGCAATTTCGGCCCCGGAAAACACACTCTCCCTGATCTGAGAAGTAAAAACAGTGTCCGCGTCCACGTACAGACAGTCATTCTCCGTCGCATGCAAGAAGTCTTTCAAACACCGTGGCTTATGTGTTGCCTTGATAAAATTATGCGAGTTATACTCAAAATATGATTCCGGAATGTCGACATGCCGCAATGCGCTTCGCAACGACTTTTTTTGCCACTCCTCCAACCCAAGATCGTAAATAACTGGATACCGGCCGTATACATTGAAAACGTTGCCCTCGAAATGCTTCAGGAAAGAAAAATAATTGCCATCGCCGCAGGTCACTATGTCGAACACGCATCCTCCAAACAATCCATGACCGAAAAATGAACTTCAAAACATTCTTGGTGAAATATTCTCCTAGCGGCCTTCTCGGTGCCTACGCCCTGTTCCTGGCCAGCCTGGCTCTCGAACTGGAGGTCAATATCGCGCGCACGATCCTCCTGGTGGCCTTCGCTGCCTATGCCGTGGCGCACAGGGAATTGCCTCGAGCCCTGTATGCTTCCTCGCTCCTGAAATTCGCCGCATTGTTTCCTGTCATTGCAGCCATATCATGGATATTGAGTCCTTATGATGAAGCCAATGGGCTGAAAACCTTCGACTGGCTGATGTGCCTCATTTTCGGCATGGCCACGACCCTGATCTGGGGACGCAGGACTATCCTTCTGCTTCTGCTCATCCCTGCGATCACCCTGCTCGCAGCGCTGGGCACAGCCGTCTGGAACGCGGCATCGGGCCTGCCTGTCGAAAACCTGTTCACCCCGGACAACAAACTCATCCTGTTCATCGGCACGGCCAACAGACTGGGCTTTCTCCTGGCCACTGGCGCGGCCATCTGCATCGGCACCCTGTTCATGCTGGGGCGCATGGCTCTGCCTCTCTTTCTGGCCGCCTCCACATTGTCCGTACTGTGCTGGCTTGCCCAGTCCCGCGCGGCCGTCTTCGGCCTATTCGGGGTCATCCTCACCGCCACGGGGTACTCCCTGGTCCAGAACAGAAACTCACCTCTGGCCCTGGCCCTGGTGCTGCTGGTAGCCGCGCTGATCGGCTTCGGGTCCATTTTCGCCACGGACCGGATCATGGCGACCCTTTCATCCCCCGACATGGGCTATCTGCTCAATGGCCGGGACGACATCTGGTTGGCTGCCTGGGAGATTTTTCTCAAGTCGCCCATGGTCGGATTCGGGGTGGACAGCTTTCATGAAGCCCTGGCGGCCCACCTCGCCTTGCCCGAGAACGCCGACCGCTTTCCTGCCATCAGATCTCAGTACGTATTCTGGAACGCCCATCAGATGGTGCTGGGCATCCTCTGCGAAACAGGGCTGGCAGGGCTGGCGGTTTTCTGCGTCCTGATCGTGCGCGGCATCCGCGCCGGCATCAGATTTTTGCCCGAAACATTCCCCCCTCTGCTCATGCTGATCGCCTTTCTGGTCCATGGCATAGGCGGGTATGGTTTCCACCGGAGCTGGAATTCGGCCTTCTTCTTCCTGGCCCTAGGCATCCTGGAAGGATGGAACTTATTGAACGTCAATCGCCGACCCCTACAGGCCGGTTCTGAATGATCAGACACATCCACCCTCAAGGCTGGCCCGTCACACGCACATTCTGCATGAAAGCCCTGCAGAGCGGCCGCCAGCTGCAAGGACATCACACCTTGGTTCACGCTCTCTTCCACACACCGGCCCGGATTTGAATAAAATCCCTGTGAGCATCCTCAGAGGGAAGAGGGCACCTCCTCCACACATCGACCGGTGGACTGAAATTCCTGCCAGCACTTTTTAACCAAAACCGCAATTTCGCTTTTGAAGCGCTCCGGGGCAAAACGCAATGCATTGTCCCGGCAGGACTTGGGTAGAATATCCCCCTGCACAGCCTCGAATTTTTGCACCGCCCCACGCAGGGCCTCAGGTGTTTGCTCGGAGAAAAAAACTCCGGTCGGTACGGAGCTATCCAGCCCTCTGATGGTCTCACAGGCCCCGCCCCTGGCAAAGGCAATCACCGGCGTGCCGCATGCCTGCGCCTCAACCGGAGTGATGCCAAAATCCTCTTCCGCTGCAAACACAAACGCCTTGGCCCGTTGCATGTAATCGCGCAATACATCCAACTGCTGGTACCCCAACAGTTCAACATTATCCGTCGCCATGGCTCGAATTTTCTCCATCCCCGGACCGTCGCCAATGACCACCAAACGCTTTTCCGGCATGCTCGAAAACGCTTCTACGATAATGTCGATCCGCTTGTAGGGGACCAGACGTGACGCAGTGAGATAGAAATCCTCCTTTTGTTCCATGAGGCTAAAGCGCGAAACGTCCACAGGCGGGTAGACCACCGCGGCGAGGCGTCGGTACACTTTCCAGATCCTGCGGGCTATGAACTGTGAATTGGCGACAAACTGATCAACCCCATTTGCGGTCCGGGCATCCCAGACACGCATACGGTGCAGCACCCATTTGGCCAGCCAACCTTTTAAGCCGCGATCAAGACCGGAATCCCGCAGATACTGATGTTGAAGATCCCATGCGTACCTGATCGGCGAATGCACATAGCTGATATGCAGTTGGCCAGGACCGGTGAGTACACCTTTGGCCACAGCATGGGAACTGGACAACACAATGTCATATCCAGACAGATCAAATTGCTCCATGGCAAGAGGCATGCATGGGAGGTAGCTCCTGTAATGGGTGCGCGCCCCTGGCAGGCCTTGGATGAAACTCGTTCGTAATTTGTGGCCGTTCAGAAAAGCACGCTCTGGATCCGGAAGAAAATCGCAAACAGAAAACAGCTCAGCGTCAGGGTAGAGATAAAGCAGTTGTTCCAGAACACGTTCTGCACCGGCATACGTTGTCAGCCAGTCGTGGACTACAGCCATACGCTTCATATTTTAATAATTTAACCTTTATATGATAAAGAAACACCCAATGCAAAACTTATGATTGGTTCTTCTATGACATTTGCGACAATACCATATCCAGAAACAAACAATAATATTGGCAGTACATGAACCAAATGAATTTTCATGGTCAGCTTTTGTACTCTAAACCATAACAGAATAAGGAGACACAATGCCATCGGCAATCCGAAAATGACTGCTAGGTATACAAACATATTGTCCGCCGGAAGGTAACGGGTTGCCTCAAAAATTTGTTGGGCTGAACCTATTCCTCCCATCCCACGCCCAGTCCACCAATGCCACTGACCGTCCAGATCGAGCAGGCGCAATGAATTCGGCCACATCCAGTCTAATCGGTCATCAAAACTGGCAAACAGAAACCTGGAAAGAAGATCTTCGAGATTAATTTCGTATTTAATACAAAGAGTTGATAGTGGGAAAAAAATCATGACAAAAAGAATGAATGCAAAAACAACCAGCCAAAGGCGTAGCCAGAACCTTCGCCAGCCTACTAAATAGCCCCCAGTGAAATACACTGAAAGCATCAACCACACTCCCATTGGGCCTTTCGATGTAGTGAGTATGATACAGGCACCAGCAACTAACCAGCAGAGAATTTTGACCCAGCGTCGCTGAACAAACAGCACAAGAAGGATAGCCAAAAACAGTAACTGCGAAGCCGCGTTGAAGGAAGCGCGCGCAAAACCAGCGTAACGCTCCACACCCAAAGCAGACCACTGACGAGATACTTGAACATCCTGATCAAGCACCTCTAACGTGAGACCACTCCATGGATAAGAATAAAAAGGATCTAAAAATATTCCAGCAGATACAATAAAAAATAAAATTCCAAGAAAAATTAAAAAAGAGCGCAAATCAAAAAAATCTACACTCCATAATCCAAAAATAAATGGAACAATGACCCATAATCCAAAAATTGACTGTGAAGCTGTATGTAGATTTATTAATCCGTAAAATGTATAAAAAAAAGCTAAAAAACTTAATGATAAAGCAACAACATTAATTTTTTTTTTAAAAAAAATAATTATAAAAACAGTAAGACACATTAGTATTTTTGGGATATAAATGAAAAAGTCGAGTCCAGCTTCGTTGAATTTCCAGCGTAATGGCGCTTCCAATATCATGAAACATAGAAATAGTACAATTGACCAGTAGACTATCTTTGCTAAGTGCACACAGCATTCTGGTAGCAGAACTAGTCTGCCTGAGGAACCGATACTGCAGCAGTTCATAATCCAGGTGCCCTCTGAACTTCGGAATAAACCGCCTCATATTTCATTATCCAGCGTGAAACATCCAAAAATTGCTTGCTGCTGGCCTTGGCATTGTCTTCAAGATACTGATATAAATCCCCATCACTGTAGATTTTGCTTAAGCATGCCGCAAAATCACTCAGGTTCTCCGGCTCAAATAACAATCCGTTATAGCCGTCGACAATCATTTCTGGGATGCCTCCTCTGCGTGACCCGATGACTGGTTTCCCGAATGCCAGGGATTCGATCACCACTCCAGGTAAATTGTCGTTGAGGAGAGAAGGGACAACAACAATGTCAACATGCGGATAAAAATCTTTGGGTGACACACGGCCCATGAAATGTATCCTTGGATCGCACGGATGTTTGCGCAATTGCACTTCATAATCCTGCTTTCCGCTGCCAGCGACCCACAGCTCAGTGTCCAGCAAGTTTGCAGTCCTGAATGCCTCAATCAAATACTCGATACCTTTTGCAGGGTACAGTCCGCCGATGAACCCGAATCGAAATCCATCATGTTTAACTTTTGCAGATTGTACATCTGTACCTAAGATTTCCGGAACTCTTATATTGTGGATTACGCGCTGAATCGGCACGCTTCCAAAGTAGCCGAACGATCGATGGTGGTCGAGAATATATCGACTTACTCCTACCACAGCGTTGACTTCACTGCTGAATCTACGATGCAGAAGCCTAAGCGCATGGCAAGTTGCACATTGCCTGACACAGTTGCGTCCCGCATGAAAACACGTTGTCTTGATACACATGTTATAGTGATCATGCAGCACCTGAACCATTGGAACATGTAATTTTTTCAATGTTCGCCAACTTGCAACTGACCATCCGGGAAGATTATGCACAGATACAACGTCAGGCTTTTCTTCCGCAACTACTTTACGAATATAGCTTTGCATCATGGGATTGTAACAATCCACAAGATGCCAGATCATGCGCAAAGGAGCTGAAGGGCGGTTTTTGTGATATGGCCAGTAGATGTTGCGAATCCCTGCCAGCCAAGTTGAAATGCCATCAATCTCAATTTTTCTCAGCCCAGGCTTATCAGACGTTGCAAGTAAAACACACTCATGCCCAGTATTGCGCAATTCACGCATTAATGTCCAAAGAGTTTTTTCTGCTCCTCCACCAAGTGCTGGATCTGCCAGTGAATGCAAAAAAATAATTTTCATAGAGGAAAACGTGTATGAAATCCCAATCGACACGCCAATCCATCACGGACAGCTTCACACAGAATGCGATAGCGCTCAGGCTTTTTGTACAAACAGGAAAACATGAAGAGCAAAATCATATACAAAGTACGATTGATCCAAAAGAAAACAGAGTTGCGTTTCCGGCTGATGGTATCGAAATAGACACCATTGCGCATGCCATAGAACGCCCGGAAATCACCGATACCGCAGAGTTGGGCTGCAAAGCTGTTTGCAAACCTTCCCTTGATGCTCCACGAAGCCTCGAGGTCATCAATCCGTGCACTGGTCACTAGCAGTATTCGTCCCCCTCTCTGGGTGATACGATAGGTAAACTCATTGTCGTCGGCGTACAGGACAAAATCAGGATTGGGTAAACCTATAGAATGGATCAAGCTTCGATGAAAAAGCAAGCCGCTGTAAGGTCCTTCGTGCACCAGAATGGTGCGAGGCATCTCATCGAGCTGTTGGGGCCGGCCCCACGGAGTACGTCGCCAGATTTTGAAAGGGATGTCCAGGAGATGAAACCCGCGAAAACTATTCGGACGGGGGTTGATACGCTCCTCTGAAACTCCAGCCGCGACATCGGCTTGGTGCTCCGGACGAAACGCAAGTACCGCCAAACTGTCACGCGGTGTAGCGACCTGCTCCTGCTCATACACATCAAACAGCGCCTGCAGACATTGAGCATGCGGCATGTTGTCATCATCCATCAACCAGATAAATTCAGCTCCACGATCTAAAGCCCGTTTGATGCCAGCCCCGAATCCTTCTGCAGAGCCCCTGTTGGCACCCATATCGACAACTTCGACATCAAGGCTAGAAAAGATTGCCCTGAGCCCGTCAACGCCCCATTGCGCCCCGTTGTTTACGACAACGAAACGCGTGACACCTTGCACGTGGACCCCTTCAACCATTTGAAGAAGCAGATCCTTACGATTCCCGTAAGTGACAGTCACAACACAAACTGAAGAATTATTCACACCAAACATTTCAATATGATATAGTTTTAGTAACCAAAAATTCACCTGAAAAATATTGTTTTCAACAGCGAATGATGATGCACAGATAACCCAAAAATACGGATCAAAAGCATCAATGTTTCAGAAAATATCATCAAAAAAGAGACACCAATAACGCCAAATTTCATCGATACGAAATACAGTAAAAAAATATGAATTACCATCGGAATTATAGTACTAACAGAAAGTATTTTCATAAAACCAAATTGAACTAAAACTTGCGCACCAAGTATGTTATTTATTGCAATAAGAAAAGGAATGATCGAAAGAATTTTAACCAAATCTGCAGAAATTTGAAATCCATCACCATACAAAATTGATACAATTAGATTTGCAAAAATAAAAAGAATTGAAGATGTTGCAAAAGCACAAAGAGAAAATATTTTTGCAACTTTTGAAACAAATTTTAATGCTTTTTCATAAGACTGTTTCAATAAAGAAGAAGTATATGGATATACAGCCTGAGAAACAGGATAAATTAAACTCTGCACGGCACGTATAAGCTTTTCTGCTGCAGAAAAATAACCAACATCACCAGGAGTATTCACAATCCCTAAAAAAAATACATTGCTGCTATTTACAACATTTCCTGCAAAGGAAGCGATAAAAACATGCCACCCCGCATGCACCACATTGCAAATATCTGAAAAATCTGGCCATTGCCAGCGCAAAGAGACGATGCGAGGCAACACAAAAAAAAGTGCAAGCCCCGCGATAGCCATTGAACTTGCTTGTAACGCAGCTGCAAGATGATAGTCTGACTCCTCCATTACGAGCACAAATATAAATATAGTTGTAACAATGCGGGAAATAATGCTCAATATAGTGATGTAACGCATCTTCTCTAACCCTTGGAGCAGCCACACAGGGAAAATTACACTCCCAACAACAATCATATACATCAATGCATATAGCTCCCAATCGGCACGCCATTCAGGAATAAAAAAAACGATTCCGAGCATAATGAAAAATCCAATAGACATGAAACATATCTTGACGAACATCACTGCACTTGCCAAACGAGAAAGAGCTTCTTTGTCGTCACGAATTTGAGCCACTGCTCGTGTAGCACTGAGATTGAATCCATAATCTGTGAAAATAACGAAATATTGTATGAAGGCTTGGGCAAAAGCCATACGCCCAAAATTTTCAGGACCAAGTACGCGCACAAGATAGGGAACGACAATGAGTGGCAAGACGTAATTTGCCCCTTGCAGAACAAAAAGGGCGGTAATGTTTTTCCGCAGCCTACCTGTTGTCATGACATGTATTGCCTAATCCGCAGGACACTCAGCACACCAGATTTGATGGCGAGATAATACAAAACTACTTGATATTCTGGCATAATGCTGAGTGCCCCGACTAGCATGCGCCCTGGCAGCGGAACACCACTTCGGGAGTCTTGAGCAGGATGTAGATGTCGAACCACACGGACCAGTTGCGGACATAGTAGGTGTCCAGGCGAATGCGTTCGTCGTATGTGGTCTCGCTCCGCCCGGAAATCTGCCACAGCCCTGTGAGACCGGGCCTCACTTTCTTGTACAACGAGAACCCATCCTTGTACTTGTCGACCTCGTCCCAGACGATGGGCCGGGGGCCAACCAGACTCAGATCCCCGCGCACGACGTTCCACAACTGCGGGAGTTCATCCAGGCTGGTCACGCGCAGAAAGCGGCCGATAGGGGTAATGCGCGGATCCTGGGCGAGCTTGTGGTTCGTCTCCCATTCGATCCGCAGGTCTGGGTGCACCTCCAGGTACTCCCCCAGGGCCGCATCAGCGTTGACAACCATCGTGCGGAATTTCCAGATTTCTATGTCATCGCCGCCCAAACCAATGCGCTTGTGCCGAAAAAAAACAGTACCTCGGGAAGACAGCTTCACTGCCAAGGCGATCAGACCGAACAAGGGAATAATCAGGTGCACGAAAAGCCAAATCAAAAACAATTCCATGCATCGCTTGATTCGCTGCCTCTGCGGGTCAAGCAGCTTCTGATGCACTTCCAGCCCCAAAACCCCACTCAGATCAAAGGCCGAAACCCATAGCGAGGACATCCCAAACAAATCTGGGATGAGGATCACGTGCCGGTATTCAGAGGCTGTCCCCTCCAACACCTCCAGCAACTTGGCACGATCCAATCCAGGCATGGCTAAAACGGCCACAGCATCGCGGCATACATCGACAATTTTGATGGCAGCATCGAGAGGACCCACCACGGGTACGTTCGCCACATTTGTGCCGATCCTGCCAGGGTCATCATCAAAAAACGCAACCGGCTTGAGTCCAAGGCGATGTTCGCGGCTCATAATTTCAGCCACAAGCTTTCCTGTTTCCCCAGCTCCCAGGATGACCGCCGGCACCCCCCACCAGTTCCAGCGATGGGCCATACGGCGCACCCAGGACCGGCACACCGGGAGGGCCACAATCGCTCCGATCCAGGCTGTGATAAAAATTGCACGGGAGAAAAGAGTCCCTTGCTTGGACAGAAAGACCCCCCCGGCCAAAGCCAGAAAAATTATGGAGGTCGACTGCGTCAGCTTTTTCAACTCCTCGGGGGGGCTCAATAGAATACCCGGATAGAGGTCGACCAAGGCATTCATCGCGACAAAAAGAGCGATGCACGGGGCGAGCCGCCAATACAGCAGCAAGCTGAGGTGACCTTCAAAAACATAATGCTTTACCAGTACACTGGCATAAAAAACCAAAAAAAGGGCAATGGCATCAGAAAACATGAGAATCCAGGTCATGCGCCTGGAGGCTCCACGCCATTGTTGCTTGTGCAACGATTTGCTCAGAGTTCGCACACCTACATCCCCTACGCTTTCAACCCAATTTGCCCCGTGGCACTCCCCGTCATGCCGAATGGGCGGCCCGCGCCCGGCGTACAGCCTCTCGCAAAAAAACAGCCAAAATGCCCACAAACAGTCCGCCGGTCCCCACTGCAGCTACGGTCAAGGTTTTTTTGGGCTTCACCGGCTTCACGGAACTCGATGGCGCGGAAACGATTTCCAACGGGTTCATCCGTGCCAAACGGGCCTTTTCGACCTTGAGTCGCTGCACCAAAGCATCCCTCTTGACGGGCAGCTGCTTTTCCAACTGCAGTTCCAGCTGACTGATGTCAGAATCGATTACCTTTTGCTCTGCAGATATTTTTTCTCTCAGTACATCAATATCATTCAGCTCTTTTTTCAGATTATCCCAACGTTGTTCGAGTGTCGCAGAATAGCTTATGTTCTGCTGCACGATGTTGGAGTACATCAAACTGGAAAATTTATCTCCAGTTCCTTTGGCAATGTTTTCACGCAGCACCATAAGCCGCTGCGTATTTTCATGAACAACGCCTATCTGAGCGGCAACCCTTTCGATTATCTCTTTTTTTTGACTTTCACTCTTGGCCAGCATTTCAAACTCAGCCCGCAGGACCATTTTCGCATTCTTTTTCTGCTGAATTTTTTCCTTTATCGAAAAGAGTTCGACGTCCACATCCAGGATCGCATTCTCGATCCCGATAATTTTCTTTTCCTGTTCCTCGACAGTGAAACGAAAGCTCTCCTGCTGCCCAGCCAGGGTCTGCAACAAATCTCTCATGATCTCCTTGCCCAATTCCGGGTCTTGGGCCAAAAAACTGACCACGAGATCTGTGCCCCCTTTTTCAATTTCAAAAAAAATATTCTTTCCTGCCGGGATTGTTCCGTTGATATAGGCCTCTTCCCCATACTTGCTGACCGCTTGGGACAAAAATCCTTCATTCTTGAACCAATTTTTCAAATTCTCGGATGAACCACCCCGCACAGCAACCCCTTCTTCATTGAAACCGACAATCCCAGGAGCCACAATGGCCCGAACCTCATATTGCGGCGTGACCAGGAGTACATACGCAATGGCGAGGGATATGACGCCCAGCACCATTGCACTGAGAAAAAAACGGTTTCTCCATATTCCCAGAACTAACCCATAGAGATCGATTGCGTCGTCATGAACAGCTGACGGGAAACTCTCCGGCCTCAGCGCTGTGTCGGATGCATATTTTTCATGCATATTCATGATTTTTTTTATTCCTTGCACGACGTCTAGTGAAAATGAGCAAGCGTGAAGTCGATGCATGACAAGCAACCCAGTGCCGGGAGACATGCTTGGGAAAGCACTTCCCGGGCAGATCCACTTCGGATAGCACTGACGAACCTTCTGAAACTTCCCGTCATTCCCGAGCTGTCATTCTCGGCCCACTGAAATTCCCTGCTGATATCCACTGTCCACTGAATGTCTGGTCCGGTGAAGATTCGGCTCGGACAAATCCTTGACCGAACGATCTGGAAGTACATGCGACACTGAATGAATTTGTTCTCAAACAATTCATCTTAATGAGCGCGAGGAATTTGCGCAATAACCAGAACTTGCACCTCCCGTCACAGCCAAGCCCTACCCGGCTGGCCGATTTTTCAGATTCGCCCCAACGCCTCTGTTTCTCCCAACTGGAACTCGCGTGAACGGTCATGTCCTGACTCACCCCTCGGCAAGCTCACTCTTGCCAAACTCCCGCGTCAACCCGTACACAGCTTCACCAATCCGAAACGAACTCGCTTCATTCGTTTCAGACCGCCAGACATGGCCAAATCAACCGCAAACCAACGTCGGCGCGGTTGTGGCTCATACAGAGTTTTACACTAACACAGCCGCTTTCAGGCAGGGCCTCCGTTCCATATAGCCGGCATCCATATGAAACTTGTCATCAATACCATCCCTCTGCACGGCCCGAAAACGGGCATCAGCAATTATATCTTTCATATCTGCCAGGAACTCCAAAAACATCATCCTGATTTTGATGTCGCATATTATTATGGTTATTTTTCCAAGAATCTTGACCAAGCCAATGCCGTCAATCCTCTCCTGGCCCGCATCAAGGATACGGCCAAAAGTTTTGACCTGTTGAAAAAAATCCGCCGGAAGTCTCTGAACTTCCTTGCTAGCCTCTATCCTCGTTGGTTTGACCTGTACTTTGAGCCGAATTTCATTCCCTTGGACATCAAAGCAAAAAATATCGTCACAACCGTGCACGATTTTTCCTTTCAGATTCACCCGAATTGGCATCCTCTGGAGCGGATTGAGTACTTCAAAAACAATTTCTGGAAAAACATTGGCCGCAGCAACATGATTGTGACTGTTTCCAATTTTATACGTAACCAGGCAATTCAGGAATTTGGATTTGAAGCGGATCGCATCCGGGTCATCCCGAATGGGTTCGACCAAGAACTCTTTCGACCCATTCCAGCTCCTGACACCATGGCAACACGAACTCAGCTTGGCCTTCCAGAAAGCTTCATTCTCTTTGTCGGATCCATTGAGCCCCGCAAGAATCTGCTCAACCTTCTGGATGCGTACGCCAATCTTGCTGCTCCCTTGCGCCGGGATCATCCCCTGGTCCTGGCTGGATTCAAGGGGTGGGAAAATAGGGAAATTATGAAGAGGTTGCGTCGGCTCAACAATTCTGTGCATTATCTCGGTTTCGTTACCGACAACGTCCTGGCGCACCTGTACAATTTGGCCACAATTTTTGTTTATCCCTCGTTTTACGAAGGATTTGGGTTGCCCCCCCTTGAGGCCATGGCCTGCGGCTGTCCTGTCCTCACTGCAAACACGAGCAGCATGCCGGAGGTATGCGGAGATGCTGCCAGCTATGCCTCCCCCTTTGACGCGGAGGAAATGTCCCACCGCATGGCGCAGCTTCTGGAGAGCAGTGCGGATCGCCATGTGTTCCGTGATCGAGGCCTGAAACGCGCCACAAATTTCGCATGGGATAAGAGTGCCCGCGCACACGCTGAGCTTTTCTGTTTTATGACTGGACAATAGGTCCATAAATCGACATGTTACCGCGCCGGGTACACGGACCACGGTTTCGGCTGCTCCACCCTCGTCTGACAAAACAAAAATGACTCACAACCCTTGTCCCGTTCAGTTCTTCGAAATCATTCCTCTCCAGCCGCGACAATCATTATGAGGGTTATCGATGCGCCAAGACTTACGCTATTTCTTTGACCTCGTCGTGGTGCTAACGGCCAAGGAGATCAAAGTCCGATACAAGAACAGCATGCTCGGGTATTTATGGTCCATAGCCCTTCCCCTTTGTTTCGCATGCGTCTTCTACATTTCTTTCAAAGTGGTCATGCGCATCCAGATGGAAAACTATGCCCTTTTTCTCATCTGCGGCCTGTTTCCCTGGCAATGGTTCTCCAACTCTGTGAATTCCTCCGCCATGATCCTTCTCGGCAACAGCTCCATCATTAAAAAGGTGAAATTCCCCCGGGCCACCGTGTGCATGGCCATGGTTCTCAACGATGGGGTGCATTTTCTTCTTTCGATCCCGGTTATCGCCCTCTTTCTTTACCTGCACGGCTTTCATCCCAGCTGGACCTGGGCCTACGGGCTGCCCATGCTGTTTGTGATCCAATTTCTTTTCACCTATGGCATTGTCCTCATGATCGCCTCCATCAACCTCTTTTTTCGCGACATGGAGCGGCTCGTATCCGTACTGATCACTCTCCTATTTTATTTCACCCCGATCATCTATTCTGAAACCATGATCCCCCCGAGCTACCAACCGCTCATCGCCCTGAACCCCCTTGCCTCCCTGACCATCGCCTGGCGGCACCTCTTTCTTGACGGGCACATGCTCGTCACGCATGTATCCATCAGTCTGGCCTGGGCCGTCCTGCTCTTTTCCCTCGGAACATGGACCTTCAGACGCCTTTCTCCTCGTTTTGCCGAAGTCCTATGAAACCAGTCATTTCTTTCCGCAATGTCACAAAGTCCTATCCCCTCTATGGTTCCTTCACCTCGGGGATAAAAAATTTTCTTTTCCACCTGCCCACCGCCATCAAAGAGGCGCGTTGCGGCCAATTCCAGGCCTTGAGCGATATCTCTTTTGACATCCACTCGGGCGAAACAGTGGGCTTCATCGGCTCCAACGGCGCAGGCAAATCCAGTATTCTCAGCCTCATTGCCGGGGTCATCCAACCCACTACAGGGGAGATCGAAGTCAACGGCCGCGTATCACCTTTGCTGGAACTGGGCGCAGGATTCCATTTCGAACTCACTGGCCGCGACAACATCCTGCTGAACGGCGTGCTGCTGGGGCTTACCAAGGCCCAGGTCCTGGCCAAGATGGACCAGATCATCGACTACTCGGAAATTGGGCAGTTTATCGACCAGCCCATCCGTTCATACTCATCGGGCATGCTCGCCCGGCTGGGGTTTTCGGTTGTCGCCCATCTTGAGCCTGAAATCCTGTTGCTGGATGAGATGCTCGCCGTGGGCGATGCTTCCTTCCAGAAAAAATGCCTGCGTAAAATGATGGAATTCCGCGAGGACAACGTCACAATGGTCTTTGTCTCCCACAGCATGGACGATGTGCTCCGGATCTGCACACGAGTCTTGTGGATAAAAGACCACGCCATCTTCTTGGATGGTTCCCCAGGTGAAGTTGTTTCAGCGTATCTATCCCAAAATTCCTGATCTGAGGAGCTTTGCCATGGCCGACATGCCCTCTCGCCAAGACATCCTGGACGCCCTGCAGATTGAAACATCGGCTCTCCAAAACCCCTTGGCCTACAAAGAATCATACACCATTGAAGATTTCCTGGCCTATGAGGGCGAAGAATTTGTGTCACAGTGCTACAGCGCCATCCTCAAACGGCCGCCCGACCCTTCCGGACTGACGAACTACACCAAGGGACTGCGCGATGGGATCTACACAAAGATCTTCGTTATCGGGACGCTGCGCAATTCACCCGAAGGCAAGGCCCGGGGGGTGGTCATCCATGGCCTCGATCGCCCTTACATCCTGCATCGGGTGCGCTGCCTCCTGTTCAAGGCCATTCGGCGCGGCCTGTCCCTGCCCACTGCCGAACTTCGCCGCCACGTTGCGGCCTTGGAAAAAGAGGTCACAGCCTTGGAAAAGGAGGTTGCGACCCAGCGCAACCGCGCCGCCACGCGTCGGGAGCTGGAGCAGTTGCGGGAAACAATCCAGGTCCTGCAGCGGGATCGATTGGCCCTGGCCCGGGTGCTGGAAAAACGTGTCTTTTCTGACAGCGCAAAGCCCCCGGCCCCACCCGTGGACGCGGCCTTT